>Ga0316190_10002733_pt1 | contig 12812 bp, 13 predicted proteins | sample Eddworburrow2_MG_FD_204929 | JGI IMG/M metagenome (GOLD analysis project Ga0316190, IMG submission 204929) | Coastal sediment microbial communities from Maine, United States - Eddy worm burrow 2 | ecosystem: Environmental > Aquatic > Marine > Coastal > Sediment | place: USA: Maine | collected... | reverse complement strand
AGCGGCGATCATCGTGCGATCTGCAGTTGCGAGACGTTTCGTGCCAATTTGCCGGGCAACGCTAAGGTGAAGGGCATCCAAGGTTCTCAATGGGTGGTCAGCTAGCATTTCCATCAGGTCGACTGTGCCGCTCACGCATTCGTCATTGACAATGTGTCGAACAAGAAAACCCTGTGCGATGTCATCTTGCAACGTAGCGAAGGCCTTCTGCTCGATCTCAACAGGTAGTTCGTGATTCCGCCTTCTTCTGGCCAGCAGGCAGCGCATTTCGACGACAGTAAGGGTGCTGATGTGGGCATCAGGCTCAGCCTGAATCCAGGCGGCAAAATCCTCTGATCTCCGTTCGTTCAGATACCACTTCGCCAACGCAGACGTATCGATATATACCATCGCCTAGCGTTGATCTCGATCGTCACGAACAATCGTTTCGCTCGCCGTATTCAGCTTCGGCATGGCGGCGCGCAGTTCAGCATGGTTGGGCCTAGATCGGCTTCCCGCGACGGGTAGCAAGCGGGCGATAGGAACACCTCGGCGAGTGACGATGATCTCTCCCTCGCCCTGCACCAGCCGGTCAAGGCTCCCCAATCTTTCGCGCATCTCACGAATTGACAACTCTCGCATTCGAATTCCCGTCGGCAATGTGCTGCAATTGACCACAATGTAGCACATGGTATGGGGGATGGCGATTGCTCCAACCGATATGCCGTGCAGCTGCGGGTGGGCAGTCAGTGCGACATCAGCACCGGCACTGGGCATTCCCGCAGCACGGTCGCGGTGACGCCACCGAGAAGGTCCTCGCGGAACTTGCTGTGCTCGTAGGCGCCCCCGGCTGCTCCGCCGTGGCGATGCCGATGCCCCTGGAAGCGCCGGTGACGATGAACCCCTACAGATACGGGCTGAACAGCCGCATCACACCATCGCGAAGCTGGATGGGCAGCGTGCGCTTTCTGAGTTGAGCGAGGGTGAGCGCCTCGGCCGCACGGCACTTTTCATCGGTGGCGGAGTACAAGCGCTCGGCCAGCGATTCGCCGTAGCACTCGACGTTGAATTCGAAGTTGAGGCGCAGGCTGCGCGGGTCCCAGTTCGCCGAGCCGAGGAACACCCAGGCTTCGTCGACGAGCATCAGCTTGGTGTGGTCGAACGGCGGGGGCGTCAGAAACATGCGGCACCCGGCAACAAGCATCTGGTCGGCCTGCGCGGCAGCGGCCCATTGGACGAATCGCAGATTGCACTTGGCGGGAACGAGGATTTCAACGGCCACTCCCCGCATGGCGGCGGTGTTGAGCGCTGCGATCAGGGTTGCGTCCGGGAGGAAGTAGGGTGTGCAGATGCGAACTCGCCGTTGCGCCTGGGAGAGCGCGCCCAGTAGCACCTGGCTGATGGCCTCGAAATCCTCGTCGAGTATAGGATGGATTAACGTCCTTTTCCCGAACATTGGCGAGTATCCCCAGGGCATCAACCAACCGTCAACCTGCGCGTCGACGCGGTGTTGGTCCAAATGGCGCCCCTGAGCCGGCAGAAATGCTGCACTTCAGCGCGATTTTTCGACGGTTTCCACGCTCGAGACGACAGCGATCCTGCCGCCGCGTTGGTGTCGCTGCCGCCGCTGGCTTTACTCGCGTGGTTGCACGCCTATCAGCCGAACAAGCTCGCCTGGGGTGGCGCCCGACACGGTGGTAAACGCCGGGCGACGCCGCAAGCGCCTTTACTGTCGAGATGGGTGAGGATCTTATCGATGACCTCGGACTCCTCGACGCATGATCCTCACCGCCCCACCACAGGCCCGGCAGGCCTCGATGTCGAACACCGGATTCAAACGTTGCGCCAAGTAACCGGAGCCCAGCATCTGTTACTCAGTGTCGGAGCGTTAGTGGGTCGCGCACCGACACGGCTGAACGACCGCTGCATAGCGGACGTCGAAGGATCGAATCGCAGGATGCAATCTTCTCTTCAATAAGCGGTTTTATGGCGCGCCCGGAAGGATTCGAACCTCCGACCCCCTGGTTCGTAGCCTCGCCGGCGAATTTAAGCTGTTGATTTTGTTGGCCTGAATACGGCGCTCGTTGCCAAAAGTGTCGGACAAAGCACAACGATGTTGTACTGATGTCGGAAATTTGTCGGAAACACTTGTGATCGATCTAGTAGCTCAGTGGGCGCTCGCGAGGGTTTAGCTTGACGGTAGTATGGCTCCATACAATCAAGAAAAATTGAGAACGATAAAAGCCATCGTCTCTCCGACGGCTTTGTTTCCATGGCTCATTGAGCCCCTTTGCTGCATCCTCCAGGTCGCAGGGCATGGGGAATTCACACTTCCTCCTCGCGAAAAGGCCGGCCGTCTCCGCCAATGCGCTCCCTCTGGGAGTGCGTCGAGGAATGTCTCCTACGATTCAGCAGCCAACAAAGTGGCAGGCATCCGATCAAAGAGAACTGAATACTGCGACCAATGTTTAGCGCCGAATGTCTGCGACAGGCCGAGACCATATCCATAGGACGGGCTGCATGCGGTCCATAGCCCGTGGCCTCAGATTTTCCTGCAGTCCAGCAAGGTGTGGCATATCCCCAAATCGTCCCATTCCTGGACAACGGTCAATCCAGCGCGCTGCACGAATTGATGCAGATCTTCGGAGTGGTACATACGGCTTTTTCCGTTGGCCATGCAGGTGAAATACAGAGACGTGTTGACAAGGCAGTACGCTCCCATCTCGTGCTGCTGGCGATCGCATAGAGGTTCCAGGATATAGAGACGGGTATGCTGGTCCAAAGATCGCGCCGCCAAGGCCAGCAAGCGGATGATGTCTTCTGGGCCGAAGCAGTCCAGAAACTGACTCATCCAGATCACATCATATCCACCCGGCAACGAGACGCCTGGTTCGAGCATATCGACCTCAAGACAGGAGATTCTGTCCGTCAGTGACGCCTCGGCGACGGCCTCCCGCGCGACCGCCAGTTGCCCTGGTAAATCCGCAATCGTCACCGAAACTTGGCTCGAAAACTCAGCACAGGCAATCGCCCAGCGCCCCGTGTTGCCGCCGATATCCAAGAGGCGCATCGGCTGATCGGACAACACCAGGGGCAGCGCGTCGCGAAACGCCCGATCCGAGTAGAAATGGTTGAAAGTGAACCAGCTTTCCCGCGCGTCGCTCGGAAGTTTGGTCAAACCAGGATAGATCGTGTCCCACTCCCCGAATGTCTTTAGGCCACTGGGCTTCCCAGACTTGATGGCTTCGTCCAGGTAGTAGAGCCCCTGATAACAGAGATAGTGGTTGTAATCCATGTTAGCGCGCGTCATCGGATCGTTCAGGACCAGAAATCCGGTCTTTGTCAACGTGTGGCGCCCATTGGGACAGGCAACCACACCCGCACTCATCCCGGACTCGAGAAGTACGCGCACTCCGTACTCCGCGAGACCGACCGTCCCGGCGACCTCATCGACCGACAAGCCTCCCTCCCCTGCGTCCTGGAGGGCCCTAAGAACGCCCAGATCGCGCAATGCGCGAATCGCCTGGAAGACGATTGGCGCGAAGGCCAATCGCTGAGCGTCATAGAGCGCGTCGATCGCAGGCTTATTTTCGAGTTTAAAGAGGGGTTGCATTCAAGCGCCAGAATTCAAGGAACGAACGTGGGTCGCACTTTACGCCGTAACTCGGAGCCGACCTCGACGCGCTGTGGCACCTCTCGAGTCTCGAGGGCACAGTTCCGTCTGGCGGTCTTCAGCATGGCGTGGATTCGGCGGTCCGGCAGCTTGCCGCTTGCGTTCCGGTTGAGTTCGGAAACCATGTACAGTGGGCGAGGCAAGAACACAGGATCGACCTGCCTGGCCAACGCTCGAATCACCTCTCTTTTGCTAAGCCCAGGAGCAACCACGAGGCCGGACAGACGCGGCAAGGGCCGACCGGACTCGTCGTCAGCAAGCAGCACGCCATCGACGACACCGTCGATATCCAGCAGCTTATTCGTCAGGTCCGCAAGTGAGCCTCTCTTGCCAGCGATGTTGACCAGATCACACGACCTTCCGAGCAGGCGTAGCCGGTCAACACCGGTGGGCTCGACTTGGTCCTGAAGCACGAATCCTTCGCGCAACCAAGGGCCCGTGAGGCGGATCTGCCCCTCGTGCTGGGAAATAGCCAGACCATCGCATAGGCGCCACGAATCCTCCTTCGCCGTGCGCCTCGTCGCTATCGCGCCAGTCTCCGTGGATCCGTAAATCTCCAGCAACGGCGCCCGGAACGTTTGCTCGGCCCTTTCCGCGAGAGGAACCGATAGAGGTGCCGTCGCCGACAGGAGAAACCTGACATCTGGCCACTGTAGACCCGCCTCCAGGCAAGCGCGCAAGTGTACAGGCGTGATCGCAAGGACCCGTGGCGCATGGGTTAAGCTCAGCGCGTCGCGAACGTCGCTCGGGAAAAACGGCCGGCGGGCGTCCGTGCAGGCGCGACTCACCAGCGGCAACATTACGGATGTTTCCAGACCGAACATGTGTTGCGGCGGTACCGTTGCAATGATCGAAGCTTGCGGTTCTATTCTCAGCCGGTCCCGGGTGACCGACGCTCGTGCCAACAAGTTGGACCAGCTTTGCGAATGTGCTCTCGGGACTCCAGTCGTGCCGGAAGTGAACAGTACTGCAGCCGTGTGATCGCCCGGGATCTCGGGGGTAGATACCAAACTGCCCGCACCACTAACGGTACCCAGTGAGTACGCCACCCCGTCTATGTGGTTGTCGGTGATTAGATACGAGTCGGGGAACTGCCTTGCGCATTCCGCGATGGCGGCATCTGTGCGGCCGTGAGGGAGCGCGTTCGTCTGCCTTCGGAGGAGAACCGCGCAAAAGGTCACGAGGAAATGATAGCGATCGTCGCAGAGATTGACCGCATGGCCCTTTCCAGGAAGCTGTCGGGCGACATGTTCGACATGTGACAGGAATGTCAGGCAGTTTATCCGCTGGGCGCGAGACCAAGCCACGGTGTCCTCTGGACGATGCACGCAGAGTGGGAACGACTCCGCTTGCAGCGCGCCGACCGAGGAAGGCCGCGGTCCGGACGGGCGGGCTTGCAGGCCGGCGTCCATCAGCCCACGGTCCTCCTCTCTTCGATGTGCCGGCTCAAAGCCCGCAGGGACGCGAAGATGCGCTCATTGTCCACGTCGTCGGAGCGGATCTCGACACCGTACTTTTGCCCCACCGCGAGCGCGATCTCGAGGGCATCTATGGAATCCAGGCCCAGTCCTTCGCCAAAGATGGGAGAATTCGGGGCGATTTCCTCAGGCCGCAAATCGTCAAGACTGACACTCTCGACAATCAACCGAGCCACTTCCAGCTCGAATGAAGACAACTCTGACATCCGAATTTCTCTGACAATGCGTTCCGACGACCACATCCGGTAGTGTGGACGCCAAATCGCGCGAGGCAGTTCCGGCCCCTGCGCAAATACCATTCCCAATCTACCCCGGCGTGGCAAGCACTATCATCCGCCGTCGGCCAATTGAGTTCGCCTATCAGCCCATCCACCTCAACGCAATTGGGCTTAAACTCAGTAAGTGACAGGCACGTTTCCCAATCTGTAGTATTTGAAATGTGCCTAATACTATACCACTCACCGCATTTACCTTGACGAGCGCCCTCGGGCGTGGCCGCTCAGCGTGTCTGTCGGCCCTGCGAGCAAGGCGATCCGGCCTGCGTCCGTGTGATTTTGAGGGAGTGGACATGGAGACCTGGATCGGCCGTGTTGAAGGCTTGGAGGATTGCCCAATCACCGGCGCGCTGGCGCGCTACGACTGCCGGAACAACCGCCTCGCAGGTCTGGCTTTGGAGCAGGACGGATTCGCCGATGCGGTTGCAAAAACGGCGCTCCGCTTAGGCACCACACGTATTGGTGTGTTCGTGGGCACCAGCACCTCGGGTATCGCAGAAACGGAGAGCGCCTACGGCCGTCGCCGAGGGGTGGACAGTCCACTACCGCCGGACTATCGGTATCGGACGACGCACAGTTTGTCATCGCTCGCGTTGTACGTGCGCGAGCGTCTTGGATTGCGTGGCCCGGCGCAGGTTATGTCCACCGCTTGCTCCTCCAGCGCAAAGGCCTTCGCTAGCGCCCATCGTCACATGGCCGTGGGTATGTGCGATGCCGCTGTTGTGGGCGGGGTGGACACGCTCTGCCATACGACCCTTTACGGTTTCCGATCTCTTGGGCTGGTTTCCGACGAACCATGCCGCCCTTGGGACGTCGATCGTCGCGGAATCAGCATCGGCGAAGCGGGTGGATTCGCGTTGCTGGAAAGGACTCCAGGATCCGATCACTCTGTTGAGATGCTGGGCTATGGTGAAACCAGTGACGGCTACCACATGTCCACGCCCCAGCCCAACGGTGATGGCTCAGCGCTCGCGCTTGAGCGGGCACTCGCACTTGCCAGAATTGGCGCGGAAGAGATCGACTACATCAATCTTCACGGGACGGGCACAAAGGCGAACGACATTGCCGAGGACAAGGCGATCGTTCGGGTCGCCGGTAGCGAGGTTCCATGCAGCTCTACGAAGGGCTGGACGGGCCATACGCTCGGAGCGGCGGGAATAACCGAAGCGGTTGTCAGTTGCCTATGTATCGAAGTGGGGCTGATACCGGGCACCATCAACACCCGATGTCCCGACCCGGCTCTCAAGACCAATCTGCGTGTAGAAAACGAGACCCGCCCTGTCAACGTGGTGGTCAGCGACTCGTTCGGCTTCGGCGGCTCCAACTGCAGCCTGGTGTTCGGAAAAAGCCGATGAAACCTGCCTTCATCGTAGCCGCCGGGTTAGCCGCGCCCGGCCTGGATGGATGGGAGGCGGCAAGGGTGACGTTGCGGGGGACCCACCGTTACCAGCCGCAGAATTTCAAAACCGAGGCACCAGACGTACTGCCGGCCAACGAGCGCCGCCGCGCGACGTCGTTGACCCGAATTGCTCTACAAGCCGCTCAGGATGCGCTCGCGAGGCACGTCGCCCGGCCGCAAGCGGCAGAACTTCGCACTGTATTCGCATCGTCCCACGGCGACGCTGCCGTCACTGACAGAATCTGCACGGCCTTATGGACAGCGCAACGCCCAATCTCGCCCACCGACTTCCACAATTCGGTTCACAACGCGCCGGCCGGCTACTGGGCCATCGGCACCGGCTCCCGAGCGGCATCCACCAGCATCTCGCTGCTCGACGGGACGTTCTCGGCCGGCCTACTCGAATCTTTGACGATCGTAGCGGTTGAATCAACACCTGTTCTTCTTGTGGTCTACGACGAACCGCTGCCAAGCCCCTTGGGCGAGGAGGAGGCAGTCACGGCGCCGTTTGCAGCGGCATTCGCCCTGACGCCCGACAAAGATGAGGACAACGCTGTGGAAACCATAGCGACGATCCGCACTAAGATGATCGAAGACACGCTGGAGGACCCAGGCTTGGAGCATCTACGGCTGGGCAACCCAGCGGCGCGGAGCCTCCCATTGCTGAAATCCGTTTCAGAGCTTGCCATAGGGATCGAGCGGAAGATTATTTTGCCCTACCTTGAAGACGCCCAGCTCGAGCTGACGATCCGGAAATGAGCAATGACAAGCGATATGGCACGCAGGAGCCTAAGCAATCGGCCCGTGGACCAGCCTTGCGCACGGCGGTGGTCATTCCAGCCCTCAACGAGGCCGCGACGATCCTCGACCTAGCCGGGCGCGCTGCGCGTCAGTGCGACATCGTCGTGGTGGTGGACGACGGTTCCGGGGACGGAACTGCCGATGTCCTCACGGGCGGGCCAGCCAGGGTTTTGCGAAACAGTACCCGTATGGGGAAGGCCGCCAGCCTCTGGCGGGGCATCAGCTATTGCTTGGATGAGCAGCAGGTGGACGCGATCGTGACGATGGACGGTGATGGCCAGCACCGACCAGAAGACATACCTGCCCTGATCGACGCGGCGACGCAGGCGCCGAACAGCATCGTTATCGCCACAAGGCTGCTGGAGCGCGAAAACATGCCGTCCGCACGCCGTTTCGGAAATACGATGGCGGATTTCTGGATCGGTTGGGCCGCTGGATACCCGATCCAGGACACTCAATCCGGGTTTCGCCTCTATCCGAGCTGCCTTCTGCGCACGCTGGACCTTCCTCACGATGTGGCACACGGCTTCGTGTTCGAGAGCGAGGTGCTTATCGAGGCGGCCCGATTGGGCTTTTTCGCGATGCCTGTCCCAGTCAAGTGCATTTACCGGGAGGCGCTTCGGCCAAGTCACTTCCGCCCGGTTGGAGACACTATCCAGATCATCCGGATGGTGGCGGGACAGCTGATCCGGCGAGGCATGTACCCGCTTGGATTACTCCGGTCGGTTGGCCTGCTGGGTCGACCCTGATCAAGTGTCATCATCATACTCTCGCGATCAACCACTTGGGACCTGCCACGACGGCTGAGGATTCGCTAGAATCAACAACGATAGTATGGTTAATCGTGATCTGACAGATTCTAGGGAGGATCGACATGAACGTCAGGCTGGTAACGCTGCTGGTTGTGGGTCTCTTCACCGTATCTTTGATAGGGTGCAGAACCGCGCCGATTTACAACGTTGACGATACCTTAGTGGCCACGAATAAGGCCGACTTCACGAAAGAGGACGTGCGGAAAGCAATCATTCGAGCGGGCGGAGGCCTCGGTTGGCAAATGAATGACGCCGGGCCTAACAACATGGAAGGCACGCTGCACCTACGCACGCACATGGCGAAGGTGAACATCCCGTACTCCAAGGACAGCTACAGCATCGTCTACGAAGACAGCACTAACCTGAACTACGACGGGACGATTATTCACCGAAACTACAACGGCTGGATCCAGAATCTGGACAAGGCCATCCAAGTGCAGTTGAACACGCTCTAACAGTTATTGAGTGAAAGCCTCTGGGAGGCTTGAACCATTTTGGTGCTGAAAGCTTGCGCAAAGCGGAAGCTCGAACGGCGTATTCGACCGTTTATTGACATCTTTTGGTTGCAGCCTGCTTACGTGGCACCCGATGTTCGCTGTCTCTAACGCGGCCTCGGCTCAACGCTGTTACGGGCACGCTTTATGGGTTGAGCGCGCAATGGGGCACATCGCCGTCAGGTGATTCTGGCGAGGCTGCGGCTATTTCCAGTCCAGCGTGCCCATGCTCTGCCTACTTCGAACCAATGGAGGTAGTAAGCCTCACGCACCAGCCTCGCCACAGCAAGAAGACCTGTAGAGTAGACATCCTCTGCGGCACACATTAGCGGTCTCAAACCGAGGTTGGTCGCCAGAGCGTTCGAGCGCGCAAGATGATGGCGACTGGTGACTAGGATTAGACAACCGACCCTCTGCGCTGCCAAACGCGCCCGTGCGTGAATGAGGTTCTCCAGGGTGTGGCGCGAGGTATGCTCAGTCTGTATTCGGTCCGGCGCTATCCCACGGGCGATAAGTGCATCTGAGCCCACTTGGGCTTCGGTCTTGCGGTTGGCGCCAGTTCTGCCGCCGAGGAGCAATGCGCGTCGCTGTGGACTGTCACGGAGGAGCTGATAGGCCCGCTCAAGGCGTGCTGAGAACTCGCACGTCGGCGAATCGCCTCGCAATCGAGATCCGAGGACGATGACCCAGTCTCCGTCCTCCGTTTGCGCAGGCGCGGACACCGCGAGGCGCCACACAACGGAGAGTTGCCACAGCAGGGACAATCCGCCGGTTAGCACGATGACCAAACTTGACAGCAGCAGCGTAGCAATACCGTCAGCACCCAACGAAGTGGGGCGCACAGGAGTCCCCCAGGAAGCCCTGATCAACACATACCACCGTTGACTGATATTACCTGGCCGGAGATGTAGGCCGCCTCATCAGAGGCCAGAAACGATACAAGCGCTGCAACTTCTTCGGGCCGGCCCTTGCGGCGCGCCGGCACCAAACGGCAAACGGTTTCAACATCGAAACCGGCCTCCGTCATGTCAGACTCGATAATCCCCGGGGCTACGGCGTTCGCGGTAATACCACGAGAGGCAACCTCCAGTGACAGCGACTTGACCGCACCGTGCAAACCGGATTTGGCAGCAGCATAGTTCGCCTGCCCACGATTGCCGATTAGCCCGCTCACGGAAGAAATCGCGATCACCCGCCCCCATCGCGTGCCTATCATTGGAAGGAGTAAGGGCTGGCAAACATTGTAGAAACCATGCAGCGAGACATCAATTACTGACCGCCATTGCGCCACCGACATCCCGGCCAGCGGCGCATCGGAGTAGGTGCCCGCCGCGCTAATAAGTACCTGTATCGGACCGACTCGCAGCAAGTCCTCTACAGCGCGACGAGCGGCAGATTCGTCGGCAACATCGAACTGGATCGTCTCGGCAGTGCCGCCGTTCCGTGTCACCTCGGCCTGCAAGTCCTGGACGCGGTCCAGTCTGCTGTGAGCATGCAGAACAACGTGATGGCCATCGTGCGCGAGCCGCTTCGCGATAGCCGCCCCAATCTGACCACTGGCTCCCGTAATCAATGCTCGTTTTCCCATAAGCGTTCCCGTGTTCTGAGTACCATTAAACGGCCGGCGACGAGCGGGCGTCCATCGTCCTCGATCCAGAATCGATGTACGAGGCATCTCCCGTCCTCGACTTCGAGCACGCCCATAACATCTAACGGCCCCGTGGCATTGTGCAGCCACTGCCCTTGGAGCACGAGATTCCGGACAGAGACCAGAAGCCCATTGCGTGCGGGTCCGGCGTTGTCACTGTTCAGCAGAGCGCTGTGAATGGCCATGGCCTGCGCGCCGTACTCCACTCCACATAGGGCGGAAAGACCCTCACAAGACCTTAGGGGGTTGTCCAGGCGACAATGAGACCGCGTGACGCAGTGTATGGTCGTGATGTCCCAGGCAACGACACCATCAAGTAGGCACATCTCTTCAGCATGGGGCAGAAGGGCATCGAGCGCGGGCCGTTCAATCAGCACAGGTGTCCCTCACCCGTGGGTGCGTTGAGCAAAGCCAGCAGAGCAGAAATCCGGCAACAACGCCGGTGAAAACCACACTGCCCACAGCATGCAATACGGGTATCGAAGAGAACATGAGCAACGCGAAGGTCACCCCGGTGGTCAGAACACAGACCAGCAGGGCATGCAGAGTCAAAACAAAATCGGCCGCCTGCTGCCCCGGCCGTGTGAAGAACAAGCCATAGTCGATGCTGATGCCTGCCACCAGCAGTAACGCCAAAACGTGAAAAAGGCTAAGCCGAGCCCCCAAGATGAGGGGCACAGCCGCCGATACGGCAACTGTTGCAAGCATAGGCGCGCCGACTCTGAAAAAGCGCCGAACATCACACAGGGCGAAGGCGAGGACAAGCAATACCACCAAAATCGCCCAACATACTCGCGACATCGCTGCTTGGCGAAACCGATCAACGACATCGCCTATTTCTCTCTTCAAATCAATGAACTGGACGCTCGCGTCCGGCCAATTGATCAATCGTGAACGCAGACCATCTGGCCGGGCAACGGATGTGACTTGGACAAATCCCAACCACCCGTCTTCGACGGGATGAAGTAACTCGTCGAGGGGCGCACCCAGATCAGCCTGGCGAAAGTCGGCCCACCTGAGGGGTGTCAGCGCTCGGCTGGCCAATACATCCTCGACAAACGGTTCGAATGCCCCGTCCTTGAATGGCAGATCCTCGAGCGCGATGTCCATATGCTTACGTAGCAAGTCCTCGGCGGGAAGCGCCAGCCGCCGGATTTCCTGCGTCGATCGACTTGGAAGATAAAGGCTCGCCATCTGGAAGCCGCCGATCTCTCCGCTCTCTACAGACTCACGCAACACCGGCGCCAGTTTTTCCTGTCGAGCCAGCACTTCATCCGCGTCCTTCCCACTTACGACGACAACAAAACGCGCATCCGGGGCACTCATGCGATCCCTTAGCGCACCGTCCAGCTTAGCCAAATCTGCCGGCACGGGGCTTAGATCCGTCAGTTCAGCGGACCAAGGATGCGGTGTCGCAATCAGTACTACAAACGCAGCCACGGAAACGCCGAGCCCCACCGTGCGCAGGACCCGGTTCGGGGGCCGGGTCAACCAGGGCGGCACCCAAACCGGCGAACTGTCCCGGTCCGCCTGTTTCCGAGCCAGAATCGGCAGCACTAAGCGGGTGACACTGCCCGCCACCAGCAACCCGACGCAAGTGAATAGACCCATCTGCGAGAGACCAGCGATGGGGCTCAAAGTCATGGCCGAGTAGCCGAGTGCCGTCGTCAGAATCCCCAGAAGCATGGTGGCCCAAAGTCGATTCATTGTATCGACGGCCAATTCGCCAAGGCGACGATGGCTGAAGAAGTGCACGGGGTAGTCGACGGCGACACCGAGCAGCGTGATGCCAAACGCGATAGTGATTCCGTGCAAGACACCATATGCTGCGGACACGGTCGCGGCGGCTACCAAAACACCCGAAATCAACGGCAGAACGACCAGCAGGACGACCCTGAACTGACGATAGACCCACCAGAGTAGAGAGACGACGAACCCGATTGCTGCGACGCTCAACCAGAGGGCCTCCTGCCGAATTCGATCCCTGGTCGCCACTGCGATCGCCGGCGCCCCGGTGGCGATGAGCCGCAACGCGCTCCCCGCGCTTGCCACATCGAAAGACACTTTTAGGCTGCGCAGCGCGCTCTCCTGCGCGTCAAGATCCGTGCCTTGAGCAGCAACGCGAAGCAGCAGGTAGGCGGCGTCCCGCTCGGCGGACATCCAGATACCCTGATAAAAGACGATACCGTCGACGTTGGCACTCCAGAATTTCAGCAAGCCCGAAAACGCGACGGTGGGATCGGCTCTCAAAGT
>Ga0316190_10002732_pt1 | contig 12814 bp, 10 predicted proteins | sample Eddworburrow2_MG_FD_204929 | JGI IMG/M metagenome (GOLD analysis project Ga0316190, IMG submission 204929) | Coastal sediment microbial communities from Maine, United States - Eddy worm burrow 2 | ecosystem: Environmental > Aquatic > Marine > Coastal > Sediment | place: USA: Maine | collected... | reverse complement strand
GCGACTTTGCAGCTGCTGTTCGTCCCTATCTCATGCAGAGGGTTTATCAACCCGATGCCGACCTGGGCACCCGAGGAGAGGACATACGCTCGATGATGTGCTCCATCGGTCTAGCGGTGAAGCACCGCGAGTGGCGTGGGAGGGACTCCGGCTACTACACCGCGGTGAGCTGTGTGGCGGCCGCTCAGGCAGCCGTGGAGTGGCGGCAGGGCAGCCTTGTAGGCAGCAAGGTCGCGATCGAAGGCTTCGGAAGTGTGGGTTCTGTGGTGGCAGATTTGCTCAGCAGTCGCGGTGCAAAGGTGGTGGCGATATCTACCTCGCAGGGAGCTCTCTACGACCCCGAGGGCTTGGATATCGATCGACTACGGGGCATGGCAAGGGAAATGGGCAGCCGAATCGTCAAAGAGTACGACCCCAAGCTCGTACTGCAACGCCATGAGCTGCTCGAGTTGCCCGTCGACCTGCTTCTTCCTTGTGCACGGCACTACTCACTGCACCAGGACAATGTCTCTCGGATCGCTGCTCCCATCATCTGTCCGGGTGCCAACAATCCGGCGACTCCAGAAGCCGAGGCGGCTCTTTTCGATCGCGGCCACCTCTACCTTCCCGATTTCGTGTGTAACAGCGGTGGAGTCCTGGGCGGCACGATGGATTTTGCCGGCATCGCCCTGCAGGAGGCAGCGAACCTCATCGACAACTGGATGAGAAGAATGATGACGGATCTTCTCGAGCAGGCCGACAGCCGCGGGCTCACCGTGCGCTCGATCGCGGAGCCGATCGCCGTGGAGCGACACCAGGCGGTGAGGGCTGCAGCAGAGAATCCTTCGGCCAGCTCCCGTTTGATGAACCTGGCACTGGAAGGCCACCGCCGTGGCTGGCTACCGGTGTCCCTGGTGGGAGCTCTGTCCAAGCCGTACTTTCGCAGGTCACTGCGACTATAGTCCTCCAGGATCGAGAATCTTCACGGATGGGAGAGAGAACTGTGTCAGCCCAGAATTTCGAAGAGGTTGTCCTGCAACGCCGGTCGATTCGCCGCTACCAGACTCGAGACGTGCCGGAGGCGGTGATAACAGAGATCCTGGAGTCAGCGAGGCAGGCACCTTCGTCCATGAATGGGCAACCGTGGTGCTTTGTCGTTGTCCGTGATGCCGAGACCAAGAGGCGGATCAGCGAGCTCAAGAACCGTTTCTGCCCAGCTGAGAAGAGCTCCTTCCTGGCCGACTTTGTTTCCCGGGCCCCGGTGATTGTGGCGGTGGGGGTGGATCAGGACCGGTCCTTTGGCCGCGACCTGGAGAATGGCGTTCTGGCCACCGCATGGCTGCTCTTGGCGGCGCAAGACAAGGGGCTCGGCAGCGTCTATCTGTCGGCCTACCAGCCACACGATCGCGGCCTCGAAGTGGAGCTCGGCAAGCTCCTGCGTTTACCCGAGGGGATTCGGCTGGTGACCCTTCTCCCTCTTGGCTATCCGGACGAGACGCCCCCGACCAAACAACTACGGCCTCTGGCAGAGATGACGCATCATGAATTCTTCGGCGAGTGAGTTTCTGGGCGCTATCGATCGGCGTCATAGCGGCGAGCAAAGCGTGGTTCTGCGGTATCGGAACTGCCTGCGCTTCGAGGAGTCGCCAGCCGACGATGAGGCTTTCAAGGGGCTCCTGGAACGCACGAGCATCCGTGAGGGGCTGAGGATCTTGCCGCTCCTTACCTACCGCGACGTGGAGATTTCGGTGCTGGATGAGACCTCCCTGATGCACACGCACACCCTGAAGTCGATCGACGGAGCGGTCTCGATCGCGAGGTCGCTGCAGCGGGGGTATCAGAAGGTCGCGTTCGAGTCGGGCGGCAACACTGGTACAGCACTTTCCATTTACGGCAGGCGGGTCGGACTGGAGACGTACCTGGTTCTCCCAGGCGAGAATCTCAGTCTCCTGGACAGTGCCGCCTTCGAGGCTACGACCACGCATCTCATTGCTGTGCGGGATCGTCACCGCGTCAAGCAAGTGGCCAGTGAGCTTCGCAAGCGCGAGGGGCTCCCCAAGGTTCCGCAGCCCGAGTGGCGCCTGGAGGCATCGACGTTCATCGGCAGCTTCCTGCTCGAAGCCATGCTCTCTGGGTTGCGGTTCGACATTCTGGCCCAGACCATCAGCGCCGCCTTTGCCCCCATCGGCATCTTTCGGGTGCTGCGCCAGCACAAGCACGACCTGGGTCGACTGCCGAGCTTTCTCGGTGTCCAGCAAGCCCCCAATTGCCCCATGTATCGCGCCCTACGGGGTACTGACACGGGCGCCGGAGCGGGAGAGGTCGGTTCAGAGATCGATTCAACGGGGCGGCTCCTGACCCGTGTCATGTATGACGCCAGCCCGCAAAGCTACGGTACGGTCGAGGAGTTGCGCGGAATTCTGGGCGAGACGAAAGGTGATCTGACTCTTGTAGACTCGGCAGACTTCAGACGTCTACTGGAGGACGAATTCGACGGTGCCGGGATCTTGGACGTCCTGGCGGCAGCAGGCGTGAACATATTCGTCCGAGAAGGAGAGATCGTGGAAACGACGGGCCTACTGGCTCTGACCGGGACGCTGAAAGAGATTGCCGCCGGCCGGATTGCCGCCGGCACCCGAGTCCTGGTGTGTCTCACCAGCGGTACAGGTAGGCCGGACGGTAAGGTTGTTCCGGAAGCGTGGGCCGAGGAGTGGGAGGCGGGGGACTGACCCGAGCAGGGCCGTTCTCCCGAGGAGATTCTCCATTGCCGGATTCAAAGCGCCATATCATCCTGCGAGACTCGACCCTGAGGGAGGCCATGGACACCCCTGGGGTGTGGTTCGACATGGCAGCTCGGACTGAGATTGCCACGGCCTTGGCTCAGCTGGGTGTTGCGGAGGCAGAGGTCGTCGCGCCAAGCCGCGTCGAGGCGGACCTCGAAGTTGTCCGCGCGCTTCGGGAGTCGGCGGTCGGTCTGCGTCTCTCCGGGTTGATCTACGCTTCGTCCCCTGAGTTCCGAGGTGAGGTGGAGCAGGCTGCGGCCCTTCTCGATCGTATCGACCTGCTCGTGCCGTTGTCGGCCAGGCGTGAGCCCACATCCCGCAAGGGCAAGGTATCCATGATGCTGGAGGCTCTGTCCTGGGCCTGCCAGCACTTTTCCGACGTCGGTGTGGGGTTTCCCCACTCCAGCCAGACCGATGAGGATTTTGTCGTTGACATCGCTGGCCAGGCGGCCGCTGCCGGTGCCGGGCGAATCACTTTCTACGACACCAACGGCAGCGCCGAGCCGTTTGGCGTTCGCGAGATCGTCGGCCGTTTGGTCGGAGAGCTGGGTACGACGGTGATCTTTCACGGTCACAACGACTTGGGCCTGGCCACCGCGAACTCCCTGGCCGCGGTTCTGGCGGGTGCGTCGGTTATCGATGCGACCATCAATGGACTGGGCGACCGGGCGGGCAATGCCAGTCTCGAGCAGGTGGCGGTGCTCCTCGGGCGTGAGGGCTTCGAGACCGGAATCGACCTGTCTCAGCTTCGTCCCGTGTCCAAATTGGTCGCTGAAAGGAGCGGTGTTCCGGTGTCTGGCCTGGCCCCGGTGGTAGGAGAGTACGCTTTCGATCATCGATCCCCGAGCCATCTTGCCGAGCCCGCCGAGTTCGAAGCGTTCAATCCCGACCTGGTGGGCGGCGAGCGTCGCCTTCAGAGCGCACCGGCGGGGGCCAATAGAGGCGAAACGTCGGAAGACTGAGTCAGGAGCGCAATGGACATCGTACTTTTCAATCCAGCGCCGAGGGCAGGCAAGCAAGTGCAGCGACGGGTGGAGCTGCCCTTGAGCCTGTTGTGCACGGCGACGCCATTGGATCGCCTCGGTTACCGCATCCAGATCATCGACGAGTTTGCCAATCCAGATTGGAAGCAGGAGTTGTTGGCTGGCATCGAGGAGCGGCCGATTTGCTTCGGTGTCACCTGTATGACGGGACCTCAGATCTGGCATGCGCTCGAAGGTTGCAGGTTGGTGCGCAAGCGACACCCTGACGTGCCGATCGTTTGGGGAGGCGTTCACGCCAGCCTGATGCCGCAGCAGACCCTGTCGCATCCCCTGGTGGATATCGTCGTCGTGGGTGAGGGCGAAGAGACGTTTCTGGAGTTGGTCAAAGCTCTGGAGTCAGGGACGCCGCTGAGCCAGGTCGCCGGCATCTGGTACAAGGAAGATGGAGAGACTTCCGCCGCTTCCGGCACTGTGCGCGCCGAGGCTGGATCGATCCTGCCTGTCCTGAAACCCCAAGCCGACAGCTCCTGCGCTGGTCCAGTGGTGGAGTCCAACGGCTTCCGGTGGACCGGCGAGCGGCCCTTCGTGAATATGGACGAGCAGGCGCCTCTCTCCTACCATCTGATCGACATGAACCGCTATCGACGGCGGCTCTTTGGCATCGATCACGTCAGTTTCAATTCCAGCCGGGGCTGCACCTTCCGCTGTAACTTCTGTTGGGACCCGGTGATGCACAAGCGGAAATGGCGAGCGATGCAGCCGGATACCGTACTCGAGCAGCTGCAACGCATCATCACTGACCACGACATCCGTGGATTCCTGTTTACCGACGACCACTTCTTCATCGACATGAAGCGGGCGCGGTCCATCTTGGAGGCCATCGTTCGTGCCGACCTGGACATCTCCATCAGCAAGCTGCAGATCCGAGCGGACACCATCTGCAAGATGGATGAGGACTTTCTGGAGCTCCTGGTTCAGGCGAAGGTCAAGCGCCTCACAGTCGGGGTCGAGTCCGGCAGCCAACGGCTTCTCGACTTGATCAAGAAGGACGTCACCGTAGAGCAGGTAATCGAGGCCAATAGGAAGCTGATTCCCTATCCGATCGTGCCCATCTACCTGTTCATGATGGGACTGCCCTCGGAGACCCCCGCAGAGCTCGAAGAGAGTATTCAGCTGGCGGTCCAGCTCACGGACGAGAACCCCAGAGCCGTCAAGACCTTCAACATCTACACGCCATACCCGGGAACACAGTTGTACGACGTCTGTGTCGAGCAGGGATTGCGCGAGCCCGCAACCCTCGAGGGGTGGGGGCACTTCAACTTCCGCAACGTGGCAGCTGATTCACCCTGGCTGCCGGCTGCCACCAAGAAGATGATCACGGCGCTTGATTTTCCTCTGATGTTCCTGGGCAAGGGACACTTCGTCAATCCGTACAAGAAGACGAATCCCCTGGTGGTCGCGTTGGCCAAGCTCTATTACCCGGTGGCACGGTATCGCGTCTCCAACCTCGAGACCCGATGGCCGATCGAGTCGAGATTGGTCAAGTCCATGGGCCTGTTCGGTCGCCAGGAATAGGATCTTCCCGACTGCAAAAGAGTGTCTCGGAGCAGAGTGAGCGGAGGCCAGATTGCAGTCGGCTTACTGAATGTCGTCAACGTATTCCAGCAGATCGCTCGGCTGACAATCGAGCTCGCGACAAAGCGCCGCGAGAGTGGAGAAGCGAACCGCCCGAGCCTTGTTTGTCTTGAGGATCGACAGGTTGGCGATGGTGATGCCGACGCGATCTGCGAGCTCGGTGAGCGACACCTTGCGTTTCACCAGCATCAGGTCGAGGTTCACTTGGATGGGCATTGTGATCGCTCGTCCGTCTAGATGGTGAAGGCCTGCTCTTCTTCCAGCGCCCGTTCGTGCTCCTGGAGCTCGTGGCCGTGAGTCAGGATGGCGCCGAAGACGAGGAACAAGAGACCGACGACGAAGACGTCCTTGTCGAGAGTGATGGCCGGGCGAAGATCGATGTTGGCGACATCGATGCGCGACAGAACGTAGTCGGAGAGAGCAAAGTCCGCCACCGGCCAAACAGCGCCCACAATCAAGATGATGAAGCCGGACCGGCGCAGGATCTGCCCGTTGGCGGCTGCGAACGGCCGATCATCGAGCACGTTGACAAGGAGTTTGCGCAGGCTCCAGATTATGTAGAGGACGATGATCGCGCCCAGCATGATTTCGCCGAGCGAGGCGAAGTGTAGCCACCAGCTCGTGGTGAGAAACCGTAGCTCCCCGCCGGCTTTGACCAGGCGGGCCTCTTCCATCCAGAAATCGCCAGAGTCCCCCATCGGGATGAACTCCAGCGCGTAGACAGGAATCCAGCTTCGTTCTCCCACAACCACGCGCACCGTGGCGTCGGCTTGCAGGTCGCCGCCGGCCATCAGAAACGGTGAGAGTGTCAACCACAGCAGAAAGACGACAGTGGCTGCGCCACCAAGGACAAGCGCGACGTCGAACCAGATCTTCAGAACGCGAACGGGCAGATTCTTGCTCTTGGCACTCATCGGTATACCCTCCCGTGTCAGGAAGTGCCATTATATCTAAGAAATTATTGATAAACAATAAATCCTCATCGTTTTTCAGTAATCCTGATTTCGCCATTGCTGCTGAAACGAAGTCGGATCTCCACCTCGGCCTCTGCACCTGGTGATCGAGCCCGGAGCATCGGCTGATCAGCTCCGACCGCGAGTTTCCTTTTCGCCTCGTTCTATGTCTAACTAGGCATGGAGAGCATAAGCGCAGTGGAAACACCCGACCCAGGTGGCCCGCCTCCGATGGCCGACGACGAGGCAGTCCTCTGGCCAAGAGCCGCGAAGGGAGACCTCGACGCGGCGGATGCGCTGGCACGCTGTACGTACCGTGCCGTCTTCGCATCGTTGTGCCGACTCACTGGCGGCGACGAGGAGCTGGTTGCCGACCTCACTCAAGAGACCTACCGCAAAGCCTGGCGGTCGATCGGCAAGTTCCGGGGTAACAGCAAGTTCTCTACCTGGTTGTATCGCATCGCGTACAACACCTTTCTGAATCACATCCGGGGTCCAAGAAGGCTCGAGCCGATGACCGAGGAGCAGATCGACCAACTCCTCGATCCAGACGAGACCCCCGATGAAGCGACAGCGAGGAGCGCCGAGGCCGAACGGCTTCGACGTGCTGTTCTGGAGCTTCCCGATGAGCTCCGATTCGCTGTGACAGCGCGGTTCTGGGCTGAGCTGTCGGTCGCCGAGATCGCCAGACACCAAGGGCTCTCCCCCGTCGGCATCCGCAAGCGCCTCGCGCGCGCCTACAAACAACTGGCAACAACCCTCGAAGGGGGTTTGCAGTGAATAGCAACGAAATGAAGAGAATAGAAGATCGCCTGACGCCGCCGGCAGCTCCCGAGCCGCCTGAGGGGCTTCTGGAGAGCATCCAGAAAGAGATTCCCGACCACCTTCACCTGGTCGAGGACGAACGGGAGGCCACCTTTTCTGCCCGACGTCTCCGCCTGATCGCTGCCTCGATCGCTGTTGTGGTGTTGGGCGGCTATTTAGCCCTCCAAGTGACCTTGAAGTCCTCTATGCCGCAGCTGGGAGGCCGAGAAGCGCCAGAGGGCCGAGTCGTCACCGAGACAAGCCCGGTCGATCCAGTTGTCATCGAAAGAGATGCCGTCGAGCCAGTCGCCAGAGAAGCAGACCCGGCCGATCCAGTCACTACGGTGGATACCGAAGGCGCATCGTCGCCACCACCCCCCGCGGCCGCTGAAGAGCAGACGCGACTGAAAGCCCTCGGCTATGTCTCGGAGAGCGAACATGGGGAGCGGGTGGAGCTGGAATCTGCGATCGAGCCAAAACGAAGCGAGACGCAAAGTCCGCAAGAAACCCCAACCGCTGCGGAAATGGCCGAAGAGCTGAAATCTTCCAACATGGCCGATACCAGCGCAGGCCGCTTCTATGAGGTCGATACCGACAGCTACCTCGGCAGCCAGGAAGGGCGTGAGGCACTGCGAATGCTTGACGCGCCTCAAAGGAGAGTTCGAGAAGTGCCGCCGGAGAGCCAGTCAACCGTTTCACCTTCGACGGGCGGAACCCGCGAGCCCAACGACGCTCCCTTCGGAGACATGTTCTTCAAGGGTTACGGCACCAATCCGTTTATCGACACCGAAGACGATGCGCAGTCGACCTTTGGGCTCGATGTCGACACGGGCTCCTTCACCCTTGCACGCAGCTATCTCGAGCGAGGTCACCTGCCGCCGAGTGAGGCCATCCGGGTCGAGGAGTTCATCAACTACTTCGACTATGGCGATCCAGCCCCTCGCCGGGGTGAGTTCACCATCACCGCTGAGGGAGGGCCATCGCCCTTCGCCGCCGGGCCGCGCTACCAGCTGGTTCGGTTTGGAATCAAGGGTCGTGAGATCAGTGACGCAGAGCGCCAGCCCGCCATGCTGATCTTCGTGGTCGATGTCTCGGGTTCGATGCAGCAGGAGAATCGGCTCGGTCTGGTCAAGCGCTCTCTGGAGCTTCTGCTCGATCAGTTGCAGCCCGAGGATCAGGTCGGTCTGGTGGTCTACGGCAGCCGGGGGCAGATACTACTCGAGCCGACCAGTGACAAGTACGCCATCGAGCGGTCGATCCAGCGTCTCGTTCCAAATGGCTCGACCAACGCCGAGGAGGGTCTGACGTTGGCCTACGATCTCGCCAGAAGCTACCGGCGCCGGGGCGCCATAAACCGAATCATCCTGTGCTCGGATGGCGTCGCCAACGTCGGCCGTACCGGGCCAGAATCGATCCTGCAACGCATCCAGAACGGTGCCGACCAGGGTGTCGAGCTCACCACGATTGGTTTCGGCATGGGCAACTACAACGATCTGTTGATGGAACAGCTCGCCGATCAGGGCGACGGCTCTTACGCCTACGTCGATACCCTGGACGAGGCCCGACGGATCTTCGTCGAGAACCTCACGGGGACTCTGCAGACCATCGCCTCCGACGCGAAGGTCCAGGTCGAGTTCAATCCCGAAACGGTAAGCCGGTATCGTCTGATCGGCTACGAGAACCGGGACATTGCCGACGATCGATTTCGCGACGACAGCGTCGACGCCGGTGAGATCGGTGTTGGCCACGAGATCACCGCGCTATATGAGATCAAGCTCCAGGAGGATGTCGGCAAGCGTGACCTTCTGGCCATACTGCGGCTGCGGTATCGCTCCAAGGCTTCTGGTGAGGTCGTCGAAACTGCCGTCGATCTGACGCGAAGGAATATCTCCAACCGTTGGGAGAACGCCTCGCCGGCTCTACGTCTCAGCTCGGTGGTCGCGGAGTTCGCCGAGATCCTCAAGGGCTCCTACTGGGCCAAAGATGGCAGCCTCGACAGGCTCGAGCAGCGGGCGGCGGTTGTCGCCGCTGATTTCCGCGGTGACCGGGGAGTGCAGGATCTCGTGACCCTCATTGGACAAGCCCGGCGTCTCACCCCTGCTGCGGGAAGCTACTACGAAGACGAGTGACCGACACCAACGTCGTTCTTCAGTTCTCGGCCTGCATTCACTTCCCCGCCGCTCGATGATCTCGGGCGGCGGGTTGTCCGTAGCCCCGAACCATCGTCGCAACTTTGGCTATCGGGGACTCGTAGTGAATCTCGAGGACTGAAAGGATTTGTCCTCGATCTTCCTGGAGGGGATTCGATGAAGAGACTGCGTTCGAGGGTATGGGCCTGTTTGGCTATTGGATGCGTGTTTCTCGCGCTGGGAGCCGGGGCGGAGCCCGCGACTCCAACACTGTCGGACCAGATTGATGAGCTCTTTGCGGATCGGAACAACAGCGCTGCTCCCGGGGTCGTCGCGGCGGTCATCCAGGACGGTCGAATCGTCTACGAGAACGCGTTTGGCATGGCCGACCTCGAACGTGGTGTCGCCCTGACGCCACGCTCGGTCTTCGAGATCGGCTCGGTCTCCAAGCAGTTCACGGCCATGTGCATCCTGCTGCTCGAACAGGATGGCAAGCTGTCGCTCGATGACGACGTCCGAGACTACTTTCCGGAGTTGCCGGAGTACGAGCATCCAATCACGATCCGGCACCTTCTGCATCACACCAGCGGCATGCGCGACATCGAGACGCTGATTCCCCTGGCTGGATGGCACTACACGAATTACTACCCGCCGGCGCGACAACTGGAACTCATCACCCGCCAGAAGGAGCTCAACTTCGCTCCCGGGAGCCAGTTCCTGTACAGCAACTCCGGCTATCTCCTGCTGGCCTACATGGTCGAGCGGGTCAGTGGCCAAACGCTGCGTGAGTTTGCCGACGAGCGGATCTTCCGCCCGCTGGGCATGAGCCACACGGTCTACTGGGACACCCCTGGGCAGATCATCAAGGATCGCGCCATCCCTTACTCAACCGGCCCGGATGGCAGCTATGAAATGGCGCTGTGGTATCTACCGTTCGCAGGCCCCTCGGGGTTGTACACGACCATCCAGGATCTGGCCCTGTGGGACGCCAACTTCTACGACAACAAGCTGAGCGGTGGCGCCGCGCTGATCGAGAGAATGGTCACGCCGGGGACTCTCAAAGATGGCAAGTCCGCCGACTACGCTGCCGGTCTGTTCGTCTCCGACTATGGAGGCCAAGCAGTGATCGAGCATGGCGGGGCCTGGATGGGCTATCGGGCCCAGGTATCGCGGTTCCCAGAGCGACGCCTGACCGTCATCTTCCTCTCCAACGCCTCGTCGATCGACATGCCGGTGTCGAGCGTTGCCGATCTCCTTCCGGGGGGTGCGACACGAGAGGCTGCGCCTGCGACCCCAGAATCGCGGCCGTCCGAATCCGAGGCACCGGGCACTGTCGACCTGCCGCTCGACGCCCTGGCGGAGTACGAAGGCACCTACTGGAGCGAGCCCGATCTGCTCTTGCGAACAATCGAAGTTCGCGACGGCGTGCTTCACTACGTCCGGGGAGAGGACAACTCGACCGAGCTCGGTGCACTCGAAGCGGGTCGGTTCGTCATGATCGACGTTGGAGGGCACGTTGAAGTGGAGTTCGCGACTGGAAACGGGATCCAAGCCCGCTCGATGACGGTCACCATCGAGGAACAGGAACCGACGCAGTTCAAGCGTCTCGAGTCCTTGCCTGTAGGTTCGCTTGCCGATTATGCAGGCAGATACTGGAGCGACGAGCTCGAGAGAGAGCTGCGGCTCCAGGTCGAGGATGGGAGGATTCACCTGGGATGGGCTGACGATGCTCTTGTTGCGCCGACGGTCCAGATCGGACCTGATGACCTCCTGGCCCGGCATTTTGTTGCCGTTCCCTGGTATCCGCAGGACGTGCGGATTCTGCTCGAGCGAGACGATTCCAATCAGGTGACGGGATTGAGCCTGAGCTGCGACATGGTCCGAGGCCTGGCGTTTGTCAGGACGGATCAAGAGTAGGCAGCAGAAGATCAGAACGAGAAGATCGCCGATATCGAGAGAGTGTCGCGGAGATCCGAGAAATCCGCCGCCAGATCGAGTTGAACGCGTTCGAAGGCAGCGCCGAGGCCGACAGCGTAGTGGAGAGTGTCGGATCCGGGGGAGAGGACCGCGCTGAATAGATCGTCATCGACTGTGGAGTGGACACGATGGTCTGGGTCGAGCCAGACGCCGAGCCGCACGGCGAGGACGGGACGACTCTGCAGAAAGGCGTACTCGCCACCCAGGTGAAGCTCGTGAACGTCGGGAATCGCCTCGTCGGGATCTCCCTCGAAGAGAGCGGCCACGTAGTCCCACTCGAAGCTCAGGGTGGCACGTCCGTCTCGGGAGGTGTAGGCACAGCCCAGGCCGACCACCGGTGGGAACTCCCAGCGGCCGGTAAAATTCCACTCCCCCGGGTTGTCAGGTGTGTAGGCGGGTCCGAGCCAGCCATCCCAGCGTGCGAGGACGTCGAAACCCGTATGCGCGAAGCCACCCACTCTCCAGCGCTTGGCTGGCTGCCACAGAAATCCGAGAGTCGCCCCCTCGCCCGAGTCGTGCGCTCGCGTCGAGGTGCGCCACGCCGACCGCTCTGGGAGGTAGGAGTTGGTCGAAAAGAAGGATTCCAGGGTGTCGCTGTCGGGAAGATAGGCGATGGTCTCGAGATCGAGGTCGACTTCCAGGTAGGTGACTGTCAAGCCCAGGCTGAACGAGTCGTTGATGCGGCGAGCGGCGGCGAAGCCCCAGCTGACCACACCGAGGTCGGTGGAGCCGGGCCTGTCGATCCAGCGGTCGGTATCGAGATAGGTCGAGCCCTCGGCGAAGAGTCCGTTGGTGGAGTAGGACGACGCGAATCTGGCTAGTTGATGGCGGTAGATTGCCAGCGACCACTTCTTCAGGGGATGGACGTAGGAGAGAAACGAAAGGCCGGTGAAGTCGGCCGTTGAATCTCTCCAACGCAATTCTGGTGTCGTGTCGATGCCGATCCCCGTGGGGGCGCCACTGGCACGGCCGCCGTAGACATAGGGCGTCGCGTAGCTCCAGGACCGCCCCTCGATCGAGATCTCCGGACGCGAGAGTTGGACCAGACCAGCCGGGTTGGCGTAGGCCGCGGTGGCGTCATCGGCCAGGCCAACGAACGCCCCCCCAAAACCGAGACTCCGAGCACCGGGATTCGAGTAGTCGAGCTCCAGAGTCAGAACTGCCTGGGCGAACGCTTCCGAACCCAGCAGGAGGCCGGTGATCAGGGCGAGGCATCGAAGCCGAGAGCTCATGACGTCTGCGTATCAGATTATCCCCGATGACGAACCGTCCGCATGGGTAGGTCCGCCAGAGTTACTGGCGGTCTCGGGCGTGAACCCCGTCCTGTCTGGAAACGCGTCGCGAGGGTGAATTCTCCGCAGTTCGCGATCTTCCTTTGAAAACTGACCGGACGGGCCCCGAGGGAGGAGTTGCTGCTCCAAGACCCTCGGCTCAGGTGCCGACATGGTTAGAATGGGCCCGTTCTTCAACAACCGGGAGGAGGAGACGATGAAGGCTTACGGCGCGGAGTTCTTTGGAACGTTCTGGTTGGTTCTGGGCGGCTGCGGCAGTGCGGTGTTGGCCGCTGCTTT
>Ga0316190_10002731_pt1 | contig 12821 bp, 9 predicted proteins | sample Eddworburrow2_MG_FD_204929 | JGI IMG/M metagenome (GOLD analysis project Ga0316190, IMG submission 204929) | Coastal sediment microbial communities from Maine, United States - Eddy worm burrow 2 | ecosystem: Environmental > Aquatic > Marine > Coastal > Sediment | place: USA: Maine | collected... | reverse complement strand
GGGGGGTTGCATGCGTGGACGGCGCCGGCTGGGCGCTCAACGTCGAGCAGCCCTTGGCGCCGATATCGGCGAAGTTTCTGAGGTTAATCAGGCGGCGGGTATGGGTCAAGGCGCTGATTGCCGTCTATCCGCAACTCTCTCCTGCGGAGATTCTGAAAGCTGCCGTCATGACATTCTTGAGCTCGCAAAGCGAAAACGCGGTTTCCGTTTTGCTGGATTTATTAACTGCTTAGGAAGTCTGGGATCAGCGGAAGTCTGGGATCAGTCGGACCACGGCAATCCGTTGAAACAAAACGAGTTGGTAGCCCACAGGCGAGCCGAATCGAGCTTAGAGGAGCATTTTCGCCGGCAAAAACGCGCCTCTTAAGACTATGTGCGTCGGCCTACGACCCGACTCAGTTACACGCGTTTTTTGGTACCCAAATGCGGCCTCTAAGCGCCAGAACCGACTGAAATTGCCCATAATATTGATACAAATTAATCAATTGGCTTGGTCCGACCCCTTCGACTGCAGCGGGCTCGTCCTGATGCCGCTCGTCGTCCTCATCGTCGGCGGACAGCCGTTCCTCGGTCTCGGTAACAGAAAGTCTCCCAGCCGCCTCGGGCGAACCTTTCGGGGGGTAGTCGAGCGTGTCGGCGATACGCGCGGCGAGGGGCTCCGGGGTCAGGGGAAAGGGTAGCGCATCGGCGTCCCGCCAAGCGGCCACCTCATGTTCCGCGGCCTCGATCTTGCTCGGGTCGAGCCCGTTGTCGCGACCCACGTACAACGTTCTCGATGGGAACGCAACGCTGGTGCCTGAAGCCTCGATGAGTTCAGCAAAGCGCAGGTACAGATCTTCGCGTATGGCGTAGTATTCGTTCCATTCATTGGTGAGGGCATAGACACCTACGGTCACGTCTAGCGATGAGGCACCAAAGCCGCTAAAGCGCACTCTGTGCGTTTCGTTCTCGATCTTCGGGTGCGCAAAGCAGAGCTCGCGCATTCGGGCGAGCACGTGACGCATCTGCTCGGGCGTGGTCTCATAACGAAGGCCGATCACGGTGGTGATCAACATCTTGTCACAACGGGCCCAGTTGATGAGTTGCATGTCGGCAAACGTCGAGTTGGGGACGGTGATCTGCGTACGATCCATGGCGCGAATCCGGGTTGAGCGAAGCCCGATGCGCTCGACTGTTCCGCTTTGCCCGCTGAACGTGCAATAGTCACCCACCCGGATGGGGCGGTCGGCGTAGAGAATGAGACCGCCGATCATGTTCTCCAACGTCGGGCGCACCGCCAACGCCACGGCCAGTCCACCAAAACCGAGACCGGCGAGCAGCGGCACCACGTCGGCGCCGAGCCGCTGAAAACCGAAAACCACGACAGTGATGGCGGCCACAAAACCCAAGGCATAAGCGGCAATACGAACTAGACTCGCATCAAAGTCTCGGTCGGCCAGTCGAGGGGTGCTGGCGATTGACTCGCCAACGGCGACACAGAATCGGTAGATCGCCCCGGCCGCGAACAAATACACCAGCGCGGTCCCCACCCCCAAGATAATCCACAGCTCCCAGCCGGTGACATTCAAGTCTTTGTCGATGAGTTTCACCAGTTGGATGACGATGTAGGCGTTGACGATGGGCATGAAGAGCTTGATCCACTCTGCCCAAGGGGAGGCCAAATGGCGGGTAGTCAGCCGACCAATGAAAAAGACAAAGAGTACAAGCAGCGCCGCGATCAATGTTCCGACCGCAATTCCGAGCCACTGCCAGAGCGTTTGTTCGAAATAGATTTTTTTGAAACTCGCGGGCAAATTCCTGATCCACCTTTCAAACCTTGAGACGCCGGGAATCAGCGAACCCGGGGTGGAAATGTAGAACTCATAGAAGCCCGGAGAAGTCTCCGGGGAGTCGTATTCTTCGACGTAAAACATCGCGTCAGAGGTTCGGTAGGGCAGGCCCTTCACCTGCCGGTAGAACTTATCCAAGTTGTCGACAGTTCGGGCGCTGAAGCGGAAACGTCCGGCCCGGGGTCCTTCGGTGAGCTCCACGATCTCGATCTGCGTGTGCGGATAGCGCCAGCGCACGGGACCGCCCGACCCACGTAGATCCGCAACGGCTTGCGCATCGGGAATCGACTCGATCGCTGGCAAGCCCGTGCGGTCGAGGATTTCCTTGAGCTGCAGCGCTTTCTCGATCGCGATGCTCTCGCGCACCGCCTCTGGCAAGGTGCTCAAGTCCAAGGTTCGCACGGCCCGATCGATGAGATCGTTCGCCTGGCGCTCGATTTCCAGCGCTTCGTCCAGGGTGAGGCTCGGCGGCTGAGAGCGAAGTCCGGCATCGGCCTCCATTACCAAACGGAATGCGGCGTTCAGGTTTTCCAGGAACTCCTGGAGTAAACGTTGCGGATTCGAGGTGTCGATCGGCTGCAACTCGTCGCGGATACGTCTAGCGATGGTGTTTTCAGTGTGCTCGAGTGCGAGGTAGTCCTCGAGCAAGCCCGCCGTCGCGCCGGGTTTGTACGGCAGATCTCTGACCCGCCGATAAAAACGGTCGAGATTCGCCACCGTCTCGGCGGAAAAGAGGAACTCCCCGGCGCGCTCACCTTCCTCAATGCGCCAAATCTTGATCTCGGTGTTGGGTATCGTCCAGCTTGAGATCGCGCCATCGGCCACCTCGGCATCGCCCGGGATCGCCTCCTCGGGCGGCAGCTCAATGCGGTCGAGGATCTCTTTGAGATAGATCAGTCGCCTCGACTGTTCGGCTTGGTCATACGGGTTGATGAGCCCGCTGGAATCAATCGTCTGCCGGATACGCGAGCCATAGGTCCTGGTGCGGGCCGGATCGCCTCCCCGCTGCACCGCCAAAGCCGCCGCCTCGGTGTTCTCGATAAAGCTGCGCAGGGTATCGCGCGGGCTCGAGGTGTCGGCCGGCCGCAAGGGGTAGGGATCGGGGGTCTGCGCGATAGCCCGTTCCGCTACCAGCGATAGGATCAGAAAGATGAAGGTGACGAAGTTGCGAAGTTGCGAAGTTGCGAAGTTGGATGTGCATCAAAATCATAGGTTCGCTCGCTCTTTCAAATCAATCGCGCAAGGTTAGGTGGGGCGACCGAGAACGCATTCAGCCGCTGGCAAGCATAACCGACGAGCTTCCGCACAACCTGAGTCGGTCCCTGGCATCGCGCGTCTTTTCGCCCAATCCAGTCCTGCCGAGTCCAGCCTATGAGGGCTATCGGCAAAACCAGTCCGGGAATCACAAGCCCCTATATCTCCCTTCTCGCGCAGAACAGCGTGCCAGGAGACACGTAATCGGGCGGATATGGTTCTTGGAGCGCCCGTCCGAGGCACTTCGTCGGTCGTATGGATGACCGACCGGTGGCGAGAAGGAACTCGAGGAGGTGGTTGCGTCGGACAAGTTAGGGAAGGGGGAATGCAGCCTAGTCTGTCGGATTTAACGCTGTTCGGCTGCAAATCCACGGATGGCGATCAACTCACCTTATCGCGCTCGTTAAATAGCCTTGCTATTCGCCTCGCCCGATAAACTGATTTGATTCGCCCCCGATGAATTTTCGCTTCGAACGGTTCAATCCGACAGACTCCTAGACTCGCTCCCGACAGGATAAGGAGTTGCAACAATGGTGTCTTACATTCTGACGATGGATAAGCGGTCGGCGGTTAGAGAAATCGCTCTGGAGCGAAAGCGAGCAGTCGCGAGACCTGACCAGTGGCCAGCGATAGGCGGGCGGAGCACGGAAATGCGGTGTATGCGTCATCGCCGCCAGAACGACCCTCATTGGCGCTGCTATTGCTTCTCGACTTCGGCATAGCCGGGACGAATCAGCGCGTAGTCGTTGTGCTGGAGTTCTTTGACCAGTTCGCTGACATCGTCCTCTGATACACCAAGATCCTTCAGAAGCATGCTTCCGCGGACCAGCGTGCTTTCGATGTACCCCGTGCCCGCCTGCTTGATGCCCTTCGCCACCAGCTCGTCTTGTTCCCCGAGCGTGCGCACCCGCACGTAGATGTCCAAGTGCGGGTAGAGGTGGTGTAGGGTGATGGCCAAGGCCTTGGCATGGTCCATGTCCCTAGAGGTCACGTAGGCAGCGGCGGCTTTGCCGAGTCCAGCAGCCTCCTGGGTGGTCGCGCTGTACATGTCGCCGAAGTGAACGTTGCGGCCCGATCGCTCGCTCTGACGGACAACGCTGATATCCCGATCAAAGGCTACACGGGGAATGTTTGCCTTCTCCAGCATCAGGTCTATGAGCTGGCCCACCTCATCGTAGCCGATGACGACCACATGTCGATTGAGACCGGCGGCCGGATCGGCTGCCGCAGTTGCGGGCAGCGCTTGATGGCGACTGGCCAATTGATCGCCCGCTTTTACCATCAGCGGGGTTGCAATCATGCTGACGGCAACCACCAGCATCGCCAAGGTGTGTCCCTCGGCGCTCAGCAAACCGGCAACAGCGGCCGCGCCCAGTAGGACGAATGCGAATTCGCCCACCTGGGACAAATAGAACCCCGTTCGGATGGCGGCTGAACGGGCGATGCCAAAAGCAAGCACGAGCCCAATCAACACTGCACATTTGAGGACCAGCACAACGGGTACGTGGACGAGCAGCGACGCCCAGTCACGCAGCAGGGCGCCCACGTCAATGGACATGCCCACTGCGATAAAGAAAAGGCCCATCAGGGTGTTTTTGAACGGGGCGACCGTCGCTTCGATCTGATACCGGAAATCCGAGGCCGAGAGCAGCATCCCCAGCAGAAAGGCGCCGAGCGTCATGGAAATGCCGACATGGTCCACCGCCCAGGCAGCGGCAATGACCGCGAGAAAAAGGACAACCCCGAAGGCATCCATTTGGCGCCGGTTCGCACAATAGCCCAGCACGGCCGGCAACAGGTAACGCCCTACAAGGAAGATCCCCGCGATCACCGCCACCACCAGCGCGACCTTTTCCCACAAGGGGAGCGTGCCTGATTGCGCCGTTTGGTGGGCAAGGATAGGGACCAGAGCCATGACCGGAACAATCCAGAGATCCTGCGCCATGAGTACGGCAAAGGTGGTCCGACCATGCTCGGTGGTGAGTTCCCCCCGTTCCCCTAGCGTTGCCATGACAATAGCGGTGGACGACATGGCAAGACCCAGGCCGACAATGGTCGCTGTTTCCCAGGGGACATGTCCAAAGAAAATAAGGTACGCAGCCAACACGGCCGCGGTCACCAGCATCTGAGCCGATCCTAATCCAAAGATCAGGCGGCGCATGGCCCAGACTTTCTCGGGTCGCATTTCCAGACCCACGGTGAACAGAAACAGCACCACACCGAGCTCCGCGACGCTCTGTAACTCTTCCACCGCCTGCACGGGAACGGGTCCTGGGGTGTGAGGGCCGATGATGATGCCAGCGACGATAAAGCCCAGTATTGACCCGAATCCGAGTCGCTCGAACAGAATGACGCAAATGGCCGTCGCCGAGAGAAAAACAACGACGGCGAGAAGAATTGACGGGATGTCCATAGACGCAACCTATTCTGATCAGTAGCAGTTGTGAACTAATCTGTCAGACACTCCACGAAACCTGTAACCGTCAGATCAGATCGCAGCCGCCACAACTGACTCCAAATTTAGGCTTCGGTGATACCGCCAGGAACATCCAGGCCTCCAGTCGAGGACGAGGTGGAGAACGGCTAGTGCTCGGGCATCTCATATCGAGTCCCACGGCGGTCTAGGGACTTCTACCCAACCACGATGAGGCCGGCATGTACAATCGTCATCAAGACGATCTACGTCATTCCAACTGCGATCTGTTCGAGCATAGGCCGCGATTCAGATGCGTGAACTCTAGTGTAAGCCCGCCGACGTCCAACGACGCCCTCAGTGCCGCGGTGGATACCCTGGTGGAATACGCCAGAACTTAAGGCCGAGGTTCTCTAGCGGCCGTCCCGGCGCACCCGCATCGATGTGCGCAGAGCGGGGTCGGACTGGCCACGCAGAGCGGGGTCGGACCACGGCAATCCGTTGAAACAAAACGAGTTGGTAGCCCACAGGCGAGCCGAATCGAGCTTAGAGGAGCATTTTCGCCGGCAAAAACGCGCCTCTTAAGACTATGTGCGTCGGCCTACGACCCGACCCAGTTACACGCGTTTTTTGGTACCCAAATGCGGCTTCTAAGCGCCAGAACCGACTGAAATTGCCCATAATATTGATATAAATTAATCAATTGGCTTGGTCCGACCCCTTCGACTGTCCGTGATCAGAAAAAGAAAAATATCCGGATTGCGAGCAGCAATTGCATTCCAAATCGGCTGCGGTTCCCATTGCTTGGCGCAAGAACTGAAAACGATACAAGTAATCGGTTCGTCGGCCGATGCTCTAGCTGTTCCAGAGTAGGACCCAAGGGCTACAAATGCCGCTGATGAAGCGAGGACTGATCAGCGCGCCTGCATGGTTCACTCTCTGGACAAAAAGGTCGAAGGTCCAATGCATTAAACATCTACGTTTGTCTCGAAGTAAAAATCGCGGGACGGCCGAAGTAGGGAACCGTCCCGCTCCGACCTTAAAGGTTGCCGAAATAGGCGTCCCGGCTCGGTTTTGCAGGTTTGAAAGCCGGGGCACTCTCACTGGGCAGCCAGTTTTTATAAACGTCCCCGTCCTTCATTACGAAGTCCACTTTGTCGCGCTTGATCGCGCTGATGTCCTCAAGCGGGTTGCCATCAACCAAAATGATGTCTGCATAGCCACCTTCGACAATCGTGCCCAAGGTACCTTCTACGTAGGGGTTCATACCGCCAGTCCAGCTCAGCACTTCGGCTGCATTGCTCGTCGCGGTTTGCAAAGACAAAAGAGGGTCGTTGGCAACCTTGTCGTTGAACCAGATGATGTTGTCAGCCTGACGCACCACATCAGGTCCGAACATGTCACCGCCCGTGACCATCAACAGCTCGTGCTTGACCGCCCATTCCATCATCTGCTGCGCACCAGCGTTGACCTGAGCCGCCTTGGCTTTCTGGTCGGCGTTGAAGAAGGTGATGCTCTCGGGATCGCCGAAAGCTTCCAGCGACTGGACGGCCTGAACAGAAAGGGCGACGCCCTCTTCCTTCATGCGGATGATGGTTTCCTCGGAGACGAGGAAGTTGTGGTCGATCACGCGGACACCGGCGTCAATCGCCCGATTGACCGAACGGTCGTGATAGGCGTGCACCAATACATAGGTGCCGTAGTCTTCGGCAACACCGACAATCGCCTCGAGCTCTTCCAGTGAGTATTGAGTTGTGTGCAGTGGATCAAATTCACTGGCAACACCGCCGCCAGCCATGACCTTGATCTGAGTGGCACCTGCGCGGAGGTTGTGACGCGCCGCGCGAATGACTTCGGGAACGCCATCGGCAATAAAGCCGAACATGTGGGCTTCGAGATCATCTATGTCACCGGGAATGTCGTTAAAGGATCCGGTGTCAGCGTGACCACCTGTCTGGCTCAGAAAGCCTCCGCTCGGGTAGAGACGCGGTCCGGGAATGATGTCGTTATTCACCGCCTTCGCAATGCCAAGGATGTTGCAGCCGGCGTCGCGCGCGGTGGTGAAGCCCTGATCAAGATAGTCTTGCAGAACAAGTGCGGTATAGGCGCCGTTGGCCATCTGGTCATAGTTGTCGCGAAACTCCAGCATTCCGTTCCGGATACACATGTGCGAGTGCATGTCGATCAGGCCGGGCATCAGAGTGCGCCCTTCGCCATCCACCATGAAGGCATCAGGTGCGTCGATTGCCTCGGCGGACACGGTCTTGATCAGGTTGCCTTCGACCAGAACAGACCCGTTCTCCATCAACTCGCCATCAATGCCGTTGAAGATGTTGACGTTGGTGAACAACACCTGACGCGGTGCGTCGCTCTGCGCCGAAGCAGGTAAAACTCCGAATGCTAGGAACCCGCACGCCAGAAACCCGCATGCCAGCGTGGCCGAAAAAAACCTGTCTAATCTCATGTTTGAACTCCCAATGATTTGCTGTCCCTTTACGGGAACCAATTTGGCATCATCGCAGGTTGAGCCAAACTTGGCCTGTCACTACGTATCACTCGCGAACGATTTTTGGCAAAAAATGACAGGTAACTGTTGACGAAGGTCCAAATTGTGAACTGATTGTAGGTCTGCTCAATAATTTGGTGACACGTTCATGCCAAAATCATTGCCATTAGTGCAGCTTCAAGTTCTCGCACCGCTTCTCAATGGATTAAAGACCCTGACGTAACCACGGTTTGAAGGTGCGGTGGGCGGGTGATTATATCAAGAGCCTTGCTGACGACGTTCTCCGGCGCCGGTTCTTGTTCGATAGTGATCTGTAAATCCGGTGAGCGACCTTCGAGGCCATACCCGCCCGGCGGTCATGGGCCCGGTGCTCGGCATTGTCTACCGCGCCATCGCCACGCATCTGATTAAGAAGGCCGGGTTTACCCGTAAGATGGCCCACACCGGCGCCCTGACGCTGATCCAACGCTTCGGCAGCGCGCTCAATATGAACGTTCTTTTCCACATGCTGTTCCTCGACGGCGTGTATGTCGCGTGCTCCGACGGATCGCCCCGATTTCGCCGGGTGAAGGCGCCGAGCTCACGCAACTGGCCGACACCATCGCCCGCCGCGTCGGCCGTTTTCTGGAACGGCAGGGGCTGCTGGAGCGCGATGCCGAGAACAGCTGTCTGGCCGGGGAGGCGGTGGAAGCGGGGCCGATGGGCCAGCTGTTGGGCCACGCGATCACCTACCGCATCGCCGTGGGGCCGCGGGCGGGGCGCAAAGTGTTCACGTTGCAAACCCTGCCGGCCTGCGATCCCGAAGAGGCTTTCGCGGATACGGTGGGCAAGCTGGCCGGGTTCTCGCGCCATGCTGGCGTGGCGGCCAGGGGCGAGCAACGCGGCAAATTGGAACGTTTGTGCCGTTACATCGCACGCCCCGCGGTCTCCGAGCGGCGCCTGTCGCTGACGTCCGCGGGAAAGGTCCGCTATCGGCTCAAAACCCCGTATCGTGACGGCACCACGCACGTCATCTTCGAAGCCGTCGATTTCATCGCCAAGCTCGCCGCATTAGACCCTGAACCGAGGGTTGACCTCACACGGTTTCACGGCGTGTTCGCCCTCAACAGTAAACACCGTGCGCGGGTAACGCCGGCGAAACGGGGGAAGGGCAGCTAACCCAAAGCATGCGCAGACGGGCCAGAGAAAACGCCGCGCGAGCGCCGGGCATCGATGACCTGGGCACAACGCCTAAAGCGGGTGTTCCACATCGACGTCGAGACCTGCCGAGCCTGCGGTGGCGCGATCAGGATCATCGCCTGTGTCGAAGATCCGGTGGTGATCGATAAGATCCTCACCCATCTCGACAGTAAAGGCGCTTGCGGCGTCGCCCGGCGTTTACCACCGTGTCGGGCGCCACCCCAGGCGAGCTTGTTCGGCTGATAGGCGTGCAACCACGCGAGTAAAGCCAGCGGCGGCTGCGTCACCAACGCGGCGGCAGGGCCGCTGTCGTCTCGAGCGTGGAAACCGTCGAAGAATCGCGCTGAAGCGCTGAAGTACAGCATTTCTACCGGCTCAGGGGCGCCAATTGGACCAACACCGCGTCGACGCGCAGGTTGACGGTTGGTTGGTGCCCTGGGGATACTCGCCAATCTTCGGAAAAAGGGCGTTAATCCGTCCTACACTCGGGCGGGATCGACGTAGCCGGCGGCGCCACGTTCTTTATCGGGCGGGACTTGAAAACCTGCGAGTTCGCGACGACCGTTTCCGCCGACTATGGTGGTCAAGGCCTCGGGCATGCGCTCATGACGGCACTCATCGCCGCGGCGAAACAGCGCGGGCTCCACGAAATGGAGGGGTTCGTGCTGGCAAAGAACCAGCCGATGCTGAAGTTGGCCGAGCGTCTCGGCTTCGGCACCTCAGCCGATCCCGACGAAGGCACCGTTGGCATCTGTCGCTTGAGCCTTGCCTGACGGCCTGATGCAAGCCTGTGAGCGACCTCACCCCGTCACGGTAGAGCCCGCCACCGAACCGTGTTCCGCGTCCGCTGAAGGGATCCGATCATCGCGGCTGGATCTGCTGGCTGTCGGGACTAGAAACGCCAGCGCGTACTACGAGGCCGACGTGCAGGCATTCGACAATTTCATCATGCCGGTGCCCGAAGCCATCGGCGCGGGCTCCTGCAGTACGGTCATCGTCTGGTGTGAGACGTTCGGGCAGTTCATTACTTCGGCGAGTATCGGTGAACCGGGCGCGCGGCGTGGTGGTTCAGTGAACAGAAGGTGAGTCTGCCAAGCGCATGCTCTCACCGCCGGACATGCGCGGTAGCGAGGAGGTTTTATGCTTGGTTTGGCATTCGAGGGCTGCGCAGGGCGGGCGGCCTTTCACGCGGGTGTGGTCGATCGGCTCAGTGCCGCGGGGCTTCATCCCGGCTGCGTTGCCGGCGCAAGCTCTGGGTCGATCGTCGCGGCGCTGGTCGCGGGGGGGCTTACGGAGCGTCTGCCCGAGGTTTGGTTGTCCGCTGCGAAGCAGCCGGTGTTCCAGCCGCGCCGTCTCTTCCGCGGGCGTTGGCCCTTTGTGATGAGTTCGATCGTCGGAGATGCGGTCGAAGAGCAGTTCGGCTCCATGCGCCTCAAGGATCTGATTCTCCCGATTGCCATACCCGTTACGCTGCTTACCCTCAGAGGCCGGCGTCGAAGGGTATTGACCCGAGCAGACGATGTCACGGTGGTAGAGGCGGTGCTGGCATCCTGTTTTATACCCGGGCCTTACTCCCGGCTAGTGCTGGTGGATGGATGCCCTGCCGTTGACGGTGCGTGGGAGATTCGCACGCCTGTCGAGGCCTTGCGCGGTCTGGGCGCGAACCGGGTCTTGGCGGTAGTCGCCAATCCAGCCGGAGAGCTTCAGCTTGGATTTCCCACCAGGGAATGCCAGCCACTACCTGTGGGCTGCGTGGTGGTGAGTCCCGAGCAGACGCTTTCGGTCGGTGCCTGGGACATGGATCGAAGACGAATCGAAGAAGCTATCCAGTCCGGTCGTGTCGCTGCGGAGCAGGTGCTGGTGGCCGAACTTTTTCGGGCCCCGGGGGAGCTTTGTGCAGAAGCCCGTCCAGCGGATCGCGCATTCTCCGAAAACGAGAGTGACTAGTTGAGGTTCGCCGGGGGAGGGGCACTATTTCGTTCCGGTACGTGGACCCGAGACGCCCTGTGCGCCGGATCGTGCGCCGGGCAGAGATCTACGCGGGTTTCGCCTGCCCGGTCCGCCCGAACCATTGGGGCGGGTGCGCCCTGTTCGGTGATGCGGCTCACGCGGTCTCACCCGCCCTCTCCGAGAGCGGGTTGCTGTGCATGGCGGACGCTTTGGTGCTTGCCCACGACCTCGGTCGTTTCGGCGAGTTCGGGGATGCGCTGGGTGCGTTCCGTCGCGCCCGACTACAATCCGGTCGGATCAAATTGAGGCGCGAGATCGATAGTCCCCGAAACAGCGTTTGGTCCGCGCACCGCGGCCTCCGAGAAGTCAGGATCTACCGTCGCTCTGCGGGGGAGGTGCCGAAGCCATCTTCCCAAAGCCCATGCCCCACTGGGAGACGCAGTCGGCGATGTCGCTAGGCCCTGCGTCCAGCAAGGTGACGCGGTCCCGGTCGACCAGAAAGACGTTCCCCACCGTGAGCACCGGCACGGACGGCACATACACCGTCAACTTGCCGTTGTCGTGCTCCTCCATGACGAATCCCAACGCGGCAACACCGGCTCCATGAATCTCGATCAATGCTGCCGGATAGCTGGTCTCACCCTCTGCGAAACCGCGGACAATGTTGGCGACGATCTGGTATCCCGGCACTTGGTTGAGGATCGCCGTCTCGAACTTTTCGTAAGAGAGGAGGCGCCGCATCAGTGCCCCGATCAGCCAGCTCAAGAGCAGGACCAGAAAAATAGCGATCACGATCGCGAGTATCAGAACGATCGCGGCGCCGAGTGCCGACTCCAGTCCCATCGGTGCCGCGATTTTCTCCAATATCTCGGTCAACTTCACCAGGAGAAGAAAGACCACTGCGATGGGTACGATGACGAACAGTCCGTAAGCTACGGTTCCCGCGGTTGAGTGTCTGTTTTGCTTGGCCATGCCGGGTTCCTTGATGGGTTCTGTTTTCCGATCTGGATGAATGGGCCAGGATGGTTAAGGGTCGAGGGCGCTTTGTCCACCGCCAGATGTCTTGTCATCGAGGGTCAATGGAGTCTCAGCGATCGGGTGTTCACTGGCCAGTCTTTCGACTTGGTGGCTCCGGCAAGAGCACCGAGCCCCGTCGATTTCATCGCCAAGCTCGCCGCTTTAGTCCCTAAACCGAGGGTTAACCGCACACGGTTTCACGGCGTGTTCGCCCCCAACAGTAAACACCGTGCGCGGGTCACACCGGCGAAACGGGGGAAGGGTAGTGAACCCAAAGCATGCGCAGACGGGCCAGAGAAAACGCCGCGCGAACGCCGGGCATCAATGACCTGGGCACAACGCCTAAAGCGGGTGTAGTCCTCCCCGCGTCGTTCGGACATTGAGTTAAGCGACATGGACTTCCCCGGAATACGCACGCCGAGCACCACGACGTTCATTGGGTCATTTTGTTAGTGTAGTTCTGGCCAATGCATTGAACTCGATGCTGCTAGGGTATTGCGCTCGACGTCAACGTACACCGGAGTTACGCAGGCGGCAGGTCACAAAAGGTGAGAATGTTGGGAACGGGAGTCAAGATGGCCCCGCTGTTACTCGCTACGGTGTTGATGTCCGTGGCTTCGGTGGCAAGCGCTTCAGAGCTGATCTACGGATGGGCGCCGACTGAGTTCAGTGA
>Ga0316190_10002730_pt1 | contig 12822 bp, 7 predicted proteins | sample Eddworburrow2_MG_FD_204929 | JGI IMG/M metagenome (GOLD analysis project Ga0316190, IMG submission 204929) | Coastal sediment microbial communities from Maine, United States - Eddy worm burrow 2 | ecosystem: Environmental > Aquatic > Marine > Coastal > Sediment | place: USA: Maine | collected... | reverse complement strand
GTTGCCGAGAATGAGGACGGCTGGGAGGTCGTCGCGCCGAGCTATCGATTTGACATTAATTCTGAAGTCGACCTGATCGAGGAAATCGTGCGGATTCACGGCTACGAGGCCGTGCCTGAAACGACAGAGATTGCCGCGTCGCCCCTGCAGCCCGTCACGGAGTCCCAGGTGGACCTGGACCGGGTCTCGGCGACGCTGGTCGCGCGCGATTACGAGGAAGCGATTACCTACAGTTTCATCGACGAGCGAAGCAACGCACCGTTCGCCGACGGTGAATCCGAACTCGTTTTGAGCAATCCGATTTCTTCGGAGATGTCCGTGATGCGTTCGTCGCTGTTACCGGGACTCGTGTCCAGTGCCGCTGCGAATATCGCGCGACAACAGGATCGGGTGCGACTGTTCGAGATAGGCAAGTCGTTCCACGGCACGCTGGAAGCACCGCACGAGGTCGTGCGTATTGCGGCCGTTGCGGCCGGCACTGCGATGCCCGAGCAATGGAGCATTACCTCCCAGGTTATTGATTTTTTTGATATTAAGGCGGACCTCATCGCGCTTCTCAAACTTGCCGGAGACACATCCGACGTCGCGTTTCGTCCGCTCGAGCATCCCGCGCTGCAACCCGGCCAGGCAGCAACCGTACTGCGTGACGGGCATGAGATCGGCATTATCGGCAAGCTTCATCCGCGCGTTGCAAAGAGCTTCGAGCTCAAGCGCGATGCCTTTGTTTTCGAAGTGGATGCGCTGCAGGCGCTTGCATCGGCCGCGCCCGTCGCAAAACCAGTCTCCCGGTTCCCGGTCATACGCCGCGACCTTGCCGTCCTCGTGGCAGAGGACGTATCCGGCGAGGAGCTTGTCCAGGCAGTCGCGTCGGCCGCTCCGGAACTGATCCGGGATGTCAGAATTTTTGACATTTACAAGGGTCCCGGAATAGAAGCTGGGCTAAAAAGCGTAGCAATAAGCTTGATTTTGCAGGAAACATCGCGCACCCTTACTGACGATGACGCGGACGCCGCTCAAGCCGCGGCAGTGCAAAAATTGCGCCAGACCTTCGGCGCAGAATTGAGAGACTAGCAACAATGGCACTGACAAAAGCAGACATGGCGGAGTCGCTGTTCAACGAGCTTGGACTCAACAAGCGCGAAGCACGCGAGCTTGTCGACATGTACTTCGAAGAGCTGCGCGCGTCATTGGCAGTTGGGGAGCAGGTCAAGCTTTCCGGTTTTGGAAATTTTGATCTACGCGATAAAAAAGAACGTCCTGGCAGGAACCCGAAAACCGGCGAAGAGATTCCGATCTCGGCTCGCCGAGTTGTCACCTTCCGTCCCGGACAAAAACTAAAAGCGCGCGTCGAAGCCTATGCTGGAACCGGGGAATAACGACGAACTACCACCAATTCCTGGCAAGCGTTACTTCACCATTGGAGAAGTAAGCGACTTGTGTGCGGTGAAACCGCACGTCCTCAGGTATTGGGAGCAGGAGTTCCCACAATTGAAGCCCGTAAAGCGTCGGGGCAACCGACGCTATTACCAGCGGCAGGATGTGCTCATTATCCGGCAGATCCGCAGCCTGCTGTATGACGAGGGCTTCACCATCGGCGGCGCACGACAGCGCCTGATGGGCGATCAGGCCAAGTCGGATGTGTCGCAAAGCCAACAGATTATCAAGCAGTTACGCATAGAACTTGAACAAGTTCTTAAGATACTGCGACGTTAATTTCCCGCTTTCCTAAACTCCCGGTGGCAGGTAAGATTGCCACCTCTGTAGGAGCGCGCCCCGGCGCGCGATTCCGGGTCCCGGTCGGGGCGTAGCGCAGCCTGGTAGCGCACCACAATGGGGTTGTGGGGGTCGGGAGTTCGAATCTCCCCGCCCCGACCATTTTCGACGATTCGCGCTTGCAGGAGCGGTTCTCGAACCGCGATCAGTATCCCGCCTAGGCGGACTGCCGCGCCTCGGGGAGCTTGCGGTCTTCGATACCCAGCAGGATGGGCCGGGTATTCTCGCGGTAAATGTTCACCTTGGCGTTATACGCGACGCGCGAGAGTCCGTGCTTGTCCTTGATCGTCAGCCGGCGGATGCTGAACTGGCCGCCGCCCATGTTTTCGCCGGTCAGGTAGCACTTGATGGCCGTAACCCGCTCCCCCGAGAACTCGAGCCCGCTGAGCTTGGCCAGGTTGCCCTGGGCACGTTGCAGGAAAGTCACCGCGTCGATGTGCGCCTGCGTTTGCGTCGGGTCCGGATCGGGGTGCGTGTGACTGGCCAGGAACTCGCCGACCAGGATCTGGCCCGGCAGCGCCGCTTCGATCATGCGTGCGAGCTCGATGGTGACATCCCCAACGATATAGTCGTGCATGGTCGGGTTCAGGCCCTCGGCCTGGTGGAATTCGTAACAGCTGCCGACGTGAAAGCAGGCTCGCAATCGAGGCACCGCTTTGGACGCCGCCTTGCTGCGCGCGATTGCATTGTCGGCGAGCACAATGTGCATGAAGTGATAGAGATTGACGTTGGCTTCCAGCCCATCGTCGCGATTCCAGACGTAGAAGCCGTCGCCACTGGACGATCGCGCGAAATTGATGCCGACATCCTGCTCCAGCATCTTTGCGTGCGCCGAGTTCAATGAATACGAGAGGCTGTTGAGCTGTGTCATTTGCTCGAACGGCGTCAGCAGGCTGAACCCCACGATATCGAACAGGGTAACCGCCCGGCTCGCGACGTAGCTGATGCCATAGCGGCGGATCATTTTCTCGATAATCTGGGTTTCGACGGGATGGCTGGACAACGGCTGCCGCAACGGCACGTAGACGGGCTTGACCTCGAGCAGCCGCGCGACTTTCTGCATCTGCTCGAAATTGAGGCGGCGGTCGCCCGAAATCAGCTCCGTGATGAACGCGGGCGAGACACGGGGCGGATTTGAGCCCGGCAGCGACGACGTGAACTCCGCGATCGCATAATGCGGCAGGACCAGGATGAGTATGCCTTCGTCGAGCGGCGCCCAGCTCAGGATGTTGTTCTGGCCGAGCGACCAGTGCTCATGGAGGCAGCGCTCGAGTTGCACGAGGTTACTGCGCTGCCGGAGCCCCATTTCCTGCGCGAGGCCCGCCAGTTGATCCAGGTACGGCGAATAATCGGCAATACGCCGTATACCCGATTGAGACAGATCGTCTAGTTCCATTTTTATGCCCGAAGCGACTTTCGCGCGAGTGTGTTATTCACTAGAGTTCGCGTGTCACCCTGGTACCGACGTGCAGGAATGGGCCAGCAGCCATTTTGAATCCCCGTGGCCGCTGACGTTGACTGACCGGGTACCGTGGAATCAAATTAATGCAGTCTCGGATGCAGCGCAAGTTCTATCTCAAAGTAATTGAAGGAACAGGACTTTCGGTTCCCCGTAAAGCAGCATGACAGAAGCAATTGACATAAATCGCACGGGCTCTGCCCGCGTCCGCACATGACGGCGGCCGCACCTACGATCGAGGCGGTGCGCGCCCTGCGGGAGGCATTGGGGGACAGTATCTGGACCACGCCGCTGATGCGCTGCGCCGGCATCGAACTGGCGCTCGACAATCACACGCACGTCTGGGGCAAGCTGGAATTCCTGCAGCGCACGGGGACCTTCAAGGCGCGCGGCGCGCTCGCCAACCTGCACGCGCTGTCGCAGGAGCAGCTGGAGCGGGGCGTCACGGCCGTTAGCGCAGGTAACCACGCCATCGCGACCGCGTTCGCGGCAAGGGAACTCGGCAGCACCGCGAAAGTGGTCATGACCGGTTCGGCCAACCCCTTCCGTGTGGAGGCCTGCCAGTCCTATGGCGGCGAGGTCGTCGTGGTGGACGATGTGCACGAGGCATTCGAGGTTGCTAAACAAATAGAGCAGCAGGAAGGGCGCTATTTCGTGCATCCCTTCGAAGGGCCGGCGGTGGCAACGGGCACGGGCACGGTCGGGCTCGAGATCTGCGACCAGCTCGACGACTTCGACGCGCTGATCGTGCCCATCGGTGGCGGAGGCCTCATGGCGGGCATCGCCAGCGCGGTGAAGCAATTGCGCCCATCCGTCGAGATCATCGGCGTCGAGCCGGAGGGTGCGAACTCGATGCGCCTGAGTTTCGATGCCGGGGAGCCCAGGTCGATCGACCGGGTGCGCAGCATTGCGGACAGCCTCGGCGCCCCCTATGCGCTGCCGTACTCCTTCGAATTGTGCCGCGCGAACGTCGATCGCCTGGTGGAAGTGACTGACCTGGAGCTGCGGAAATCGATGGGATTCCTGTTCCAGCGCATGAAATTCGCCGTCGAACCCGCCTGCGCGGCGTCGACGGCGACGCTCATGGGCCCGCTGCGCGACGAGTTGGCGGGAAAGCGTGTCGTGCTGGTGTTTTGCGGCAGCAATATCGACTGGGGCACATTCGCGGAGCAGGTCATTGTCGAAGACTGAACAGTTTCTCGCAGAGCTCGCGGATATCGTCGGCGAGACCGCTTGCGTGACCGATGAACAGGCGCTCGAGCCGCACGTAACGGAATGGCGGAACGTCCTGCACGGGCGCGCCCTGGCCATGGTTTCGCCGGCCAGTACCGCGCAGGTCGCGGACGTCGTCAGGCTGTGCGCGAAAACGGGCGTCGCCATCGTGCCGCAGGGCGGCAACACCGGTCTCTGCGGCGGAGCGATTCCGGACGAGTCCGGCGAACAGCTGATCCTGTCGCTGTCACGCCTCGACAGCATTCGCTCTATCGACCCGGAAGACTTTTCAATGGTTGCGGAGGCCGGTTGCATCCTCGCCTCGCTGCAGCAGGCAGCGCGCGCGGTCGATCGCTATTTCCCGCTGAGCCTGAGTGCGGAGGGCAGCTGCCAGATCGGCGGCAACCTCGCCACCAACGCCGGCGGCATCAACGTCATCCGTTACGGCAATGCACGGCAGCAGGTGCTCGGACTCGAGGTCGTGCTCGCCGATGGCAGCATCATCGACGGCTTGCGATCGCTTCCCAAGGACAATGCGGGATACGATTTGAAGCAACTCTTCATCGGCAGCGAAGGAACCCTCGGGATCATCACTGCCGCAACGCTCAGGCTCTACCCGGAACCGGAAGAGACCACCACGTTGCTGGTTACGCTGCCGGACGCCGGGAGCGCCGTGACACTGCTCGCGCGTGTGCGCGAAAAGCTCGGCGACCGTATCGAATCGTTCGAGCTCATCTCCAGGTTAGCCTTCGAACTCGTCGACAGGCACATTGGCGGCGTCACGTTACCCTTCGAACCGTCCGGCGACTGGTTCGTTCTTACCGAAGTCGCCACGGGTGACGCCGAAGCGCCGCTCGAGCGGCTGCTCGAGGAAGCGTTTGAAGACGGACTGGTCGAGGACGCCGTGATCGCCAAGAACATGGCCGAGGCGGAGGCGCTCTGGCGCGTCCGTCACGCAATTTCAGAGGCGCAGAAATTCGAAGGGCCGAGCATCAAGCACGATATCTCGGTGCCGGTGGGGCGCATGCGGCTGTTCCTGGAGCGCTGCGCCGAACGGCTGGAACGGCAGGAACCGTCGGCAAGACCCGTCATTTTCGGCCACGTCGGCGACGGCAACCTGCACTACAATCTCACGGTGCCCGAGGAAGTGGCCGCGGATGCGAACCGGATCAGCGCGGTCACGAAAACCATCTACGACCTGGTCGCCGAACTCGGGGGCAGTTTCAGCGCGGAACACGGGATCGGCGTTACCAAGCGGGCCTGGCTGAAGGAGTACCGCGGATCCACGGAACTCGCGCTGATGCGGCAGCTCAAGCACGCCCTGGATCCGCAGGGACTCTTGAATCCTGGCAAGGTAATCTGACGACCAGTTCCGAGCGTATCCTTGACTTGGCCGATAGACTGGGTGAGAACTGGATTGAGCCGACAGGGCTCCTGTTGTTGATGAATCATGAATGCCGAATCCGATAATTTACGCATGAGCTTCTCTGACCAGCTGTCAAACTTCGAAGACAGGCTGGCCGGCAAGGAAGACGAAATGCAGATGCTTGCCGAGATCAGGGAGGCGATCGGCCGCCTTCTGGAGGCGAGCGGCGGCAGCGAGGCGGAAATCCGGCGCGTCCTGCAGGAGCGCTTCGACTCGGGCGCGCTGCGAAAGGAGACCTTCCAGCTCGTCAAATCGATGCTGGACCGCTATGTCACGGAGCAGGTTCCGACGAGCAACACCGAGCCGGCGCAGCCCGGAACGGCGAGCCAGTCCGCCGTCGACCAACCGGCCAACGACGATCCGTTCGGCAGTACCGACGTCATCGCAACCGACGTGTTCCAGTCCGACGATGCCGATGACCATGTGCAGGTGGGCTCCGTGCTGCGCGACAGGTTCGTGCTCCAGGAGCGAGTGTCCGGCGGCAGTATGGGCGTGGTGTACAAAGCGCTCGACCGGCGCCTTGCCGAGGCGGGCTCGCAGGAGCCGTGGGTCGCCATCAAGGTCCTGTCACCGCAGCTCGCGAGGCACGGAAAGGCGTTGCGCGCACTGCAGCAGGAAGCGGCCAAGAGCCGCTGCCTTACGCATCCGAATATCGTGCGGTTCATCGATTTCGATCGCGACGAAGACCTGTACTACATCGTCATGGAGTGGCTCGACGGCCGCACGCTGGCGGAAATACTCGATTCGCCCGACAGCCGGAAGATCGATTTCGAAACCTCGTTCCGCATCGTGCGGCAGATCGGCAAAGCGCTGGAATATGCGCACCGTTGCGGCATCGTCCACGCGGACGTAAAACCCGGCAACATCATGATCCTGCCGGGCGGCGACGCCAGGCTGTTCGATTTCGGCGTGGCCCGTGTGCAACAGCGGCAGAGGGACACAACGGATGACTTCGATCCGTCCGTGCTCGGTGCGCTGACGCCGGCTTACTCCAGCATGCAGGTGCTCACCGGCGAAGACCCGGTTCCCTCTGACGACGTCTTTTCACTGGCATGCCTGTTGTACCGGCTCGTCGCCGGATACCGTGTCTTCGGGCCGCGAAACGCCGCCGAGGCCGCGGAATCGGGCATGACACCGCAGCGCCTTGCCGGCGTCAGCGACGAGCAATGGTCAGCGATCCGCAAGGCGCTGTCGTATTCCCGCGTTACCCGTTTCGATTCCATGGGCGCTTTTCTTGAAGCGCTCGGGTACAGGCCCACGGAGAGCACCGTTGCGCCCGACGTCACGCACCATGTCGATTTCCAGGACGGCGGCGGTTCGGCAAGATGGGTCATCGCACTGGTGGCCCTGTTGTCGCTGCTCGGCGTTGCCGGTTACCAGTTCGGCATCTTCGACGAGATTCTGGAGCGCTTCGACCTGGGTACTACGGAGACGCGCACCATCCCCGCACCGGCGGCTGAGACTATTGTGCCGGCGGCTATCCCCGAGGCGGAGTCCGTAACGCCGGTTGCGGAGGCCGAAGTGCCCGCTGAGTCGCCGCCAGAGGCAGCGGTTAGCGACGCGCCGCCCGATGGCGCAGCCGCGCCGCCTGCCGAAACGGAGGTGTCCGTCGAGCAGGCGAACAGCGTGCCGGAGCTCGAACTGATCGATCTAACCGAACTGGCGCAGCCGGACATCGAAATCGTCATCGACCGGACATTCTTCGGAACGGACGCGGGGTCGGTAACGCTTCGCGAGGATGGTCCGGCGGTCTTCGTGGACATCGTGCGGACCGAAATCGACATGCCGATGACGCTGAGGCTCGAAGAAGTGGGCTTCAGCGGCAACCGCTCGCCGTGGCGCTCGGGCCAGTTCGAGATTTCCAACGGCGGCTACGTGGAGTTTCTGCCGGGTGAGACGAAAGCCCGGGTCGCACTGACGATGGCATCCGATACGCGCCGTGAAGCCGACCAGATGTCGACGCTGAGAATCCGCGAGGCCGACACGGCCGCGATCACCCTTGCCACCATGGAGGTGGTTCTCGAAGACGACGACCAGCGGCGTTTCGAAGCGGAGCTGCCGGCGAACACGGTCGCCTTTGCGGTGAGCCAGGTGTCGGTGCGCGAACGCGATCCGGCCGTGCAGATCGATCTCGTGCGCTTCAATCCCGACCAGACGCGTCTCGTCGTAAACACCGAGATTCTCGATATTACGGCGACGGCGCGCGAAGACTTCTTCCCGCCGGGCAACGGATTCGTGGTGTTCGGTCCGGGCCAGCGGTCGGCCAGAATACTCATTCCGCTGGTCCAGGACTCGGAGGTCGAGGGTGACGAAGCCTTCGTGGTCGAACTGACGACGGACAACACCACGGAGCAGGAGGGCGTGCACAATCGTGTCGCCGTCATGATTCGCGACGACGACTAGGGCCTGCCGCCCATTCATTGCTAGACTTCTGGACCGCCCCGGGTTGGGGGGATCCTGAAACCGCAGAGCGCACGCTATGAGCGATAAAGAACTACGCCGCTACTCGCGCGTCGTCGTCGACGGCGATGAGCACGCACCGAGCCGGGCCATGCTTCGTGCCGTCGGCTTCACCGAAGACGATTTCAAGCGCCCGCAGATCGGCGTCGCGTCGACCTGGAGCATGGTCACGCCATGCAACATGCACATCGACGGGCTGGCCCGGGAAGCCGCGCAGTCCGCCGATGCGGCAGGCGGCAAGGGCGTCGTATTCAACACCATCAGCGTATCGGACGGTATTTCAATGGGAACGCCGGGTATGCGTTACTCGCTGGTATCCCGCGAGATCATTGCCGACTCGATCGAGGCAGTAACGGCCGCAGAGGGCTTCGATGGTCTCGTCGCGATCGGCGGCTGCGACAAGAACATGCCGGCCTGTGTCATGGCCATGGCGCGCCTGAATCGTCCGGCCGTATTCGTCTACGGCGGCACGATCCGGCCCGGCGCACAGCGGCGCGACATCGTCTCCGTTTTCGAGGCGGTGGGAGCACTGTCCGGCGGCAAGATTAACCACGACGAGCTGCTCGAGGTGGAACAGACCGCCATACCCGGGCCCGGCGCATGCGGCGGCATGTACACGGCGAACACGATGGCGTCAGCCATCGAAGCGCTCGGTATGAGCCTCGCGAACAGCTCGGCGCAGGAAGCCGTCTCGGAGCACAAAAAGGAAGACTGCCGGCGTGCCGGCGCGGCCGTGATGCACCTGATAGAGAACGACATCAAGCCGCTCGACATCATGACTCTCGAAGCGTTCGAAAACGCCATTACGGTCGTTATCGCGCTCGGCGGATCGACGAACGCCGTACTGCACCTCATCGCCATGGCATCCGAGGCCGGCGTAGAGCTCGGGCTCGACGACTTCACGCGTATTGGCGCCAATGTCCCGGTGCTGGCGGACGTCAAGCCGAGCGGCCGCTACCTGATGGCGGAACTGATCGCTATCGGTGGCATACAGCCCCTCATGAAACGGCTGCTGGACCGCGGGCTTCTGCATGGTGACTGCATGACGGTGACGGGCAAGACCCTGGCCGAGAATCTCGCGGACGTTGAAGACTATCCGGAGGACCAGGACATCGTTCGCGATTTCGACGATCCGATCAAGCCGGACAGTCACCTGGCAATTCTTTACGGCAACGTGGCCCCGGAAGGCGCCGTCGCGAAGATCAGTGGCAAGGAGGGCTTGCGGTTCGAGGGCAAGGCGCGGGTTTTCCACGCCGAAGAGGAAGCGCTGCAGGCCATACTCGACAATTCGATCACGAGCGGTGACGTTATCGTCATCCGCTATGAGGGACCGAAAGGCGGGCCGGGCATGCGCGAAATGCTGTCGCCCACCTCGGCCATCATGGGCAAAGGTCTCGGCGCCGATGTCGCGCTGATCACGGATGGCCGCTTTTCCGGCGGCAGCCACGGATTCGTGGTGGGCCACATCTCTCCGGAGGCCGCCCTCGGCGGGCCCATCGCACTCCTTGAAGATGGCGATACCATCGTCATCGATGCGCAAACCAAGCAGATAAACGTCGCGGTCGACGACGACGAGATGGCCCGCCGGCGAGCGCGCTGGCAGCGTCCGTCCTCTGCGGTAAAGCGCGGAGCCCTTGCAAAATATCGCGCTGAGGTGGCATCGGCCTCGCAGGGCGCGGTCACGATCCCGCCGCAATGGGACGACTAGCGATGGTCTACTTGACCTTTGCCGAAAGGTTCGCTGTACTTTGCCGATGAACTTTTCCGACGCCCGCGTAAAGTGCCGACGCGTTCCCTTTGCGAACGCGCAAGAACTCATAAAACAAATGGCGCGCCAGAGGTGCGCGGGCGCCAATGGCGGCAGTACCGGCTAAAATAAAGCCCGGACGCTGTCAACGAGCCCGCGAGGAATTCCTGGCGGGTTTTTTTTGTCCCGGTGAAGGGCAGGTTACGACGGTAGCATGATAAAGGAAGCAGGGTTCGAAGCCAGCAGTTCCCTGGGCGCGTCGCCCGACGTCGCGGCTTCCGACTGGGTGGTGATGAAATTCGGCGGCACCAGCGTTTCGTCCGGGGCATGCTGGGAGACCATCGCCGGCCTGGTCCGTAACCGGCTCGCCGACGGCCTGAAGCCTGTCATCGTGCACTCGGCGCTGCAGGGCGTTTCGAACGCCCTGGCCGCGTTGCTGGAGTCGGCGGCATCGGGCGGGTCGACCGAGGGGCTCGCCGACATCCGCCAGCGTCACTACGACCTGGCCCGGGAACTCGACCTCGATGGCCCGGCATTGCTCGATGATTACCTCCAGGAGCTCGATCAGCTGATTGCGGGCATACGGCTCGTGCGCGAAGTGAGCGTCCGAGTCAGGGTCCGCATCATGGCGCTCGGCGAACTGATGTCGACCTGCCTCGGTGCCGCCTACCTGGAGCGAAGCGGCATACCGACGGAATGGGTGGACGCCCGTGACATGCTGGTGAGTGCGGGCCGCGCAAACCGCGGGCGGAGCCGGAATTACCTGTCGGCGACCTGCGACCATTCACCGGACACCGCTCTCCGGGAGCGCCTCGCCGGTCAGGGCAAGGTCATCCTGACGCAGGGCTTCATCGCGCGCAATTCGCAGGGCGAAACGGTGCTGCTGGGACGCGGCGGTTCCGACACGTCTGCGGCCTACATGGCCGCGAAACTGCAGGCACGACGCCTCGAGATATGGACCGACGTTCCCGGCATGTTCACGGCCAATCCCCACGTGGTGCCGTCAGCCAGGCTGCTGGTGGCGCTGCACTACGACGAGGCGCAGGAGCTCGCGTCCGCCGGCAGCACGGTACTGCATCCGCGCTGCCTGTCGCCGCTGCGGCCGTCCCGGATTCCGCTCTTCATTCGCTGCACCACGCACCCCGGCCTTGACGGAACGGTGATCTCCTCGGTCACGGAGGAAGTCGAACCGCAGGTCAAGGGCATCTGCATGCGCAACGGACTTACGCTCGTATCCATGGACAGCGTGGGCATGTGGCACGAAGTCGGGTTCCTCGCGCGCGCATTCACGGTCTTCAGCGACAACGGGGTATCGGTCGATCTCATTTCCACCTCCGAGACGAACGTCACCGTGTCTATCGACACGCCGGACGGGGAGCCCGGCGAAGACATCCTGCAAGGGCTGGTCGCGGACCTGGAGCCGCTTTGCAACGTCAGGCTCATTACTCGATGTTCGGCAGTCAGCCTGGTCGGCCGCAAGATCCGCACGTTCCTGTCGCGGCTGGCGCCCGCGCTCGAGGTGTTCGAGGAAGAACGCATTCACCTCATGTCGCAGGCGGCCAACGACCTGAACCTCAGTTTCGTCATCGACGAGCAACAGGGCGCCAAGCTCGTCCGCAAGCTGCATTCCTCCATCATCCGCAAGACCGGGGGCAGCCCCGCGTTTGGCGCCACCTGGGAACAGCTGTTCCACGCCCAAACCGCGGCGGCGCACACACCCGACGTGTGGTGGATGAACAAGCGCGCCGAACTGCTGGACATCGCGTCCGAAAAACTGAATGCCTACGTGTACGACACGGACAGCGTCCGCAGCGCGGCGCGCGTAATGCTCGGTCTCGAAAACGTCGACCGTGTGTTGTACGCGGTGAAGGCCAACTTCAATGCGGATCTCATCCGCCTGCTCGACGCCGAGGGCTGCGACTTCGAGTGCGTTTCGCCCGGCGAAGTCGAGTGGCTGCAGGAAGTCATTCCGGGCCTCGATCTCGGCCGTATCCTGTTCACGCCCAATTTTGCACCGCGCGACGAATATGCCTGGGCGCTCGACAAAGGCCTCCTGGTAACCCTCGACAACCTGTACCCGTTGCAGGCGTGGCCGGAGCTGTTTGCGGGACAGAAGATTTTCGTGCGCATGGATCCGGGGCAGGGCAGAGGTCATCACGAGCACGTGAAGACCGCCGGTGTGCATTCCAAATTCGGCGTACCGCTGTTCGAGGTTGACGAACTGCAAAGGCTGACGCAGGAAGCCGGTGCGGACATTGTCGGCATTCACGCGCACAGCGGCAGCGGCGTACAGGATCCGGAAGCCTGGCGCAGCGTTGCCGTGCAACTCGTCGGCATTGCGCAACGTTTCCCGAACGTCACCGCTATCGATCTCGGCGGCGGGCTCGGCGTTGCGGAAAAACCGGGCGACCGGCCGTTCGACCTGCAGCGCCTGGATGCGTTGCTCGCCGAAGTTCGTGAGAGCTACCCGCAGTACGCGATCTGGCTGGAACCGGGGCGCTATCTCGTAGCCCGCGCCGGGGTGCTGCTGACGCACGTCACGCAGGTCAAGGGGAAGGGCGACATGCGGTATATTGGCGTGGGGACGGGCATGAATTCGCTGATCCGGCCTGCGCTGTACGGCGCCTATCACGAGATCGTGAACCTGACGCGCGCCGGCGAGGCACCGAGCGAAACCGCAACCATCGTCGGACCGATTTGCGAGACGGGCGATCGCCTCGGTACCGACCGCCTGCTGCCGCCGTC
>Ga0316190_10002729_pt1 | contig 12823 bp, 16 predicted proteins | sample Eddworburrow2_MG_FD_204929 | JGI IMG/M metagenome (GOLD analysis project Ga0316190, IMG submission 204929) | Coastal sediment microbial communities from Maine, United States - Eddy worm burrow 2 | ecosystem: Environmental > Aquatic > Marine > Coastal > Sediment | place: USA: Maine | collected... | reverse complement strand
GTCACTTGGGAGACGATTGTCAACGACGACCTCGATGCGATCTCGCGGACGCCTGCAATGCATGGCAACGCTGCTCGTCGGGTTCAGAACAAGGAAGTCTATTCGGTGCTGAATGCTAACGCCGCAATGGGCGACGGAACGGCGCTCTTCCACGCGGATCACGGAAACCTCGACGGCTCTGGCGCAGTCATCTCCGTGGCCGAGTTGAATGCAGGCTATGCTGCGATGCGAACGCAGACCGGCGTGAACGCGAACGTGCAGATCGACGTCACTCCGCGCTTCTTGCTGTGCCCTGTCGCGATCGAAGCTACGGCGCTGCAGATCGTTGCATCGACTGCTGATCCTTCCGTGGGCGGCTCGGCTGCTGGCAATGCGAACACGGCGAACATCTACGGTCCTGGCGGGCGTCGTCAGTTGACTGTGGTTGCTGACCCCGTGCTCGATGCCTCTTCCGCTACCGCGTGGTACCTCGCGTCGGATGCAAACCAAGTGGATACGGTCGAACTGGCGTTCCTCGCTGGCGAAGAAACTCCGGTGCTGGAATCTGAGTTCGACTTCTCGCGCGACGTGTGGACCTACAAGATCCGCCAGAGCTTCGGGACAAAGGCTATCGACTGGCGTGGCGTGTGGAAGAATCCGGGCGCGTAATTCTTCACGACTCGTGGTTGATTCGGGGTGGCCCCGCCCGCATACGGGGCATCTTCAACTCACTCAAATTTGCGAGAATCATCAATGGATAATCAAAGCATGGTCTGCTTCCAAGAGAACTTCTTGGGCGGAACCCTCCCGGCGACTCAGGAAGCCGGTTCGCCGTGGGACATCACGGACACTTCCTCGGCGGGCGCGCCGACCTATGTGATCGGCACCGACGGCGCAGTGCTGACCCTTGCATCGAATACCGAAATCGAGAACGTCTGCCTGGCGTGGGGCGACCAACTGACCTTGGACATCGACGATCTCGATCACATCGAGTTCCTCGTCAAGACCTCGGCCACGTTGGACACCGCGACGACGATCGTTTGCGGACTCGCCTCGGCTCGGAACGATGACCCGGATGCGATTACTGCGAGCGCGTTCGTTAAGCTCGACGGTAGCAATGTGATCGTTGCGGAGAGCGATGACGGCACGAACGACAACGACGATGTTGCAACGGGGCAGTCGCTCGTTGCCGCATTCCGAAGGGTCGTGATCAGCTTTGCCGCTGGCAAGTCTGACGTGCGATTCTTCATCGATGGAAAGCGTGTTGCGGCCAGCACGACGTTCGATATGTCGAACTACGCTGCCGGGTTGCAGCCGTACTTCCAGATCCAAAAGACCTCGGACTCGAATACCGATTCGCTGACGATCGGATACGTCCGGGTCGAGAAGCGACAGCGAGCAGCGGCCGCAGGTTGATATGACCGCTCGCGATAACATTGCCGCAGACGCACTTGCTGTCTGCACAGATACCGACGGCTTCGCTGAGGCGCTCACCTACTACCCGCACCAAGGGTTCGGGGAAGCGGCACCAGCGAGCCGTTCGATATCGGGCATCGTTGTCCGGCGGCAGATCAACACCTACGAGGATGATGTTGCCACTCAGTTGAAGGAGTTCGAGGTGTACGTCGCAAACGATGCCACCTCTGGGATCTCAAGCACTGAGCTGGATTTGGGAGGGGATCGCATTGGCATCCCTGACCGTGACGGGAAGTCGGAAGTGATCCGAACGATTCTCGAACTTACGGATCAAGATCATGGGGGCCTGGTGCTGCTATGTCGATAGCGAATGTCATGCCGGTATGCGAACAGATCGCTCTCCAAATGGAGAAGCGACTGTTGCGTATGACGACCGGCTTGTATCCGACAAGCCCGGTGACGGAAGTCATTCGAGCGAAGCGGAACGCAGACTACTCGCCGCACAACTACCAGATCGTCTTGACAGTGGGAGAGCCAGAAGAGGACCCGGAAGAGTCGCACCCAGGGAACCCGCCTGCGATCGGCTACAAGATGGAGTTCCTGATCAAAGGTCATTTGCTTCCGAGCGAAAGTGATTCGCAGCCTATCGATCAGCTCTGTGCGATCTTCGATGCAGACATTCGAAGAGCCGTCACGGCAGGCGGCGTCGAGTGGTATCGCTTCGGGGACTGGGCAGTCAATGCCAGGGTCGGAGCAACGACCAACTTCGACCGGGACGGAGGGATAGGCGGCGTGACGGTGCCGGTGATTGTGACCTACAGGATCTCAGAGAACGACCCATACGAGAGCCGCGCATGATCGACATCGACCTACCGCAAGCGGAAGTCCAAGCACTGAAGCGATCAATCGAAACACTCAAACGCAAGCTCCCGAACGAGCTTGCGATTGCTGTTAATGAGACGACTCACAAGACACGGCGCGCAGTGCAAGACTCGATCAAGAATAAGGTGGCGATCAAGGCAGGGACGATAGCCAAGAGTATCCGGAAGGGAAGTCGCGCCAGCAAGATGCGGCTTCGCAGTGCGGTGATCGTCGGCGCAACGGCCAGGCTTCCGTTGAAGGAGTTCGGTCCGAACCAGACAGCAGCGGGAGTCACATACAAGATCGAGAAGCGAGGAGCACGCAAGCTCGTCACTGATTCGTTCATGGGTCCGACACCTCGCAAACGAAACCCGAAGCTCGGAGGGCACGCATTCAAACGCCGAGGCGCAACCCGCTACCCGATAGACAAGCTTCACGGGATCTCCCCGTGGGGCACCTACGTCCAAAGCGGAATGGATACCCCGACCCGCGCTGAAGCTACGGACCTATTGCGTGCTCGCATCATGGAGCGAGTGCGAGTCAATCTCCTTCGTGCAGACGGAACCATTAAACGATGAACATTCAAGAAGCAATCGCTCGCATCACTTCCGAGAACGGTTACGCCTTTCGCCCGTCATGCGTCTGCAAGCCAAATGACAAGAGAGCGAAGTCGCAACGCTCGGTAACGATCCTCGATAACGATACGGTAGAGATCAACGCAAGCGGTCGATGCCTCCGAGAACTGAAACGCGCCATCAAAGAGCAAGCCCCCGGAGTGCGGTTCGCTGACGAAGCGAAGCCTGAGGGCAAGAAGTCCAAAACCAAATCCGAGGAGTCTGACCAATGACGCTGGTAAAACGAACCCGAACTATTGCTGCAAAGGTTGAAGGAACGCCCGGCACCCTTGAGTCGCTCACTGCGTCCGAGGGTTCGTTCAACGCTTACGACATCGACTTGCAGGGAGACATCCCGGTAGAGATGAGAGAGGGTCAAGGGTCGATGGACTACCTTCAAGGCGTTGCCGGCCCACGCAAGGGGAAGATGTCGTTCAAGGTCGATCTCGGCTGGGACGGTACGACAACGATGCCGACCTGGGCGAGCGTTTTGCTCCCGGCTTGCGGTATCGTGGAGTCGAGCCAGGTGTACACGCCGCGATCGGAACCTCCTGGGACGAACGTCAAGACATTGACGCTCGCACTCTACCAGGGTCCCGGACGCAGGAAGCTTCTGGCGGGCGCAGTGGGCAACGTTGTGTTCGAGTTCCCGACTGGCAGGATGGCCACTGCGAAGTTCGACTTCGAAGGAGTCTGGCAGCCGCCCACTGACACGGCGATCATTGCCCCGACATACCCGACTGCGAAGCCGCTGCGGTTTGGCAATGCGACGCTGACCTACGCAGGAAACAATCTCAAGACCGAGATGCTCTCCTTCGACGTCGGCAACGTATTGAAGCTCCTCGAAGATCCGTCCACTGCGGCCGGCTTTTGTTATGGTCTTGTAACGAATCGAATGTCGAAGGTTACAGCGAATCCATTTTCTGAACTCATTGCAGGCCGCGACGATTACGGGGACTGGATCGCAGACACGGAAGCAGCGCTCGCGATCACGATCCCCGGACCCGCTGGCGGCACCTCGGACGCGGATATAACATTCTCGTTGCCCAAGTCGCAGGTAATGAACGTGCAAGAGTCGGATCGAGATGGTGTGATGGTCGAGGACATCGAGTACCACGCCAACAAGAACGGCGCGAACTTGGATCAGAACTTTTCAATCACCTTTACGGAGGCAGTCGCATAACCATGTCGGAAACTGAAACGCTCATCGAGCCCGGACAGACGTTTCTAGTTGATTACGGACGAGAAGGTATCATTGCTGTGCAAGCACTTGATGCGTGCGGTCAAGCGGATCTTGCGGATATCGTTATCGAGTTGATCAAGGTCGAGAACAAACCTGAGAAGGACCCGATCGAACAACTCTCGATCTTCCGCAGGGCGCTTGATGCCCTCGCTCTTTGTGTCGCGGACTTCGAGGCAGCCAAGGCAAGCGGGGAGCTGAAGAAGATTGACGCCGAGGCGGCAGTCCAGATCGCGATGAAGTGCTTGGCAAAACAACGACTATCGGAGGACGAACAAAAAAAGTCCGAATAGCCGCACTGATCCGATGCGGCAAGCTGTGCGAGTCATGCGGAGCACGATGCAGCACGGTCATGGATGGAGAACAGATTTGGATTGAGTGTCCCTCGTGTCAAGGCACCGGGGACGGACCGCTACCGGGAAGTCGCTGCGACAAATGTGAAGATGGATTCTTCATGGTGGACGTTTGCCCGAAGCAATTTATTGGCTACAGGCTCTCGCGTGCGATCAGCCTTGCAGCCATGAGCGGAAACGGCGACTGGCCGATCGAGGGCGGGATGCTCCGGCAGTCGTCTTGGTTTATGGATCTGAAGCAGACACTCGACGCAGAGCACGCGAAGATCGAGAACGAGGACCTTAAGCGAGCGAGGAAGCGCAGTGGCTAAAGACGTAACTATCACGATCGGAGCGAAGGACTCAGCGTCGGCTGTGCTCACGCGGTTGACTGGTAACGTCTCGCGGTTCGCCTCGAAAGCTGGCGCATCGTTTCAGAGAGTCGGCGCGGGAATGAGCCAGGTCGGGCGCTCCTTCGCTAAGTTCGGCTTGGTTGCCGGGGCTGGACTTGCTGTCTCGGTCAAAGCGTTTGCTTCCTTCGACGATGCGATACAGCGCGTCTCGGCAGTCTCAGGCGCAGCTGGCAAAGATCTCGATCGGATGCGAGAGAAGGCGAAGGAGCTTGGCTCGACCACCTCATTCTCGGCTGCACAAGCGGCCGAGGGAATGCAAATGCTCGGGCAGGCTGGATTCGACACGAACGAGATCCTGGCTGGCATCGGTCCGACCTTGGCTCTCGCCGCGGCCGGAGGGCTTGAGCTGAAGGAAGCAGCAGACATCGCTTCGGATGTAGGCTCGGCATTCGGATTGACTGCTGCGGAGATCGCAAGAGTCTCGGACGTGATGGCGGTTGCAGCCACGAGCACGAACACGAACGTATCCCTGATGGGAGAGACGTTCAAGAACTTTGCATCGACGGCGAGGGTTGCAGGGCAAGACATCGAAGAGGCGTCTGTCGGCCTGGGCATCCTCGGGAACTCGGGTGTCAAAGCGGCAGACGCTGGCACGCAACTGAAGATCGTCTTTCAGCAGATGGTCAAAGAGAAGAAGGCGCTCGAAGGACTGGGCGTATCCGCAGTCGATGCGGATGGAAACTTCCGCGACCTGATGGACGTGATGCTCGACCTTGGGAAAGTGACGAGCAAGATGTCGGAAGAGAAGCGGCTTGCGACTCTGATGCAGATCTTCGGACGTGGTGCCCGCGCCGCCGCTATCCTCACAAACAGCACCACAGAAGAGGTGGACAAGCTCCGGCTCAAGATGCGTGAAGCCGAGGGCGCAGCGAAGTCGATGGCCGAGACGATGCTCTCGGGGCTCGGAGGTGCGGGCGTCAAGATCAAGTCGGCACTCGAAGGAGTTCAGATCGCGCTCATCGAATCCTTCCAAGAGCCACTGAAGAAGATCGCAGCGAACCTTCAGACAGTGCTCGGTGCAATCACGAGGTGGATCCAGGCGCACCCGATCCTGACTCAGATGCTGGTCGCGGGGGCCATCTCTGTCGGAGCATTCGGCGGCTCGCTTATGATTCTCGGGAACGTCGTCCGCAAGATTGGATTCGCAATCACCTTCCTCGGAGGAATCGTAAGCACGTTCGGCACAGTCGTCGGAATGGTATTCACCCCGATGGGTGCAATCGTCCTCGCAGTACTGACGCCCGTGCTCGCGCTCACTGCGGGCTGGGTGCTCATGTCTTACAAGACGGGGCTGCTTCAAGAGCAACTGAAAGCGCTGAAGGATCTGTTTCTCGTTCTGCTCGATGCAGCGAAGCAGACGTTCAAGGGAATCACGGACGCAATCAAGTCTGGGGACTGGGAGCTGGCAGGCCAGATCGGAATGGCCGGACTGAAGCTCGCATTCTTTGCGGGACTCGAATCGATCCAGGAGTCTTGGAAGAAGATTTGGCCGCTGATGCTTGAGACTGCGAAGGAGTTCTTTACGAAGCTCTTGATGCTCGCAGTCGAGGCCGGTCCTCGGATTGCAATGGCGATCCGCAACCCTGCTGGCGCCGCCGGTCAGCTTACAGGCTACCTCGCTTCCTCAGCGTTCCTTGGCGCCTCGATGGGCGACGAGGGGGATAGTTTCCTAACAGGCAAGCGGAAGGAAGCACAAGCCGAGCTGACGGCTCTCACGACGAAGGCGGCTGCCGGTGCGCAGCAGGCTGGACTGCGAGAGATGCTCGCAGCCGCTACGATTCCTCCCGCCTCGATGCCTGATCGGTCAGCGCCACCCGCTCCCCCTGAGCAGAAGCAGATGGTTGAAGAGTTGGCGAGCATCAAGGATCTGATGCAGAAGATGGTGGACAACGCAGTCGGTGCTCCACGACTTAACTATGTGGAGATTCAGTAATGACAGTAGGAACCGCTACTCGAATGTGGTCGCAGCATGGGGCGAGGATCTCGACAAAGGATCACATCCGCAACATCGGAACGATCAACGAAGTCTATCAGGTAGTGACAGACCCTACGGACGGAATCATAGATGTGCTCGCAGCGCCGTCGCTACCGCAAAGGGATCAGGTTTGGTCACAAGCGCCGAACTCCGCGCTGCTGGTTACGGATCGAGCACCAACGCAAGCATCTCCTGTGCTCTGGTATGTGAGGATCACCTACGAGGGGGAGCTTGGGACCCTTGGTATCTCGGACAGCCCGCTCAGCGAGCGCCCGAAGAAGCAGTGGTCGAACCAGGTTCGAGAGCTTCCTGTCGATGAGGATATAAACGGGGTGCCGATCCTCACCGCGACCGGAGAGCCGATCGAGGGAGTGACGAAGGACTTCTCGGACATAGTGCTGAACGTGCGGCGCAACTATGCAACGGTTGACATCCCCGCCACACAGGCGTACCTGGACGCCACAAACTCGGACACGTTCGCGGACTTCAGTCCTGGCAGGGCACGCCTAACCAAGTTCGTTGCGAACGAGAAGATCAGCAAGAGCTTGCCGCAGGGTTACTACGAAGTGAACGCAACGATCGTGTTCCGTTATCCGTATCGCACAACCCCGGAGAGGGCATGGTGGAAACGCTATCGTCACCAGGGGATGTATGTGAAGGACGAGACTACTGGTTCGGTGCGTCGCGCATTCGACTGCATGAACAAGCAGGAACGAACCAGGCCTGTGCTGCTGAAGGAAGATGGAACCGAGCAACCAGACCCTACGCAGGCGTACTGGATCGAGTTTCAGGTTTACGACTCACTACCACTCAACGCTTTGGGAATCCTGTAATGGCAAACGAGATCACGCTCACTACGCGGCTGCAAGTCGTAAACGGATCGAACCGATACGACTCCGAGAATCTTATCAAGACTCTCGATCAGGCAGCGATCGGCGGACCCACGCCGGGCTACGTCACGATCGGAACCACCGAGGAGACAATCACATTCGGGGAGCTGTCCACGCTCGGGTGGTTGCGAATGCTGAACCTCGATCCTACAAACTATGTTCAGTGGGGTTTCGCAACCGGAGTCTACGGAGGTCGTATGCGTGCAGGCGAGCCCGCATACTTCCGACTCGAACCCGGTACCACGCTGTACCTGAAAGCGAACACAGCCGCAGTCAAGATCCGATGCGACGCATTTGAGGACTGATCGAGATGCCGACCAAAGACGCAGCCCTATTCTCGCCAGACCAGGGCGATTTTCTTTGGGAAGCTTTGAACAAGCTCTTCACTGAACGCGGCTTGACGGAAGCGAACATGCAGCGCGGCGACAACATTCCGCCGAACACGCCTCTGTACTTCCGCAACGACTCCGGCGAGACGATCCCAGCCTTCGCAGCGATGCAGGCTACGGGCAACGTCGACATGAACGGGCAGAACTACTTCATCGTCAACAAGCCAGTTGATCGCGACGGCACTGCTGGTCCGTTCCTGTTCAATCTTTTCAATGACGTGCCGGCCGCCAGCTCCGGGGCGGCTTGCGTCAACTACGGTGTTGCCACAGCCGGACCTTCTGTGCGAGTGCTCTCTGACGTGGCATCGCCAGCAGCGGGAGACAAGCTCAGTCCGCAGGCGGGGAGCTGGAAGGTCGCAGCAGGCGGAACGATAATCACAGCAACGGGTGCAGACGACATCCGCGCCGACGTAATACGCGGAACCGTAGGCGGGGGTGGAGGTGCAGCGCCGATTGTTGAGTTCGCTATCGTGTCTGCGGACGGGTACCTGACCGCCGACGGAGAGTCCTACGTTGACGGTGGACCCTGCCACGACGACGGCAACCCGGCTGATCTGAAGGGGGAGATTATCCGCTACCCTTGCGGCGCTACGTCCGTACCTGGGCAAGACGCGAACGGGTACATCGACCTCGTCGATGATCTCGGGTGGACCAATAACCGAACGCGAGATGAACTTCTCGGCAGGAAGGGATACGCAGTGAGACTCTCCGCTGACGGGTACGGAAGCAAGTACGACCGCTACGGCGATGAGTGCGTGTGGGCGATTATCATAATGAACTTTTTCCGCGAGCGACGGGTCTGCGTTGATGTGATCAAGACAGCGACCAAGATCATCTTCAAGTTCGAGAAGGTAATGGTGTTCGATCACTGCACGCTTCAACCATACGAGATCCCGCTTTCCGACTGCCCGCCCTCGGATTACTACGACTGCTACTGATGGGACTGATGCAACGAAACGGATCGCTCGTTCAAGTCGGAGGATCACTGACCGAAGATCCGCTGTGCTGTCTTTGTCCCGCGCCTGGGTGTCGGCTGTTCTTCGTAGACTTCACTTCGGTCGACGCAGAGTTTCCGCTTATTCCAGCGCTCGGAATCCCGAACGATGTTTGGTGTCTTATCGCTAATTGGGTTGCGTGGGGAACTCCGGGAGCGACGAACGGTCCGCCGAACTTCGTTGACGATAACATCGCGCTCGCTTATTGGTATTACGAATCGTGTTGCGATGCTGCGCCGCAGGCAAACGAGATCGAGTCAGCGTTCCAGACTTGGCTGCAAGACAACTTTCCGTTACTCTCGTCATCAAGTTTCGATCGTTGCTTCGCCGACGAATGCGAACTGACGCACTACATCAATCTGACAGTGAAGGATGCAGGGATTGCGGGAGATCCCGGAGATATATTCCTCGCCTATCGCCGCGCAAAGCTTGACTGTGTAGAGAACCGATAATGGGATGCGGACAATCGACGACACTTCCTACGCTCTCTTCCGTTGGTCTGTCGATGCCGGACGAAGTCGTCGCGAGGCGGCGCGAGAAGTGTGACGTATGCTTCTTGGCGAAGGACGGTGTATGCGTAGAGCAAAAGCGATTGCACCCCGATCGTCCGGCAATCATTGAAGTCGGGATCTTGAAGTCAGAGAGTCACTGCCCGTTAGATCCGCCGAGCTGGCACGCGTGGACGCCCGAGGTGACTATGCGACCACCGCCGCCGCCGACTTGCCGGAAGTGCTTCAGGGAGACGCCGGAGCTGAACGAGGAGAGCGTCTGCGTCTGGTGCGTGAGCGATGCTGCGATGAATGCTCGCAACGCTGCACGCGGGTTCGCAGTGCCCGAGATAGGAGCAGGGTTCGAGAAGCTGAGACTCACGCAGAACAATCCCATCGGAAACTTGTTAGCGGTAACATCGCTTTCGCTTCGCGGGCATCACCTGGCGAGGCAGAAGATGTGCCTTGAGTCCTGGAAGCGAATGGGGCTGCGAATCGCATCGGTCAATAACACTGAAGAGCTTGAGCACCTGGCCGAACTGTATCCTCAGGTAGACGAGTGGGTGGAGCGCAACGACCCTCCGACTTATTACGAGATTCCAACGCAGAAGATCAACACGCTTGCGAATGTGGCTACGGATTTCGGAATCGATATCCTGCTGATCAACTCGGACATCGAAACGATAGGGCGGCAGGGCATCTTGACTCAGATGCTCGGCAAGCCGCTATCGCTGGTTGCAGGAATCCGGCACGACTACCGCTACGGATCGCACGCCACTGCGACGCGGCAGCGCTGGGGGATCGACGCCTTCGTGCTTACGCCAGACATGGCAAGATCATTGCCAGAGATGAACCTCTCGATAGGACGACCGGTCTGGGACTACTGGCTGCCGCTGCACTTCCGAGAGCTGGGCTACAGCATGGACTTCATCGCCGCCCCGTTCTTCTATCACTCGCATCACAAGACGTTCTGGAACCGAGTCGATTGGAACTACGGAGCGAATCAACTTCGCAAGCAATACGGACCCGACTCGCTCGACTACCCTCTGGCTCAGAAGTTCCGCCGCTCCCTTCCGTACCCACCATGATCTCATGCGCCGCCAATCCCATCAGCTCTCGTCGATGCGCAGCCTGAAGCACCTCGGCATCACGGACGTGATCGACGTCGGTGTAGCAACCGGCACGCCTTCCTTGATGCGAGCATTCCCGGAAGCGTTCCATCACCTGATCGAGAAGCGGCAGAGCTTCGCGGACATCATCGCGGAGAGATACACGGGCATCGCGTATCGCCTTCACATCGCGGAGGTCAATTCCAGCGAGCGAGTCGATAGCCTGATTACGCTACGCGAGAATGCGGTAGCGATCTTGAAGGTGGATGTAGACGGCGGCGATCTTCAAGCAGTGCTCAGTGCTGCATCGCTGCTGAACCAGGTTGCAGCGATCATGGTCGAAGCCACTCGCAAGGTGTTGCCGATGCTGGCATACCAGATCAGTGCGCTCGGGTTTGATCTCTACGATATCATCGATCTTCGGTATCACGCAAACCACTTTCACCAGTGCGACCTCGTGTTCGTTGCTAGGCGGCTTGCAACAGACCCGAAGGTGTTCCCCCCTCACTCTCGCGATATGATCTACGCGCCATGACCGATCGCATTCTGTTCAACCACATCCCGAAGTGTGCAGGCTCAACTGTTACCGACTGGCTGAAGGAAAGCTATCCGCTGGAAGAGCAATCGCATACAGACTGCTGGGACCTCCGCCCGAGCATCGAGCGATGGAAGAGACAGACCCAACGCGAGCGGCATGCGCCTCGATTGATCACAGGGCACGAGTCGATCAAGCTCTTGCCGTATGCTCATCCGGAGATGAATCCGATTACTACCGTCCGGCATCCGGTCGGAAGAACGATCTCGCTGTTCTACTTCTACCGGCAACAGGGGAAGCGCTTCGGGGATGACATGAACTTCGATAAGTTCATACGCGTAGGCTGGGCAGAAAACTACTACAGCTATCTCGGTGGCGCAGAAGGAATGCGGAACACGTTCGCGCTGATCGGCTTCCAGGAGAACTTGAATCCATTTGCACGCGAAGCCAAGGCTCGCTTCGGATTAAAGACTGAGATCCGCAAGCGTCGACTGAATGCTGTTGCGCACCCGAGAGTGATCGACCTTCCAAAGCAAACCATCCAAGCGCTGCGGAAGATACTTGAAGCAGACATCGCAGACTATGAAGCGATGCGATCGCAAGCGACGAGCGGCTTCCTCTCCTGGTAGGACCCTGCCCCGGATCCTGCCCCCTCGCCCCCTCCGCTCGAAAATAATTCTAAAAAAGTTTTCGGGACGCCTGGCGTATGGGGGATGGCGTTCTACGAGGGGCTCGAAATTCTCTGGACGGGCTATGCCAAATACCCTATCTTGGTAAGTGAAGGTTGAAGGATTCAATCTTCAAATTGCTCTTTTTCAATCCGGTTAAACGAACCCCGCGGCAAGTGCGAATGCTGGCCGACACGTCGGGGAAGTAACAAGAGAACTTCCGAGGCAAGACTCTCGACCCTAACGGCGAGAGCGATGCGAGTGCGGCACGCAACGCCTGCAAGCACTTGCAACAATCAGCGAGAACTGAGAGCCCGGCATCGGAAGCGAGCATTGCAGCGGCAGCGACCAGGAGTCGCGCCGCTGTCTGCGATGCAGACCTCTTGCGAAAGCAACTAACAACGAGAGACAGACCAAGCCAGCGAGTCCTATCAACCATCGAGAACGTCGGGGGTTGGGACCAGCGAGCCCGGAGGGCAAGCCAGTAGGACGAACGCCAGCGGAGGTACGAGAGCGATGAAGCAGCAACCCGCGCAGCCGGTTGACTTGCAGCATCAATCAGACGCCCGCACTAAGCCGTTCCCAATCGCTCAGTTGGACAGTCGCGCCACGTCGCCCGATCAGCGACGCAGGCATCTCTCACCAAGCCCTAGCAAGTAACCTGACACAGGTTTGCTTTGCTAGACCTACCTGTGTGATTCCAACACGCATCTAAAGTGAAGCAGACTGCAAACCGATGAGGGATGCAGCACCGGCTTAGTCGGCACAACTGAATGTGGCTCGCGGTTGCAGGTAGGTCTAGTGAAGCTAACCTCCGGGTGAAAGCGGGCGGGGTCGCTAGGCTTGGCAGCCTAGCTACGACAAGGTGCCATACGAAACCCCAAGCAACGAGAAGAGCAATGAACAACGTACTAACAAA
>Ga0316190_10002728_pt1 | contig 12824 bp, 12 predicted proteins | sample Eddworburrow2_MG_FD_204929 | JGI IMG/M metagenome (GOLD analysis project Ga0316190, IMG submission 204929) | Coastal sediment microbial communities from Maine, United States - Eddy worm burrow 2 | ecosystem: Environmental > Aquatic > Marine > Coastal > Sediment | place: USA: Maine | collected... | reverse complement strand
GACGTACGGGTAGTCGATGGGCTCGGCATCACCGTGGGGCACCGAGAGGTAGTTCTCCTGGAATCTGCTCGCCGCTAGCCCATCGGCGTCGTAGTCGAACTCGTTGACCAGAAGCACGTCGGGACGCGTCCGCTGGATGATTTCGGCGATGGTGTCGGGCTGAGGGCTCCCGGGCGTTGCCAGCTCGGCTGCCAGCGCGCCCTCGGCTCCCCGGTTGAGCGAGGCGTTGAACGTAGCGAAGCGCACCTCCGGCGGCGAACGATCCGGCCCGGCTTCGACTGCGGCTGGTGACACGGCAGCCACCAGGGCGGCGGTGATCGCTGCGCCGATCATGATTCGAAGACCTCGTGACATGGTGTGTTCCTTCCGTGGGGTGTTGACGGTCCTGATGGGTCAGCAGTTGACGAGCTGATTGGTGCCCGGCCCGCCGACGCAGCGATCGGGTCCGTTGCCTCCGTCGAGCAGGTCGTCACCGGGTCCACCGATCAGCTCGTCGGCCCCGTTCTCGCCATAGAGCTCGTCGTCGCCGGGCCCGCCGTTGATCGAGTCCTTGGCGTTGCCGCCGTAGACGACGTCGTCGCCCCCCATCGCTTCGATGGTGTCACCGCCGTTGCCGGCACAGATCACGTCCGGACCGTCCGTCCCGGTGATCGTGTCGGATTTGTTGGTGCCCTCGATGGTGCACTCCGGCGTGACCGTGAACCGGGCGACGAGCGGATCGTGGTCACTCGCCCGGGTGCGGACGTCGGCGAACTCGGCGTTGACGTGTACCGCGTCGAACTCCGCAGTGGAGGCAAGCCCCTCCGAGACAAGAATGTGATCGAGCGACTGGGAGTTGCCCTCGAAGACGTACGAGTAGCGCTCGTCGGCCGGGAGCTCGAGGGTGAGGTTCGTCAGCACTTCCGCGAGCGTGAGCACCGGCGAGATGAACTCGAACTCGTTGAAGTCACCGAGCACGATCACATCCACGTCGGGGCCGAACCCGACGACGGCGTCGCGCACCGCGGCAGCCTGCGCTTGCCGCTCATCGAGGCTGCCGTTGACGGTGACATCTTCCTGCCGCTCGGTGGAGTTCTGTGCGGTGCCGAACAACGGGGCGCTCCCACCCTTGGAGGAGAAGTGGTTGTTGACCAACGTCACCTCGTTGCCGCGGAAGCCGAACGTCTGTACGAGCGGGAGCCGGGCGTCGAAGAACGGGTTGTCGGGGTTCGTCTGCTGGTCGTCGCCCGCGATGGTCGAGCTGGGCCCGACGAGCGTGACGCGGTCGGTGTTGTACAGGAACGCAGTGCGGATGTTGCCGATCGGCTGGCCGCCATTGGTGTCGTAGCCGATGAAGGTGTTGTCGACGAACCCGTAGGTCGGGCCGCCGGCAGCAACGATTGCATCGACCAGCGTCTGCAGCGTGATGTCGGCCGCGATCACCCCGTCACCGTCGGTGCCGTTGTTGTCCTGGACTTCCTGGAGTGCCACCACATCGGGCGTGCCGAGGTTGTCCACGATCTGGCCGGCAATGGCGTTGAACCGACCGTCCGCGACATCCATGTCGCCGTCGGCGTCGTTCGGGTCCAGGTTGAGCACGTTGAACGTGGCCACCGCCAACTGGTTGCCGCCGGCCCCGAGTTCCGTGGTCTCGGGGGTCAACGTGGACGGAACCTCCGTGTCGGCGAACTCGCCGGTCGGGATTACCTCGAAGTTGCCAAAGCTGTAGCCGACCACGCCCGTGATGTCGCCGAAGGAGGCGCCGGTGTCGACGGTCGGGAAGTCGATGTTTGCCACTCCGCTGTCCTCGTCGATCTGGACCCGTTCCGGGTTGAAGTCCTCCAAGCTGATGTTCAGTGTCCCCCGCTCGCTGACCGATGTCGCATCGACGCCCGCGGGGACGGTGTACAACTCACCGAACCGGCTCGTGCCGGCCACCGTGGTCGGCGCCTTCACGGTGACGAGCATCGCCTCGAGCGACTCGTAGAAGTCGATGCCGTCGTCGTCCTGGTCGAAGCTGGCGAACGCGTCGTCGTCGATGACCTCGGTCGGCGGGATACGACCGCCCGTGCCAATGATCGTCGGCGCCGGAACCGGATGACCGCTGCTCAGGACCGAGGTGGTCGCGAAGCCGATCTGGGTCGTGGAGAGGTTACGCGAGGCAGCGCCGCCAGGTGTGAACTCCGACACCGTGCCCGTGACGAGCACCTCGTCGCCGACCGCGACGTTGGGCTGCCCGCCGGTGAAGACCACGATCGCGTCCGAAGTGGCCGTGTCCCCGTCGCCGGCGGCGTCCTGCAGGTAGAACGCGTTCGAGTCGACAGCGGTGACGATGCCGGAGGTCGCCACGAGGGCCCCGACGTAGGGAGAGGTGTGAGCAGCTGCCTGGATCTTCGGGATGGTCAGCACGGTCGGCTGTGGTGGCGGCGCGAGTGTGCCACCGGGTGAACCGACGTCCCGACCGGTGTTGCCGCCGCCGGCGGCGCTCGTGTAGGCATCCCCCGCGGGAGTCGTGGCGCCATCGGCGCTGAGCGCCCAGTTCGCGCCGACCGTGGCGTCTGCTCCGAGGTCGGTGAGGAAGATCGACCCTGCACCGTCATCGCTCGGCCAGGGGTCGGCGTCATCATACGCGACGGTCACCAGCGCATTGGCATGGACCGTGTGATCGTCGGCGTGGTCGCCTGCGCTGGCCCAGATCGACACCGTGTCACCGCTGTTGTTCAGCGCCATGCTGTTCCAGTTGGACACGGGTACGAGGTTGATGCCGGCCCCCCACGCCGCCTCGAAGTCCGCCGCCGACACGTCGTCAGCGTTGTAGAGCACCGCGGTTCCACCGGGATCGATCGAGCCTGCGGCGATGTTCGGTGCCGCCACCGCGAGCGAGTTGATGTCGTCGATCACGAACCCCGACAGCTCCACTGCCGACGAGCCCGGATTGTGGACCTCGACCCACTCCCAGTCGTCCTCGGCGCTCGCCGGGTTGTACATGATCTCGGAGATCACGAGCACCGGACCGGCATCTTGGGCGTGCGCGTCGTTCGTCGCGACGAACGCGGCCGAGGCGAGCAGCCCGACGGTGAGACCGGCCCGGAGCGGACGTCGGCATGAGGAGAACGCAGATGACATCGGTTGCTCTCAATCGGGTTCGAGGCGGATTCGGTGTGGTACATACTGCCGAATCGGCGAGGGAATTGCCAGCGCCTGGTTCACCCATCGGCGAAGGGGTCCGCCTGACGGAGCGGCCACGTCTGGGGCACCGTGCGCCCGCCCCGTTGAGGAACGGACCAACAAACCACAGCAGGACGGGCACAACCGGAAGGCAAGCCCACGGCAGCACCGTCGCTGAGGACACGACCACCATCCCCGGAACGCTGATCGAGCGCGAGTCCGGTCAGCTCCTGCTGATGAAGATCCCCGGGTCCTGACAAAGCTCCGGCGTGCGGGCGGGCGACACGCTTGCACGCCGGAGGTCAGATGATCGCGTCAAACCGTTTGGAGATACAGCGTGGCGACAGCGATGACGTCATCGATGTGTTGCGCGCGCAGCGTCTGCTGAGAGTCGGCGTTGACCGATGGACGAACGCGTACGACACTGACTCGTTCAACGCTGTGCGCGTGGTCGGTCTCGAAATTTCCTGATCGGGCACGGCTTCGATCGACGGGGCTCGTCATCGCGGCCGGAACACGCCGACCCGTGGTGGCCAGGTTCGATCGATGTGCCACCCCGAAATCGTGTCGTTGCGTGATCGGGATCACAGACTTGATCGGCCCCGGAGTACGAGTCTGGAGTGACCTGACCCGCCATCAGGAATTCTGCCGAGAAGGAGACTCAGATGTTCAAGAAGCCACTGCTGGCGTTCGCGCTGGTGTGCGGTGTCGTAGTCGTTGGAGGTCCGGCCGCTTCGGCCGGGTCGTCTTCCTGCGCGAACCGCAACAACAACACGGTCAACAAACTGCTCGAATGTGTCACCGTCGACGGGGTGCGTACACATCAGGCGGCGCTGCAAGCGATCGCCGATGCCAACAACGGCATCCGTACGTCGGGGACACCCGGATACGACGCGTCGGCCGCATACGTCGCTGACACGCTGGAGGCAGCCGGCTACGACGTCACCGTCCAGGAATTCAACTTCCAGACGTTCATCCAGCTGTCGCCGACCGTGCTCGAACGGGTTTCGCCTGCGCCCGCTGGGCCGATCGTGACCAACATCATGTCGTATTCGGGAAGCGGGGATGTCACCGCAGATGTCAGCACGGTCAATCAGATCACCGGCTGCGACCCGAGTGACTTCACGGGGTTCCCGGCCGGGAACATCGCGTTGATCAGTCGCGGCGCCTGCACGTTCGCATCGAAGGCGACCAACGCGTACAACGCCGGAGCGTCCGGGGTCGTGATCTACAACAGCATCCCCGGCACGTTGAACGGCACGCTGTCGAGCACGTTCGCCCTCGACATCCCGGTCACCTCCGTAACGCAGGACGTTGGTCAGACGCTCGCAGCCACTCCGGGTTTGGTCATGCGATTGAAGACTGACACGTTCCGTGGCACGGCGACGACGTCCAACGTGATCGCTGAAACCAAGGGTGGCGATCCCGACAACGTCGTGATGGTCGGCGCCCACCTCGACTCCGTCAACGCTGGCCCCGGCATCCAGGACAACGGCTCGGGATCGGCAGCGATCCTCGAAGTAGCGCTCCAGATGAAGAAGGTGAAGCCCGTCAACAAGGTGCGTTTCGCCTGGTGGGGTGCCGAAGAGTCGGGACTCGTGGGGTCGACGAACTACGTCAACGGCCTGAGCCAGGACGAGATCGACCAGATCGCGCTGTACCTCAACTTCGACATGATCGGGTCACCGAACTACTTCTTCGGAATCTACGACGGTGACGACTCCGACGGCACCGGCGCCGGACCGGGACCCGAGGGCTCGGCGCAAATCGAGAAGACCTTCGAGGACTACTACGACTCGGTCGGCCAACCGTTCCAGGGAACCGACTTCTCCGGTCGCTCCGACTACGGGCCATTCATCGCAGTCGGAATTCCCGCCGGTGGTCTGTTCACCGGCGCAGAGGGAATCAAGACCGTCGACGAGGCTGCGATCTACGGAGGAGCCGCCGGTGAGCAGTACGACCCGTGCTATCACCTCGCCTGTGACACCTTCGACAACATCAGCCTGTTCGCGCTCGACACCAACAGCGATGCCGTCGCCTACGCGACGCTGAACTACGCGATGAGCACCGAACTCATCAACGGCGCCAAGAGCAAGGGCAACTTCAAGCCGGCGGGCACCGACTGAATCCTCGCCGCCACTGGGTCGACAAACGACTCGACAGCCGTGGGCGGGCCGCCGACCAGCCGGATCCTCGTGTCGAGAGTTGCGTGTCTTACGCAGCGATCAACGCCTTCGATGGGGGCACTGAACAGGGTGGCCCGTTCCATCGGGATCGTCAGTCGGGGTGACAACGTCGGTCGGGGATGGACCTCACGAGTCGTGGCTGGCGCCGTCACGTCGAGCCTTGCGGATTGCCTCGAGATTGTGTTTGACGATCGGGCTCGGCTCGGAGGGCTGCCAGTCCTTGTATGCCTGTTTCGGATCGCCGGGCCAGACGGTGTCGAGGTCGACGCGGGTCTCGGGCTTGGTTGCCGTGGCGAGCAGGTCGAGGGCGGCCTGCAGCGTGCGGGTCTGCATCTCGGCATCACCGACGACTCCGAACGAGTGGCCGAACGGGAATTCGACCCCGAGCACTCGTGATGACCGGTACTTCTGAGCGAGTTCAGGCATCATCGTGACGGTGATGGTGGGGATGCCTGCGGCTTCGACGACACGTGCCAACACGGGCACGTTTTGGCAGCAATCCGGTCAAGCCGGTGCCAAGATCAGGGCGTCGATGTCGACAGCATGACATCGAGCCACGATCTCGGGCCCAGTAGTGGTCCGCCAGACCTCGGCGCCCTCCTGTTGAAATCCCATCACGGAGAAGTGTTCGGGTGACACCGAGCCGATGACGTTCTTGTCAGCGAGGTCGTTGAGTCGGTCGATCGGCAAGGCGACGTTCATGTCGGTCAACAGGTCGGCGGTGTTGATGTGAAGATGGGTGGCGTCGATCTGCGACTGGGTGACATCGTTCGGGATGACCCGCAGGGTTGGATCACCCCAGGTCGGTTCCCGTCGTTCGCGCTCGACGTCGAACGGTTCCTGCTCGGCGGGAAGGAATATGCCGGCGCTGCTGAGCAGACCGATCCGCGCGTCGGCGAGCGGCTTGCCGAAGTCGGCCCACACTGGGGCATGGTCGAATCGTGGTGCCGCCTCGTACATCGGCCGGAAGGCACGAGGCAAGAATGCGTAGCTGTCGACTGTCATGGAATCAACCTCCCCGAGATTGGACGACAGCGACCCGAGCGCTGCCAATCGTGATTGTCCGAGTCTCGCAGAGGGCCGACAGCGGGCGTCGAGCCGGGCACGAGACCACGCTGCGTGATACCGAGGCGGTCCGTCCCGCGCATCCCGGAATCTCGCGTTCCACACCCCCAGGCTGGCACCCCAGACGTAGCAGGCCCGCTGAGCATGCCGATCAGAATCTTCAAGCCAGGCGGTCGCTGCCGCCCGACACCTCGAGCTGGACCTCGTGCACGACGGGTTGACCGTCTCGGCACCGCTGGGTGATGTCGTCTCTTCCGTTTCAGAGTTGGGTAGGGAGCGCCCAGTCGAACGTGCCGGCGTAGAGCAGGCATCGGACGCGGTGTCGACGCAAGTTCGTCAGGACTCCTGTCTGACGAGTACTCGTCCAGCGAGTGCCCGGCGCCGTCGTGCCCGCGCCGCACCGGAGAGGGGCACCACTCCGATGTTCGACGTCGCGACGCTGATCGGGGGTTCGAGTCCCTCGGCCCCCGGGCTGCGGACGAAGGTGGCCCGGGCACGACGGGGTGGGCCGCGGTGAAGTCACCGATCACGAGCGGCGTGCCACCGCTCCTGGAAACCTCGGTGAGCGCGTCGCTCGCTTCGTAGATCCGCTGCCCGAGCATTCCGCCCACTCCGGCGGTTGGTCGGATCGGCTGTCGTTGTCGCACTGCCCTGAGTTTCATGCATGCTGTACGGCGATGGACGCGACGCCGCCGGAATCCTCGGAGGGAAGCGTCGTCAAGGTTCGACGGTGGGCCCGGCGATACTCCGACAGGTCCCGCACGGTTCTTACGCAGATTCGTGAACGAGTTCAGACCGTTGATATCGGGATGGCTGTCTACGAGCGCGACAAGGAAGCCGCCGGAACGCTGTTGGGCACTGCGCTCGCTGTGCGGATCTTCCTCTTCTGTGTCCCCCTCGTTCTGCTCGCCATCGGGATCGCGGGCCTTCTCGGCACATACGCGGGCGCGGACTCACTTTCGTTCAGCAAGAGCCTTCCCGGCACGCTTGCCGGCGAGATCGACCAGGCATTCAACCAGGGCTCGGTGACACCCTGGGTGGCTGTTGCCCTGGGCGCATTCGGGGTCGCGACGACCGGGTACTCCTTGACCAAAGCAATGGTCCTTTCGAGCGCGCTGTCGTGGCAGCTCGGCGGTACACAGCGCACACCGATGCGCGTCATCGGTGTTGTCGTCGGGATCGTGATCAGCATGGTGGTCGTGATCATGGTTGTTCGCCGAATCGACGAGGCGTCCGGTCCCGCGATCTCCTCGGTCTCGTTCATGGCGGTTGCTCCGGCGTACTTCGTGCTGTGGTCGCTGCTCTTCTTGTCGCTACCCCGGGGGACGTCCGACCCCGGGGCAATTCTCCCCGGCGCTCTGGTCGTTGCCCTTGTTGTCACGGTCATGCACGCCATCTCGCAGCTCTTCCTGACGCGACAGATCGAGAGCGCGGGCTCTCTCTACGGTGCTGTCGGTGTCGCAGTTGCCATCTTCGGCTGGTTCTACTTCTTGGGGCGGGGTCTCGCGTTCGGCTTCGCCGTCAATGCGGTGCTGTACGAGCGCATCGGCAGCGTGTCGGAGTTCGTCTTCGGCCTCCCAGGGCTTCGAGCGTTCCCGAGGCGGTGGCCGGCGTTGGCCAGGTTCTTCGACCTGGAGTCTGACGAGGCTCTTTGAGTGACGGGGAGGCTCCATTCGTTTCGCGATCGCCTGCGTCGGCGAATCGCGAGGCCGTCATTCGGCTGGGATGAACGCCCTGACGGCGTGAAACGGTCTCACTCCTGGCGCGATACAGCCACCGGATTTGCCGACTTGGCAATGGTGCTACGTTCAACACTCGGGGGATCCAACAAGGAGGAAGTCATGAAGTTCGTCACAGTGATGCGCCTGGCGCCGGGGGTCGAAAACGTCAAGCAAGCATTCGACGTGTTCGGCAAGGTCGGTAGCGCGGAGGGGACACAGGCCCTCTATGCCGGTACGGATGGCAAGACATTCGTCTCCCTCACGGACTCCGATGATCCCGACCTGGCGACAGTTGCCACGTATGCGCCGTTCTGGGAATCCATCACCGTCATTCCGGTGGTCGATGTCGATGATGCATGGATGAATGCGATGGTGAAGGCCATCGGCCAGATGGGGAGCTGAAGCCAGCGGCCGGTCAGTCGGCCGCCGCCGTCTGTTCGAGAATGCCTTCGGCGACGGCTCGGATTTCGGCGATTCGGTCGTGAGCGATCGCTTGTCGGCCACGTTCGGACCCTGGATCGGGTGTCGCGGCCGCTTCCGGCGGATTCCGGCCAAGTTCAACGAAATCGGCCCTGATTGCGCTCGGAGGAATCGCGAGACCGGCCGTGTGCAACAGTTGGGCGCATGTCCGATGACGCAGTGCACGCCGCGCTCACCGCGGCGAACGCGTACATGGACGCCTTCAATGCGCGTGACCAGGACGGCATGGCCGAGGCCTGCAACTTCCCCCACGTCCGCGTCGCCGGCGGGGCGGTACGGATCTGGCAGTCCCGGGAGGACAGCATCATCCCGGGACTCTTCGACTGGCTCGCTGAAGCCGAGGGGTGGCACCACTCGCGCTGGAACCACCAGAACGTCATCCATGCCGGCCCCGACAAGGTGCACCTGGACGTGTCGTTCACCCGGTTCGACGCCGACGACACCGTGCTCGGCGTCTACCCGTCGATCTGGGTGATGACCCGCGACCATGGCCACTGGGGGATTCAGGCCCGCTCGAGCTACGCGGCCTGATTCTGAAGAGATTCGGCCAAGACTCCTGATCAGTCGACCCGGATCACGATGGTCTTCGCAACTGTCTTCGCAACCATGTCGCCAACGCATTGCTTCTTCGCACTGGCGGCGATTGTGATCCAGCCGATGAGTGCGGTGATGCCGACATCGTGCTTCGGCCCAGGCCACCTCCGCGCCCCAACAGTGATCGAACACCTTCGTTGAATTCCTGGGTGGTACCGCCCGCCCGATCAACTGCGCGGCGACCGGGCGAGGAGAGCCGATCGCCCCACGCGTGACAAGGAAGTACGTCGAGCCGTCCACCGCCGGATCGGTCGGTTGCGATCCGTTGACTCGCTTCTTCGGCCGTACTTCCTGTCAAGCTGGCCAATGATGACCACCGTCTCCAACCCCGACCCGTATCACTCGATCGAAGGCGGGTATCCGATCGTCGCACGCGGTCTCGAACGTCACTTCGGGTCAGGTGATGACGTGGTGAAGGCCGTCGACGGCGTCGATCTCCACATCGAGCCCGGTGAGATCTTCGGATTCCTCGGGCCGAACGGGGCGGGAAAGTCGACGACCGTTCGCATGCTGACCACGCTGCTGCGCCCGACCGGGGGAAGCGCGCGCGTGGCCGGGTTCGATGTCGTCGAGGAGAGCGATGATGTCCGCCGCAACATCGGTGTCGCTCTGCAGGACGCTGCGATCGACCCTCTGATGACGGGCGCGGAGCTCCTGCATCTGCAGGCCGTGCTCTACGGACTGCCGAAGTCGCAGCATCGCACCCGTGCCCAGGAACTGCTCGAACGGGTCGGTCTCACCGCTGCCGCCGACCGCCGGGTCGGCACGTACTCGGGCGGGATGCGCCGCCGTCTCGACCTGGCCCTCTCGCTGATTCACGAACCATCGGTGCTGTTCCTCGACGAACCGACCACTGGTCTGGATCCGATGAGCCGGATCTCGCTCTGGGAGGAGATCCGGCGACTGAACAACGACGGGACGACCGTGCTGCTCACCACTCAGTACCTCGAGGAGGCCGATCAGCTCGCCGAACGAATTGCCATCATCGACAACGGCAAGATCGTTCGACGCGGCCGGCCGGCCGAACTGAAGGCGGAGGTCGGCAGCCCGACCCTCTTCGTCGCCGTTCCGGCCGAGATGCACGACGCTGCCAGTGCAGTCCTGGTGCACTTCGGGGAGCTGCGGCCGAGCCCCGAGGGGACGCTCGGTGTCGGACTGCCCGACGGTCCGGGTGCGGTCTCCGGCGTCGTCCGGCGCCTGGACGAGGCCGGCGTCCACGTCCGGAATCTCGAACTGCACGAGCCGAGCCTCGACGACGTGTTCGCCGAGGCCACAGGTCATCGGCTCGAGGGCGCGAGCGATGGCGCGGAGAACGAGCCGGTCTCGCCATGACCACCACGCTCGTCACCGACCCGCCACGGGTTCCGCCCGACCGACCCGTTCTCCACACCTCGAACATCGCACAGACCTGGGCAATGTCGAAGCGGGCGATCCTCGCCATGTGGCGGCAACCCTCGCTGGTGATCCCGTCGATGGTCTTCCCGCTCTTCTTCATCGCACTGGGCACGTCGGCGTTCAGCCGTGCCATCAACGTGCCCGGATTTCCCGAGGTCGACTCGTACCTCGACTTCGCACTTGCGGGCGCTGTTGTCCAGGGCGTGCTGTTCGGATCCGTGACGGGTGCCACCGCCCTGGCGACCGATGTCGAGAACGGATTCTTCGACCGTCTGCTCGCGTCACCATCGACGCGCCCGGGCATCATCGTCGGTCGCCTCGCCGGGGGCATGGCGTACGGGGCCTTCCAGACCGCGTTCTTCATGGTGGTGCTGCTGCCCTTCGGGCTCGAAATCAAGGGCGGCCCGGTCGGGGCAGTCGCACTCGTCGCCTCGGGCACGCTCCTCGCCCTGGCCGTCGGGGCGATCATGTCCACGATGGCCATCAGGACCGGTTCCTCGGAAGCTGTGCAGGGGGCCTTCCCCCTGTTGTTCATCGCCCTCTTCTTCTCGTCGGCGTTCTTCCCTCGCTCGACGATGTCGGGCTTCTACGCGACGCTGGCCGACTACAACCCGATCTCCTACCTGGTCGAAGGCATGCGCGACCTCGTGATCGGCGGGCTCACGTGGTGGGCCCTGTCCCGCGCGATCCTCTTGCCTGCGCTGCTGGCCGTCGGCGGCGTGGCGTTGGCGTTGCGCTCACTGAACAAGCGATTGGCTGCATCATGAGCATCGACGTTCCGTCGCCGGTCGCCCCGACGCACGAGCTCAACACGGTCCGCCCGTCGATCCGCGCGGCATCGGTCGGACTCGCCAAGCGAAACATCCGCGGTATCCGCCGATTGCCGTCGGCGTTCCTCCCGGCGTTGATCATGCCGGTGTTCCAGGCCATCGCGTTCTCCGGATCGTTCTTCGCGATCACCCAGATCCCCGGTTTTCCGACCGATCGGTCCATCAACTGGTTCATGCCGCTGGCCATCCTGATGGGCTCAGGGTTCGCCGGTATCGGCATCGGACTCGCCGCGATTCGAGACATCGAGACCGGCTTCTACGACCGCTTGCGGTTGGCACCGGCGCCTCGCAGCTCGTTGATCACGGGTCCTCTCCTCGGAGCCCTCGGCCGCTCCCTGGTGGTGACCACCCTCGTGATGACGGTCGGCATTCTGCTGGGCGCCCGATGGAACGACGGGGTGCTCAGCGTGGTGCCGTTGTACGTCGCAGGGCTCGGAATCGCAGCCGCGGGAACGGGCTGGGGGCTGGGACTCGCATTCCGGTTCCGTGACATGCGAGCAGCGGCACTCATGCAGTTGACCCTGTTCATCGGGTTGTTCCTCAGCGAAGCTCAGACACCGCTGTACGTCATGGAGGGGTGGCTGCACACCGTCGCGCGGATCAATCCGTTCACGAACATTTTGCGACTCGCTCGCGAAGGCTGGGTGGGCGAGGTCAGCTGGGACAACACCTGGGGCGGCGTTCTCGCCCTCGTGGTGATCAGCGCCCTGACGTTGTGGTTCGCCCGACGAGGCCTCGACAAGCTCGACGATTGAGTGGACCCCTGCGTGCCGCGGGCATGACGCTCCCAATCAGTCGTTGGAACGATGTGTCACGTGCTGTCAGCGCTGCGAGACCGTCAACCGGTCGAGGAAGCCGGTCCCCCCGACGCCGTGGCGGAGGAGTTGTCGAAGGCGTTGAAGTGTCACACGGTCACAGAGGCTCAGCCTCAGTTGGCGGAGTACGACTCGTGGCCGGGCCATCCTGCCCACAATTCGTGGCAGGTGCATCGACATCGCCAACCATCAGCGTCAGCCGAGTTGCTGGCGTCCGGCCACCAACCGGGACAGCCCTCATGCGGTTTGGGCAGCGACGGGCGATCGTCAGGTCCGGGCGCCTGATGGGACGGATCGCACGCATACCCGTACTCCGGGCCCACGACCGATCGCGGAGGCGGCGTCATCGTGGTCTGTGCGATCTGGTTTGTGCTCACGTGTACTTGATCGGCAGAATTCACTGGCCTCACTAGGCGTCTTGAGGCGATCTTGCTCCACTCCTGCTCTCGAAGGTGCGGAATGCCGCACCGGCACGTGACGGTTGCCGAAGGTCCCGCAGCTCGGGGTTGCGGCGTGGTTGAGCCGCTGAGCGGCGTCTCCGCGTTGGAACATCGCGTGCGCTCCGTTGCGTGCGTCGTGTCGGCGCTCGAC
>Ga0316190_10002727_pt1 | contig 12829 bp, 15 predicted proteins | sample Eddworburrow2_MG_FD_204929 | JGI IMG/M metagenome (GOLD analysis project Ga0316190, IMG submission 204929) | Coastal sediment microbial communities from Maine, United States - Eddy worm burrow 2 | ecosystem: Environmental > Aquatic > Marine > Coastal > Sediment | place: USA: Maine | collected... | reverse complement strand
GCCGGCGTGCACCTCCGACGAGCCTTCGGCTTCGGGGCTACGGAGGAGTTCGACCCGTTTCTCCTGTTCGACGACTTCCGGAACGAAGACCCGTCCGCGTACGAAGCGGGCTTTCCCTGGCACCCCCATCGCGGGATCGAGACGATCACCTACGTGCTCGCCGGCACGGTCGATCACGGTGACAGCCTCGGCAACACGGGCGAGCTGGGAGCGGGAGACGTGCAGTGGATGACAGCGGGACGGGGCATCCTGCACCAGGAGATGCCGAAGGGTGATCCGAGCGGGCGAATGCACGGTTTCCAGTTGTGGGCCAACCTGCCGGCGTCTGAGAAAATGACTGCGCCCAGGTACCAGGACGTGAACTCGGGCGACATTCCGGAAGTGACGGAGGACGACGGTACCAGGGTCCGGGTCATCTGCGGAGATTTCTGGGGGGTCCGCGGGCCCGTGGACGGGATCGCCGCGGATCCGCGCTACCTGGACGTGTGGGTACCGCCGGGCACCCGCCGCACGTTGCAGGTCGAAACCGGTCGTCACGGGTTCGCTTACGTGTTCGAGGGGTCGGGCACCTTCAGGGATGCCTCAGAGCCCCGTTCCGTTAGGGACGAGGACGGCAACATCGTCACCCTGCCCCTGGAGCAGACCGGCAATCGCTCCCTCGTCCTGTTCGACCGGGGAGACGAGATCACGGTGCAGGCCGGCGACGAGGGGATCCGCTTCCTGCTCGTTTCAGGAAGGCCTATCCAGGAGCCGGTGGCGTGGGCCGGGCCGATCGTAATGAACACACAGGAGCAACTGAAACAGGCCTACTCGGAGCTGCGGAACGGGACCTTCATTCAGCCTGGTTGATTCGTCGAGCGGGTGCCGAACTGGGCTCAGGGGCCGGCCGGTGCCTTCTTGGACAAAAGGACCTTCGATCCCACTGCCACGAGACTCTCATGCACACCAGATCATCGGAAATGAAGCAGCGCCTTCTCGTTCTTGCGGGCCTCGCAGGAATCCTCGGTGGAGTGGCCGTAGCCCTCGCGTACGGTCTGCATCCGCCCGAATCCAGCCCCGAGACCGTGGCGAGCCCCATGTGGGCCTGGATTCACGTCCTGTTTCTGGTGTCGCTGATCTGTGGGGTCTTTCTACTACAGGGTCTTCTAGCTCGTTTTCTCGACGCCGGGGGGCGGCCGATCGGCGTCCTGTGGTATGTCCTGGCGGTGATCAGTCTGCTATTGATCCTCGGACTTGATTATGCCGAGATCTTCATCTTTCCGGTGCTCGCCGTCGAGTTTCCCGAAGTCGTTGCCCGGTACGGAGACGGCGTTGCCATGCCATCCCTCGCCTTCGTATTCCCGGCGTCAGGTGCGCTGTTCCTGGTCGGCTGGTCCCTGTTCGCGTTTCAGCTGAAACGTGTTCGTGCCGTGGACCCGCGGGCCGCGCTAGGATTGTCGATCTCGGTGGTGGCCTTCGCCGCCGGGCTCTCGGGTTTCCTTCCCTTCGTGGCAGTCAAAGTCGGGGCGGCGTTGTTTGGAGCGGGATTGGCCTGGACCGGATGGAGCCTTGTAGGTCAGGCCCGCAGTATGTCCTGAACGATCCGGATGTGGTGGCGGTTGTGGATCCCTATGAACTTCAGCGTGCGGTCCCGATCCAGGACGCCGAACGCGAAGTGGCGGTACCAATGGTCCCGTGAAACCTGTCGAGCCTCCTCGAGCCGTCGCTCCGAATCCAGCAGAAGCCCTTCCATCTCGTTGGTCCAGATCTGATCTCGGGGGATCGCCTGCTCCGGTGACTTGCCCCGACCCCGGGGAATGCGACCGGTCAGAAAGATCGCGGACGTCACGAGGGAGAAACTGGACGGGGGAACTGGAGGTTCGGAGGCGACCAGCGACTCACAGACGGCGATGGTCGCCAGACAACAATGCTGCACGTGCATCCCGACAGACCACTTCGATACCTCAGGGGCCACCACGTCGGCCTTCGGAACGAATCTCTTCAGCACGTCCAGTCCCGCTTGCCCGCCCTGTTTCTTCATTCGATGGCTTCCCGCTCGTCAGTTCTGTGGCAGCGCGGCCCGCCACCCCGCCAGTCGCACGGCTTCCAGGTCGGCCAGAGTCTCTGCGTACTCCGGACCCCCGGCCAGGTTCACGTTCTCACCCGGATCCGCCTGGCGGTCGTACAACTCCCGGGCCGCCAGCTCGCCGGTGTCCCGGTTCACCCAGGTCACGTAGCGGTAGCGATCGGTTCGTACCGCGTACCCCATGTACTCGACCCCGTCCGGCGCGATCCAGATGCCCTCGCGAAGGAACTGGCTGAACGCAGCGGATTTCCCGGACCGCTCCGGATCTTCCATCATGGGTGCCAGGCTCATTCCCTGCACGTGATCGGGAATGGGCAGACCGGCCAGTTCGGCGAGGGTCGGATAGATGTCCACGAACTCGACCAGGCCGTCGACGCTGGCGCCCCGACCGAGTCCATCGGGCGCTCTCACGATGAGCGGAGCGCGCGTATCGATCTCGTAGTTGGTCATCTTCGCCCAACTGCGGTGCTCGCCCAGCTTCCAGCCGTGATCGCCCCACAGGACCACCACCGTGTTGTCCTCTATCCCAAGCGCATCGAGGGCATCGAGCAATCGGCCGACCTGCGCGTCCACGTAACTCACCGAAGCGTAGTAGCCGTGCTTCAGCCGGCGGGCATCGTCCTCGGACAGACCTCCGTCGAACGGGTGTGGGACGTCCCCGAAATCGGAGTATCCCCTTAGCTCCCGCATGTTGTTGATCGCCATTGGAGGCCCGTTTTCAGGAACCGACGGGTTGTCAGCCGGCGGGATGGTCTCCGGATCGTACAGGTCCCAGTACTTCTGAGGAGCGTTGAACGGCAGGTGCGGCCGGTAGAAGCCGATCGCGAAGAAGAACGGCTGGTCGGTCTGCGCCAACTCCCCCAGCTTCTCGATCGCCACGTCCGTCTGCGCCCCGTCGTAGTACAGGTCGTCTTCGCCTTCCACCGCCTCCGTGGACGCCGCCTTCAGGTACCACTCCCCATATTGATCGATGTACCTGGCTTCCTCGCCAGCCTCGATGATGGAGGCCCTCCGGGCTTCCTGGATCGCCACGTTGTCCGGGTGCCGATACACGGCATCGGGGTCGAAGGGATAGCCGTCGATGTGCAGCTTCGGCTCACTCCAGGAGAGAGAGTCCGGGATCACGTTGTGGTAGATCTTGCCGATGGCTGCCGTGTGATAGCCGTTCCGCATGAAGTGCTGCGGCAACGTCACGACGTCGGGGACGGTTTGCCGGAAATCGGTCTGCAGATCCCACACACGCAGCGAGTCGGGGCGAAGGCCGGTCATCACGCTGGCGCGCGACGGATTGCACACTGCCTGCTGCACGTACGCGTGAAGAAAGGTAGTGCCCTCGTCCGCGAGACGATCCATGTGAGGCGTGCGGATGTGCAGGTTTCCGTAGGCCCCGAGTTCGGGGCGAAGGTCGTCGACGACGATGAACAGCACGTTGGGCCGAGGCGACTCGGTTGTCGGCTCCGGTTGCCGGCAGGCCTGCACGCTCGTGAGTGCCAGCAGTGTGACGATTCCACAGCGGAAGGCTCTCATTCGCTCTCCTGGCCCCCGGATGTGAAGGACGAGCCACTGGCACGCTCCCCGGAAGACGCCTCGAACAGGCCCACCCGGGAGAGGGCAGGCAGAGCCAGTGCATCATCGATCGTGATCCGCACGCGGTCTGCCTCAACGCCCGGTATGCGAAGAAGCCGCTTGTGGCCGACCGTGGTCCCGACCGCGACTCGCTTCCAATCGCCATCGACCCGAGCTTCGATCGTGAAAGCCGCGATCCGCTGTCCCAGGCGAATCGGCTCCTGCAGCATGATCCGGTCGAAGTAGGTCGGGCCGCCGAGGTCGATCTCCACGGCAGCCTCGAGCTCTCCGTCCGCGGCCCAGTACGAATCGGGATCCCCGTCGACGAGATGAGCGGGAGAGAACGCGTCGCCCCGGCCCCTGTGACTGGCTCCCGTTACCGGACGGCCTGCCGCGAGATCGACTTCGAACGTCTCGTCCAGGATCCGCCGAAACTCGCGCAGCACCGCGATGTCGTTCTCGTGAAACAGACCGCGGGTGTCCGGCGGGACGTTCAGGAGCAGCACGCAGTTGCGGCCTACGGACCGATAGTAGACCTCGAGAAGCTCGGCTACCGTCTTCACGCGCTCATCTTCAGCAGCGTGATAGAACCACCCGGGCCGAATCGAGGTGTCGCACAGCGGAATGACCCAGTGGCTGCCATTCGGATCGCCCGAGTTCAGGTACTGCGTATCGGCGGCGCCGACCACGATTCCCTCACGGTTGATCGTCGACCAGTTGGTCTCGCCCGCGTATCCATGTTCGTTACCGATCCAGCGGATGTCGGGACCGGCGTCCGAGAAGATCAGGGTCTCGGGCTGCAGGGACTTCACCTGGGCCCAGGTGCGCGGCCATTCGTAGTAGGTCTCCCTGTCGATGCGGCGCTCTTCGTCCGCACCGCCATACCACCCGCTGCCCCCATTCGCCCCGTCCACCCATATCTCGTTGATGGGGCCGTAGTCGGTGAGAAGCTCCTCGAGCTGGTCGCGGTAGTAGTCCAGGTACTCCGCCCGGCCATAATCCGCGTGATTGCGGTCCCACGGGGACAGGTACAGGCCGACCTTCAGACCATGCCCCCGGGCGGCAGTGACGAACTCCTGGACGAGATCCCCCTGGCCATCGCGCCATGGACTGCGCCGGACGGAGTGCTCCGTATACGCGGAGGGCCACAGGGCGAATCCGTCGTGATGCTTGGCCGTCAGAATGAGCTCCTTCATTCCAACCTCTGCGGCCACGGACGCCCATTGATCCGCACTCAGCTCGGAGGGGCGAAAGATGTCGGGGGACTCATCGCCGTATCCCCACTCGCGATCGGTGAACGTGTTCACCGTGAAGTGCACGAAACCGATCATCTCCATGCGCTGGTAGTCGACCTGGCTTTGCGAAGGAACGACCGCCGTTGGGGGGATGTCGGACTCACCGCTCATCCCCATGTACATCCCGCCGAGGTACGGAACGAGCCAGATCATCCACACGACCACGCTGTAGCGATGGAAGCCCACCCTGGCCTGTTCCGTCCCGGAGCGCACGACCCGTGTGGCCCAAAGGGCGTGGATCAGCATCAACCAAAGGGCGATCTGTCCCGTGAGCGTGTGTGGCGCGAGGATGTCGAACGGGCCGGTCGCCAGGCGATGCATGGCCCACGTGCCCGCCACGTCGAAAGCGAAGCCTGTCCAGAAGGCGACGACGTGCCATCGCTTGAGGTACCGCGCGATCCGTTCCGCCCAGACTCCCAGGGAGTAGAAGACCAGGGCCAGAGTGATGAGGACGGCAGACCAGGGCATGCTATCGATCCCGAATCATGGCCGGACCATCACTGCAGGCGGAAGCCGGTGGACGACAGGTCGGCCAGTGACCGAACGGGCCGGCGACTGATCAGAACGAGCGGAACGTCGGTTCGTTGAGCGATCGCCGTTGCGAGAACACCCAGGGGGCGACTGCCCCGCTCCCGCCGCTGCAAACCCATGATCACCAGGTCCGCCTCCGCGGCCCTGGATACGATCGCCGACTGAGCGTCGTCCGTGGTCTCGACTTCCACCTCGTACGGCCCTGCCGCTTCGTCGCGCGCCAGTGAACGGACTTCCCGCTCACCGTGACGCCGCTCATCCTTAGAAGTCTCCGTCGGGACGGCGTGCAGGAAAGTGATTGACCGCTCTCCCGACCTCGAGAGGCTGGAAAGCAGGCGAGCCCGCAGATGACTGTGCTCCCCCCGCCCGCCAATCGGCACCAGCACGCGCCTGGCGTCGCTCATGTGCCACCCCCTGGGCGCCCGGACGATGACGACATCGCAGCCAAGGCCGGCGAGCAGTCCCTCGAGGTTGGCCTCGACGCCCGGCTCCGTCAGGTCAGGCAGACCGACCAGCACCGTCTCGCACCCCTGGACCTGTGCCACGCGGGCGATCTCGCGCCACACGTTGGAGGCGATCGTGAACAGGGTCTCCGGGGCCAGCGAACTCTCGAAGCTCCTCTGCAGCGACTCACCCAACACAGCTTCAGCGTCCCGCAGGCTCGGGTGATCCCGTCCGGAGCCGCCTTCCCCCGGGCGCACGACCGACAGAAGAAGTACCCGGCCCGTGCCCGGTGTGCGAAGCGTCGAAGCGAAGTCCACCAGGCCGGCGGCCCGAGCGGGATTGGCGATGGGAACGAGCACCAGGGGGCTCCGTCCGCGCAGACGCGCCAGGTCTGGATCGAGGGCTTCCGCCGAAGCGTCGGCCATCCGCGCTCCGGAAGCGAACAGGGTCAGGTAGAGCGCCGCGCCGAGTGCCAACCAGGTGAGAACGACCGTCCCCGCCTCCGGCACGGCGAACGCCTGGAAGGCCGCCAGGCCGAGGCAAAGCACCGCTCCGATCACGGGGACGATCGCCGGGCTGGCGCGGTCCGTTCGACTTCCGGCGAGCACTGCAGCCCAGTGTACCATGGCGAACGAGATCAGGAAGATGAGGCTGGAAGCGGCGCCTGCCGCGGCTACATCTCCGACCGCTACGGCAATCACCGCCACCATCAGTCCCGTCACCACGACTGCGACCACCGGGGTCCCGCTGGAGCCGCGCACCCCTCCGAGGCGCCTTGGAAGGGTACGATCCCTCGCCATGGCGAAAGCCACGCGCGACGCTCCGATCAGGTTGGCTCGCAACGCGGACAGCATCGACAGAACACCGGCTCCGATCACGAGCCAGTAGCCGCCGACCCCCATGAAACGCTCGGCCGCTTCCGCGACCATGCCCTCTGGATTCGCGGCCGCCGCGGACGCAATTCCCTCCGGAGGCGCTCCTGCGGTCGCCATGATGAAAAGGAGAGGCAGGTATATGACCAGGGCGATCGCGAGCGACAGATACATCGCGCGCGGCAGGTTGCGTTCGGGGTCCTTCACCTCGCCACCCACGGCTGCGATCAGGTCGAAACCCTGCAGAGCGATGAAGGTGTACCCCATGGCCTGAACCACCCCCACCGGCCCCGCCGCGAGGAACGGATCGAGCCTGCCGAGAAGCTCGCTTGGTGACTTGCCGACCCACGCGAAGGCGCCGGCCACGATCAGAATCGCGAAGACGATGACTTTGCCGATCGTGGCGGTGTGCCCGCCCCCTCCCGCCCGCAGTACCAGCGTTACCGCATAGAGAACGATCGCCGACAGGGCGAGCCCGGCGCGCAGCGGCGCTCCCTGCGTCCACTCCGCGCTCATCCCCAGCAGCGGGAGGCCCCGGGTCAGTCCCTCAGCGGCGAACGCGGCGAATCCCAGCGAGTACAGCACGCCCGCCAGGATCGAGGCGAACCACACCACCCAGCCCACGACGAACGCGACTTCAATGGAAAGGACCTTCTTGGCATACGCGTAAATGCCCCCCGACTCCGGGAAGCGGCGGGCCAGGTAAGCGAAGCTCGCCACCGTGAGAAGCGCGATCACGCCGTTCAAGGCGAACGCGATGATCGCGCCCGGGCCGGCCGTGGCGAAGCCCACGCCGGCGAGAGCGAGGATGCCGCCACCTACGATAGCGCCGACACCAAGGGAGGTGGCGCCGAACAATCCTATGTTGCGCTGGTCTTCCAGAGGTCGCTCACGCGAAGTGTTTGTGAAGCCGTTAAACCTGGAGGTTAATCTACCGTACGGTCACAGCCCGTCCACCACCACGATGCTGGTCTCGGCCACGCGGTGCCGAAGCGCCAGCAGGTCCTGGTACTCAGGATCCTCGTAGAACGCCTTCACACTGGTCCGGTCGGGAAACCTGAAAAGCACGAGCCGGGTGGGCTGCCAATCGCCCTCCACCACCTCGAAGGCACCGCCCCTCACCAGGTACTCTCCCCCGTGCTTCTCGATCAGCGGGGCCACTCCCTGCTTGTAGTCCTCGTAGGCCTCGGGATCCCTGACCTTCACATCGACGATCTTGTAGACGGGCATCGCGATCTTCTCCCTTCGTGGACCGCGGTCAGTCCTCGACTCGCTCGAACGAGCGGGCTCTCTCGACCCGAGCCACCCGGACGGCGTATTCGTCATACCACGCGCTCCGGCCCAGACGCTGAGCCTCCCGGTGCTCGATGTGCTTCCTCCAGCCCTCGATCGCTTCTTCCGAATCCCAATACGAGACCGTGATCCCAACCGCCCCCTCGCGAACGGATTCAATGCCAAGGAAGCCGGGTTGTGCGGCCGCCAGCTCCACCATCCGGTCGGCCATCTCGTCGTAGCCCCCGTGCGCCGAGGCGCGCCGTGACGTGAAGATCACGGCGTAGTACGGGGGCTCGGGCGTCCTGGACAGTTCACTCACGTGCGGCCTCTTCCTCCTGGGGCGGATCGAAAGCGGCGCGGGCCGCCTCACTGTTCAAGCTGAAGAACTGCCAGGCCCCGATGATGGCCGCGATTCCGAGCAGCAGGATCGCCTCCCACTTGCTGTCGGCATCGTGGGTGCCCCAGGGAAAGTCAAGCGTCAGCGTATCGGGATTGGCGAAGAAGACAACCGCGCACCCCAGCACCGACCCGAACATCACGAGGGCAGCGATCCGCCTGGCCCAGCGCCAGGCTCGCCGGTTCCCCTTGAGCAGTCCTCTTCCGATGGCCCACCCCGACAGGCCCACTCCGGCGGGAAGCGCGATCGACAGATCGCCACCCTGCAGCGACCTGATGAACTCCATGACGCCGGTCACGAAGCCAATGGGCACTCCCGCCAGCCAGAACCATCCGACGGCCCGGGCGCCGGCCGGAACCAGCTCGGACCGGTCCTCGAGCTGACCGCGGAGAGGATCCCGCCGGATCGAGGGGAACCTCACAGATCGTCGGCCGACATGATCGAGTCCTCGAGCGCCCGGCGGGCGGCCGCAGAATCGGACACGGAAAGCGCGCTCTTCACTCCGGCCGCTCCAGGGACCGCTGACTCGGCGATGGCGGTGTCACGGGCTCCCTGGCTTGACGTCTGAGTTGATTCTCCAGAGCCGCAGCCCATGATCAGCACGAGCCCGAGTCCGATGATCGCGTGGCGCATTTGAACCTCCATGTCGGGTCGCAGCCGGCAGTAATTGCCGGGACGACACCAGTACCAGGGCGCGCGGGCTCACCTCAGTGCCGCGATCGCTTCGATCTCCACCAGGCATCCGTAGTGCAGCTCCCGCGACGGAACGACGGCCCGGGCCGGCCTGTGGTCGCCGAACACCTCGGCGTAGGCCTGGTTCACTCCGCCCCACAGTTCCACGTCCGACACGTAGGCGGTGGTCTTGATCACGTGGTTCAGATCGCTCCCTGCCGACAGCAGAATCTGTTCGATGTTCCGCAGCGTCAGGCGGGTCTGCTCCTCGATCGAACCCACGCCCTTCTCCCCCGTCGCGACGTTCACGGCCAGCTGTCCCGAAACGTAGACCGTGTCTCCGAACACGACCGCCTGGGAGTAGTGACCGGCGGGTGGTGGAGCGTCCGGTGTCGAGATCATCCTCATCGTGTCAGGCTCCTGTTCGGTTCCGCGTTATTCGCCGATATCTTCGTTCCACAGTTCCGGATACGCCGCAATGAACTGCTCCATCAGCTGCCGGCATTCCGGATCGTCCACCACCAGGACGTCCACCCCGCGCGCGCTCAGGTAGTCCTCGGGACCGCGAAACGTCCGGTTCTCTCCGATGACGACCGTCGGTATGCCGTACAGGAGCACAGTCCCACTGCACATATCGCAGGGAGACAGCGTCGAATACAGGGTGGCACGGCGGTAGTCCGAGGCTCTCAGACGGCCGGCGTTCTCCAGACAGTCCATTTCGGCGTGCAGGACCGAGCTTCCCTTCTGGACTCGCTGGTTGTGCCCGCGTCCGACGATCACACCCTCGACAACGAGGACCGAACCGATGGGAATGCCCCCTTCAGACAGGCCTTTCCTGGCTTCCTCGATCGCTGCGGCCAGGAACGCGTCGTGATTCACGAGCCACGCTTCATTCGGGCCGCATGCTCCAGGAACGCCTCAGGCCTCTCGATACTGAGCAGCAGCGAGTACCCCTCATCAGTCGGAACGTACACGACACGGTCGCGCGAGCTCAGGGCGACCAGGGCCTTCTCACCGTTTGCCAGCTTGAACCACCCGACACCCAGTCCGGGAAGACCCAGACCGTTCGTCCTGCGAGTGGGCCTGACATCCGATGAGGAGTCCACGTTCAGGACACGGGCTTCGTCGAATCGTATCCCCGGAAGGTCGATCGATCTGCCGTAGAAGGGCGCTTTCAGCGTCAGAGTCGACTCGTCGACCACGACGCTCGGTCGCGTAGCGGATACGGTCATCCACCCGAACCCGATGGCCATCGCGGCCATCAACACGGTCAGCGCTACCAGGAACAGGGTCGTGCCGGGCGAAGCCGGCGTAATCTGGAATTCCACAGTGTCCTCCGGTCTTTGACGGCTGCTGCCCAATACCATGGTAGGAACTACCCGGGATCACGGCGGTCTATTCGATCACCGGCGTCATTCCGCGTGCCCCGAGCGCCTGGTACAGCCGAACGTTCAACATCGCACCCGTGATCCCCGTGTGCTGTTCGGCCACGTGGGGCTCGTCGGCCACACCGAGTCGGTGGGCCAACTCAGTGCCCGTCAGGTCTCGGTGCCCCAGCGCCCAGGCCATCGAGGGAATGTCCAGCACGAAGTAGTGATACAGAGTTCGCCAGCTCGATTCCTGCGATCGGAACAGGTGGTCCATGAACGCCGCATCGAACCAACTGTTGAATGCAACGAGGAGTACCGTGCGATCGCCAGCCACGCGGCGGTGGAAGGTCCGCAGGCTGTCGATCGTGGCCGCCGGGGTGAGTGCGCCCAGCTCCCGCCAGCGGTCGACGTCGAAGGCGTTCACCTCACGCGCGCCGTCGGACGTCCGCTCGGGGTGCTCAGGCTGGATTCGAATGAACAGGCTGTCGATCACTCCACCGTCCAGATCTGTCATCACCAGGCCGAGATCGATCATCTCGTGATAGCCGGGGACGAGCCCGGTGGTCTCCACGTCCAAAAACGCGAGCACCCAATCGTCGGGCGCCGTTGCGGGCGAGCCGGACTGGGCGCGGGCCATGGGTGCGCCGACGATCGCCGGAACGGCAACGGCGAGCGCTGCGACCCGCCTCAGCGAGCGTCTCAGGGAGCGCCACGAACTCCTCTCACTCAACGTCCGGCGCCTCATCCTCCGGCATCATTCCCGGCGGCGGGAAATGCCCGAGTTGTGCCAGGGCGCCCAGGTTGTCCCACTCGACCCAGATTTCGGCAATCTTGCCATCCTCGACCCTGAGCAAGCCGATGAAGGGCAACTCGAGCTTGCGACCGCTCGGCGGGAATGGCCCCATCTGCCCTGTCTGTGTGCCCGTGTAGGTCTCGTGAACGGCGACCATGTCGCCACTCGAGAAGATCATGTTGGTTTCCTGCAGCGCGTCCGGTACGCTCGCGAGATCGGCGTGGAGGAAGGCCTTGAATTCTTCCAGGGTGGTCACCTGGACCTCGGGAGTGGCCCCGCTGTATCGGTGAACCGTCGGCGAGACGACATCGTCGAGGGCGTCGAAGTCCCGTGTGTTGATCGCCTCGATCATACGCAAGACGACTTCCTCGTTGGCTGATGTGTCCTCGGGGGCGCAGGAGACCGTGGTACCGATGGCAAGGGCCAGAACTGCGAATCGGATCACTCTCATGGTTTCTCCTCCACTTTCTTCAGGGACAAAGCGTTGATGCAGTACCGGAGTCCGCCCGGCGGGGGGCCGTCCGGGAAGACATGCCCGAGGTGGGCGTCACACGTGTTGCAGGTCGTTTCCACCCGATGCATCGCGAGAGACACGTCCAGGTGGTAGGCCACAGCATTCGGCTCGACCGGCTGGCTGAATGAGGGCCACCCGGTTCCCGATTCGAACTTCACCTCCGAGTCGAATAGCAGTGTATCGCAGCACAGGCAGGCGTACAGGCCGGGCTCGAAGAGGCTGCACATCTCCGAGCTGAACGCTCGCTCCGTACCCTTCTCGCGCGCTACCCTGTACTGCTCGGCCGTCAGTCGTGCCCTCCACTCCTCATCCGTCCGCTCCACGCGCCGATCCGGCGGCGGGTTTCCAATCCTGGCAATTTCGAGCACATCCGCCCACGTCAGCAAAGCCGCACCGTCCTCGCATGCAGGTTCATCGTATCCAACGGTCTCTTTCCGGCCTTTCGAGGATAACGACACGAACCAGTCGACCGCCACGCGTCGATCTGCTTGACACCTCCATTAATTATCATATTTTTATGATTATTGAACCCAGGGGCACCGTTTCCGAGGCGAGTTCACCTGGTGTCACATCTCCGGCCGTAAAGTTCTACGAACAGGGGGACATATGAAGTCCAGAGCTTTCGCATGGGCAACCGCGTTGTTGCTCGTGGGATGCACACAAGCGCCCGAGGCTTCCGACTGGAACATCGAGCCCGATCCGGCCGTCGTGAACTTCGCCCTCGAGCGCGCGGAGTCCGTAGACCAGGAGCTGGTCGCTCCACCGTTTCTCCCGGCTCACGAGCAGGTGGCATCCGGACCGCCCCGCATCGTAGACGTGCGCCTCGAGATCATAGAGCGGGAAGAAGAGATCGCGCCGGGCGTCTTCGTGTGGCAGATGGCGTTCAATAACAGCGTCCCGGGTCCCGTACCGGTCGTGTTTCAGTGGGACTGGGTGAACCTGACCCTGGTGAACGGAACCACTGACACGATCAACTTCCAGGAACCGGTGGTGAATACGCTGGTCCACAACATCGACTTCCACGCTGCGACGGGC
>Ga0316190_10002726_pt1 | contig 12829 bp, 18 predicted proteins | sample Eddworburrow2_MG_FD_204929 | JGI IMG/M metagenome (GOLD analysis project Ga0316190, IMG submission 204929) | Coastal sediment microbial communities from Maine, United States - Eddy worm burrow 2 | ecosystem: Environmental > Aquatic > Marine > Coastal > Sediment | place: USA: Maine | collected... | reverse complement strand
CGCCAATATCTTGATGCGGCATCAAGTCCTGATTCATACATTTGGAGTTCTCATAAAGTGAAACAGCACGGAACGAAAGATGAGAAAAATTTAGAATACGGCAATAAACTAAAACAGATGAGAAAGAAAAAGGGGTTGATATGATTTTTATACTATACTTTGATAAGGGATATTTCAAGTGGTCTAAATATTTTCTAAAATCTTTAGTCAAACACGAACCTGAAGTAAAAATCGTAATATTTGGATTCAATCTGACACTCTTGCAGATAAATTACTTAGAGGAGTTTGATGAGGTTATAGAAGTTATCAATGAAAAGCTGAAATTTGACCCAGAGAAATCAGATTTATGGAGGTTTCAACTCGTATGTCAAAAGTGTTGGTTTGTATTGGAAACAATGAGAAAATATCCTGGTGAAGGTTTATATACTATATCAGATGTTGATATGTTGGTGATAAATCCACTTGATAGAGTAAAGCAGGGTATGATAGGGAATGATATTGGTCTTATACCTGTAGGTGAAAATAAAGTGCCAAGTGGTTTTCTTGTATTCAAAGAAACGGCGAAAGTATTTCTAGAAGATTATCACAGAAGGGTCTATGTAGAAGGCAGACTTTATAGATCAAAAGATCAAACAACATTGGCAAAACTGTATAAAGAATACAACAACAAGTTGAAATTTTTGGAACTTTCAAGGAAATATATAGACCACGAACTGAAGCTAGACTCTTATATTTGGAGTGCCCACAAAAGAAATTTTGGAGAGAAAGAAACAAGATTCAAGTTATTCTCATCTGTTACCAACCCTAATAATACAGAAGCAGATTGGAAAAGATATCTGAAAAATTGGAAAAAGAAAAATATTAATCTAGTTGAAGAAAAGAGAAAACATAAAAAAGAGTGGTCAAGGAGGTTAAAGTTGGCGAGAGTGGCAAGAGCAAACGCATTATTGGCAAAACAAAGGGCAAGGAAATTAAGGAAAAAGTCTTTAAGAGCATCACCACATCTTGCAAAAATAGAGGCTGCAAGAGCAGCAAAGATGGCAAGGAAGGCAGAGAAGGCAGAGAAACGGGCTGAAGAAGCAAAGGTGTTAAAGGAAAAAGCAGAAAGAAAAGCGAAACAGGAAGCGGCTCTGGGAGGAGAGAAATAATGTTGATGATTGATGTTGGCGGAGCAAAAACAAGAAATGACCAAGGCGGAAAATGGAAGATTGTTGACATTGCAAAGTCTGCCGATTATACTGTAGATTTGAATAAAGGTAAGCTGCCTTTCAAAGATGGGGAAGTTATGTATATCTACTGTTCACATACACTGGAACATTTAGAGCCTATTGTAATAGGACCGATGCTTCTGGAGTTTAAGAGAATTCTGAATAAGAAGGGAATAATCAGAATTGCCGTTCCTGATTGTGAGTTGGCTATTAAATGGTATTTGAAAAATTCTGGAAAACTTAGAGATGCCAAGAATCCATCAAAGAAGCCATATATACCTGCCACGCCAATGGGATATTTGACATGTTGGTTCTATACAGATGCCCGAGGTCACAGAATGGGATTTGACTGGGAACTGTTACGAGTATATCTAGAAAATGCAGGATTCTCAAAAATCACCAGGAAAAAATGGGGAAAGTGTTCAGATGTATTTGTAGGTAAAGATTACCCACGATACAGAGAAAATACTATATATGTTGAGGTTTCAAAATGAAAGATTTAGGTAACTGGTATCATATTGTAGACTTAGACGGTAAGAAAACTGACGGGAGAAAAGGCAAGGGAGATACTGAAACAACTTGGCAAAACATAGAACGATTCTTGCCCGAATCATTAGACAATATGAGAATACTTGACCTAGGCTGTGCATCGGGAGCCTACAGTATAAAAGCATACCTAAAGGGCGCAGACGAGGTTATTGGTATAGAAAATAAAAAAGATCACTACAATCAAGCCCAGTTTCTCAAAGATTATATGGAGAAAAAGTATGGCGAAATCAATGTCAAATTCATAAAGGGGCGTATAGACGAGCACATAAAAACATTAGGGAAATTTGACATCGTGTTTGCGTTATCTATACTATACCACCTTGGAAAAGAAACAAATATGGTGTGTGAACAAATATCACTCAAGACAGATAATGTTATTGCTCGTTTCCGAAGTCAAGCAGACATTGAAAAATTTACACAAATTTTCAGTAAGTATGATTTTTACAAACACGGAGAATTTAAAGAAGATAATCTTGATTGGAAGAAAACCAAAATACTCGTACAATATTTGAGGAAACAATGATCGACCACGAATACTTTTTATCTAGAAGATTTGACCTTGTTATTAGATATCATTTACTTAGAGCCTCTAACTTTGAAGGTCAGAGAGCAAAGATTCTAGTGAACAGTGATAAGTATAGAAATCTTAGAGATATTTCTGGTAAGTTACTGAAAAGTGATATGAAAAGTAAAAAAGGTATAATGGAAAAGGTAAAGAATAATCACTTCAAAGGTCCTCTTGGTGACTTAGTTGCAAGACAGTTATTCTATCAGCCAAATTGGGACTGGATTGACAATGAAATAAGAAAAGGTCAAGAATGGATGGATGCAAATCCATACGAAGTGAGAATTGATGTTCTTGGATTATCTGTCAAACGATTCTTGTTAACAATGAAACATAAAAGAACTTTGCCTTGGGTATTCAAAACTCAGGGTAAGACTCCTCTGGAGTTATGGAAAAAGCAGAACTACAAAGAGCTTTTGGAAACTTCTGAGTTTAATAGTATTCAGAAGTCACAAAACCTTATGATGATAAGAATGAAAAAACTGAAGTTTTTCTCACTCAGTACATATAAAGGAGGTAAAGAATTACTTGAAAAGTATAAACGAGATATACAAGCATAAAAATTCTGACACCGCTGTGTTTCTTGGAAGTGGCACATCAATAAACAATATAACAGATAAACAGTGGAAATCTATTGCCAAAACAGACACATGGGCTATCAATAATTGGCTTTATCACCCTTTCGTACCCAGTTTTTACCATGTAGAGGTTAAATCCTACAATCTCCCTCTCTGGAAAAAGAGAAAAAAGGGAATGGGTGATAAGTTCAAAGATACTGTCTTTATAATAAATCAGGACAGGAAATACCTTCTTGATGTCATAGGAACTCAGAAACATATTTACGGTTATAAAATGAATAAAATCAATGTCATAAATCAACCAATCGTTCCTAGCTACACACCTGACACAAGTCCAGGCGTGTTAACCTGTAACCTCAATTCCTCAATGACACTGTTGTTGGAACTCATCTGGAGATTTGAGTATAAAAGGTTAATCTTTTTCGGTGTTGACCTCAACGATTCAAGATATTTTTGGACAGACAAGCCAGAATACGGCGAGGTTCATGCACAGTGGAATAAAGACCATGAAGGAAGAAAGCCCGATCAACCTCATAATACTAGTCATATCAAGAACTTTATTGTGTGGTTTTCAAAACAAAGAATGAAAGAAATTGGTGGAAAATTCTATACTGGTCATAAGAAAACACTCTTATACCCAGACTTAGACTATTTTAATGTGGAGAAGATATAATGATTAAAGATATACATAACTACAAACTACATCTTGACCCAAAGGCTAGGGGTATTCAATCATGGCTTAGAGGTTGGAGACAAGGCACCCCTGACAGAGAGCCAGCCTTTGAACACATCATACGACAAGAAGTGAAACCAGGGATGGCAGTATTTGAATTAGGAGCAAATGTTGGCTATCTCACATTTATGATGTGGACATTGCTGAAAGGTGAGGGTGAAGTGTTTGCGATAGAGCCAGACCCTAGAAATTTCAAATACTTAAAAGAAAGTGTCAGTCTCAATAAAGCCGGTGACATCGTACAGGTTTTTCCTTATGCCATAGATAATAAAGACGGAGATGTTACATTCTACTTGGGTACAAAATCAAATCTCAGTAGCATCAAACCTACCAAGAACACAACAGATGAGACTGTTACAGTCAAAACTTTCACAATTGACACTCTGTTTAAAGACAGAAACTTCCCGAATTTTATCAAAATGGATATAGAGGGACACGAAGTTGAAGCCTTAGAGGGAAGTTTGGAAACATTTAGCAATCAATTCCCCTGTAAAATCTTGATAGAAGTTCACCCTCAATTTCTTGAGGAGCCTAAAAGATTTGAAGATATTATAAGAGAGCTTCTGAAACTAGGATTCAATTATAGATTTGTCGTCAGTGCTGCAGTTGCAGTACCTGACAAATTCAGAGAAAAGGGCTATACGCCTAAACAAGTTTTTCCAGGTGGCTGGCCAAGAGGCTTATACGACAATATTACAAATGATGATGCCATATATCTCTCTTGCTATCCTCACAAACAAGATTGTGGACATAAAGGAATAAGTCCAAAGATATGTAGATCAGTAATGTTGGAGAGAAAATGAGAATACTACCAAAAACAATCTTCTGTGACATTGATGGGATTTTAGTACATCACAGTGGAGATGTAACTGAAGCTCTAGATTCAAAAGTTTTACCCGGCGCTGTAGAAACAGTAAGAGAATGGGATAAAAAAGGGTATAGAATAATTCTCGTTTCTGGCAGGAGAGAAAGTATGAGAGCCGGAACAGAGAAGCAGCTGACTGAAATAGGAATCATATTTGACCAATTGATTCTAGGCATCGGCGGCGGTGATAGAATCTTGATTAATGATATGAAAAAGGACAAAACAACACACACATGTTACGCCTATAATCTTGTGAGAAATGAAGGTCTAGAATCATTGGAGATTGAGTTATGAAAATTGAGAAGCCTTGGGGTTATGAAAAGGTACTAGAAGAAAATGTAAAATATGTTTTGAAAGAATTGTTTATGAAGGCAGACCATTCTTGTAGCCTTCAATATCACAAAGAGAAAAGAGAGACAATCTATGTTCTAACAGGGAAACTTGAAATAAAATCTAGTGATGGCACGAAAATTTACGAACCATTTGAAAGTGTTACTATAATGCCTAGAGAAGTACACAGAATGTGCGCTATTGAAGATTGTCTTTATCTTGAGGCATCAACGCCAGAACTACATGATGTCGTAAGATTGGATGATGAATATGGCAGAGTATAAGGTACTAGTAACCACAGGTGGTTTAGGCAGTAGACTCGGAGACATTACAAGGTATAGAAACAAATCTCTTGTCCGTGTCGGTAAGAAGCCAGCAATATCATATATTATAGAATCATATCCAGAGGAAGTACCTTTTGTTGTCACAGAGAGCCATTATGGACAACAGATTAAAGATTTTCTAACATTGGCATACCCAAATAGAAGTTTTGAGTTTGTCAACACTGACGGATCACCAAGTCCCGGTTGTTCTATTTGGGCGGCAAGAGATAAACTAAAATGTCCCTTCATATTTCATGCCTGTGACACAATCGTAACCGATGAGATACCAACTCCAGATTCAAACTGGATAGGTGGTTACAAAGATTCAAGTAGTTCACAGTATCGTTCTTTCATTGTCTCTGGTGATAATGTAATCAAGATGTGTGAAAAGGGTGAGAAGGACTTGGACTTCATACACATAGGTCTATGTGGCTTCAAAGACTACGAGCTTTTCTGGGAAAAGTTAGAACTTCTTTACAACAAAGACAAGGACAACCCAAATCTCACAGATGTTCATGTCATATCAGAAATGTTGGAGACTACTAACTTCAAGAGTATAGAATTTCCTACTTGGCATGATATCGGAAATATTGATGGTTTGATTGAGGCAAGAGAAGAAGTTAAAGAGACAATCAATGTAGTTGAAAAATATTCAGAAGATATCTACATGATTGATGGCTATGTCATTAAGTTCTTTCACGACAAAGATATTATATGGAAAAGAGTCAGACGGTCACAACTGTTGGAGGGTTCTGTACCACAGATTGATTCATACATTGGAAACTTCTATAGGTATAGGTATATAGAAGGCAGCGAATTATCAAAGAAGATAACTGTGCCTATTCTTATAGACCTGTTCAAATGGGTGAACGAAGTTGTATGGAAAAGAACAATAGAATCAAATTCAGAGTCTTACAATAAATTCTATGACTTCTATTTCAACAAGACAAAAGAAAGGGCTAAAACATTTCTTACACACAATGAGATTAAAGACAAAGAACAAATTATAAATGGTGTCAAATGTAAGAGTGTTGAGGAATGTCTTGAACTGATTGACAAAGACCTGTTATGTAATGAGATTCCTTACCAATTTCACGGTGACTTGATTCTTGATAATATAATCTACTCTGATGATGGCAAGTTTCATCTCATAGACTGGAGACAAGACTTCGGTGGGACAGTTGAATACGGCGACATCTACTATGACTTGTCCAAACTCAATCACAGTTTCATCTTCAATCACGACATGATAAATGATGGACACTTTGATATCACAGTTGATGGAGAGATAAAGTTTGAACTCTATAGGAAGTACAGTTTGTCCTGTTGTCAAAAGACATTCTACAACATGGTAAACAAATACGGTTATAACATGAATAAGATTTCCATAATAACTTCACTGATATGGCTTAACATGGCAGCTCTGCATACTCGTCCCGTCAATATCTTCTTATGGTATTTCGGACAATACAACCTAAATATGGCGTTAAAAGGGCAAACGATGTGAGAGACATAAGACTTTATGTGGGTCCTGTAAGTAGAAATACAATTGAAGCTGTAGCTGAATTTAAGGAAGAAACCAATGCTCCTATAGGTTTCACAGCGACAACAAATCAGATAGACTATTCTAATTGTTATACTGGTTTAAGCATTGATGATTTGAGAAGTATGACTAACGACAATCTCATCTATTGTAGGGACCACCATTCACAGATGCCAAGTCAAGATGATATGAATAAGTTTGATATCATACACATAGACCCATGGCAAAACAACTTTTTTGAGGCTGTAGAACAAACAAATCAATGGACACCAGACTTTATAGGATTTTATGAAGTAGGAACCGAAGAGTCTATATATGATTACGATGAAAAAGAGCTGAATAATTTTCTGGAACGGATTGATAAAAGGAATGTTATGTATGTCGTGGTTCAGTCAGGAGCAAAGCTCCAGAATGGTAAGAATGTTGGCACTTATAATGAGACAAAATTGAAAAGGACCATCAAAGTCTGTAAGAGCCACGGTCTGTTGAGTAAAGAGCACAATGGTGACTTTCTAAGTCTAAAAGATATCAGACTGAAGTTTGAACTCGGTTTGGATGCTATGAATATTGCCCCTGAATTTGGAACAATAGAGAGTGGAGTAATTTACAAATATTTGAAGGACAGTAGTAAAGTAAAATTTTATGACCTATGTATCAAGTCTATGGCTTGGAAAAAATGGGTATCTCATAATTTTGACCTCAAAGATACCAGTCCTTTTGTAAGTATTTGTGGTCACTATGTTTTTAATACAGATGAGTTTAAAGAATTGAAGTCTGAACTTCCAGATGTTGATGGGAAAGTGAAAGATGTGATGAAAGAAAGACTAACAGACATCTTTAGAGTTATAAATGAGGTAAAAGGAATATGAGAGTTGCTTTTTTGTTACATGGTAAGATTGGAGGGATGGCAGGTAAAGATGGTGCAGGTGGATTAATAGACTATAGATTTTGTTGTGACAAATTCTACGAGAACATAATTGAACCTAACAACGCTGATGTCTTTCTTCATAGTTGGTCAAAAGAACAAGAAGATGATTTGATGGAAATATACTCTCCGAAGAAGGCTGTCATTGAAAAACAGAGAGGTTTTCCAATAAATAGAAGCCTGCCATTACTAGGAGATAAAGGCAATCTTGAATCTGTTATGAGCATAATCAAGAGTAGATTCTACAGCTCTCAGAAAGTTATCTCATTGAAAAGTGAATATGAGAAAGAGAACAAATTCAAGTATGATTTTGTATTTATTTCAAGATTTGATTTGATTTGGCATACACCTCTTATCTTTGAGAATCTTGACCCAAGTTATTTTTATGTGGCTAATTGGAGTAAAACCCACCACCCCCTTACAGGTAAAATTAGAAGATTTTTGGACCTCTATTTTGCTTCTAATTCTCAATATATTGATTACTATGGAGAAGCATTTGAAAGATTGAAAATTGCTAATGCCGGTGACCCGCACACATTTATAAAAGAACACTTGGAAGATTATCCAGAAATAATGAATAAAATAAAACTTATGGGTCATAGAGTTTCTGATTTTGATGTCTATAGAGATAGAGTGGAGAGTTATAAAAATGGGAGAACTGTACTCAAGTGAGATTGCTCCAATCTTTGACGGGTTGATAAGTTTCAATAAGTATAAAGTGATCGTTGAGATTGGCGTGGCTGGAGCACACACAACCAGATATCTCTGTGAATTTGCTGAGAAAAATGATGGCTTTGTTTATGGCTTTGATATTTGGGAACGACACGGTCTTAAAAAACAATTCAAATCCTCTCGTTTCAAGTTGGAAAAGGCCGATGAGTTACTGAAATCATACAACCTTTCAAATTATGAATTAATAAAGGTAGACACTACGACTAAAGAGTTTGAAGATATTCTGAAGGAAAAATGTCCTGTTATAGACCTTGCATTTATTGATGGATGCCATTCTTACCAAGGTGTTAAGAATGATTTTGATATTGTCTATCCTCTCTTAGATAGTCTAGGAACAATAGTGTTTCACGACACTTTACGAATTGATGGTGCTAGAGAATTTATGATTGACTTACGAACAATTTATTTTGATGGTACCTTTGACATTATAGACATGCCTTGGGGTAATCTAAAGAGGAGAGTGGGAATTTCAATTCTGAAAAAAAGAATGTATCCTACTATAAAAAATCTAAAAATTGATGAGATTTGTGGGAGCCCTTCTAAACCGAAGGCTATCTATGAGAAAGAAAGAAAATGGTACGAAAGAGATTTACATAATGATTACAAAAAGTTATAATAATAGGTGAGGTGAAAAATGGAAAGAATTAAATTGGTAGCCGAAATAGGCATCAATCACAACGGTGATATAGATATTGCCAAGAGATTAATTGATATAGCTCATGTCGCAGGTTGTGATTATGTGAAATTTCAGAAAAGAACAATAGATGTTGTCTATGAAAAGGAGGAGTTAGACAAGTATCGTGAAAGTCCGTGGGGAACCACGAACAGAGAACAAAAAGAAGGCTTAGAATTTGGTAGAGAGGAATATGATGCGATAGACCAATACTGTAGAGAGAAAGGTATCGGTTGGTTCGCCTCACCGTGGGATTTAGAATCTCTAGAATTTTTAAGAAGTTACAAACAAGACTATGTGAAGGTGGCTTCTGCCGTACTCACAGACAATGAGTTGATTGACAAGATGAAAGGTTTTTCAGCCGAAATAGTCATTTCAACAGGCATGTCAACAAAAGAAGAACTTGACCAAGCCCTATCCCGTGTAGGCAATAGAACAAGATACATTCTAGCCTGCACATCAACCTACCCAACAGTTGATGAGGAAATGAATCTCAACTTCATCAAAACCCTACAAGAACAATACCCAGCTTACAACATAGGATTTTCTAATCATTCACCAGGTATAATCTACAGTGTTGTCTCTGCTGCTCTCGGAGCCAAAATGATAGAATTTCACATCACACTCAACAGAGCCATGTATGGTTCAGATCAGGCAGCGAGTATTGAGGTAGGCGGTCTCATGCAACTTAGCAAGCATGTTAGAAATGTTGAGAAGGCTATGGGAACAGGTGATTGGACAGTGTTTGATAGTGAGGAAGCTATCAAACAGAAATTGAGAAAATTTCTATGATTGTCAGAAACATGGAACAACATAAGGTTGAGAAAAAATGGGGTCACGAAATTTGGTTCGCAAACAACGAACTATACTGCGGTAAAGAACTGTACTGTGCAAAAAATGTATGGTCCTCGGGTGGTTTATACCACTATCATCCCATAAAAGATGAGACATTCTATGTTATAAGTGGAGCACTTGAATTAGATATTGAAGGCACATTACATTTATTGAATGAGGGAGATTCAATAAGAATAAAGCCCGGTGTGAAACACAGATTTCGTTCATATACTGATGAGTGTTTTTTCATAGAAGCCTCAACAAATCATAGTGAAGAAGATTCAATAAGAGTGGAGGAACTATAATGCAAGTAGTACCAATAAAGCGATGTCCGCATTGCGAAAAGGAATATTATGACTGTGAAATCAAGTACCCCCAATATGTTCAGAGTAATCTCAAAGTTGTTTGGAAAAAGTGCGACTTATGTAACGGAACTGGAAGTATCACCCAAGTTGAAGAAAGCTATGGTACTTCTATTGTTGGTAACACTTTATCTTATACATGTAACAGGTGTGGGGGCAGTGGAGTTGTGGACTCAGGCTACTTCACGATGGAATAACAAATGAGTACAATAGCCATAATTCCAGTGAGAGCAGGTTCAAAATCTATACCCCATAAAGGTCTTATACCCGTAGCAGGTAAACCGTTACTAAACTATTCTATAGAGTGTTGTTTAGAGTCAAAACTTATAGATGAGGTAATCATAACAACAGACTACCCACCTGATGCCATAATAACAAGAGATTTTGGTAATAGAATAAAAGTAGTAGGTAGAAGTAAAGAGGCTGCAACAGACACGGCAACATCAGAAAGTGCCTTACTTGATTGTCTTGACAGAATAGGAACCAAATCTAAAGTTATCTGTTTTGTTCAGTGTACCTCACCACTTACAGAGCCAAAGGACCTGGACAGACTAATAGGTATGGTGCCATTTGGTGGTAAAGATAGTGCAGCCTTCTATGTCAACGATTACGGTCACTTCTTTGAACATCACGAATTGGTTGATACAGATAGAACACCTAGACAACAGAGAGAGCCATTGAAAAGAGAGGCGGGCAACGCTTGGGCTTTCACAACTGAAGGTTTTATGAAACACAAGACAAGACTATTCGGTGATGTTGGCTATGTTGAAATTGCCGAGCCAAAAAATCTTGAGATAGATGATTATCACGATATCACATTAGCAGCTTCTCTTATAATAGAGAAACGATTTAGGAATAAGAAAGGCGGAATCATATATGTGGATATAGATCAGACACTATTCTGCTCAAAGATTCCAACATACGAAATGACACATGTAAATCAAAGGATGATAAACATTGTGAATGAATTATTCAAACATAACTTCATTATACTGTGGACATCAAGAGGCACAGTGACACGAATAGATTGGAGAGATCACACTGAAAAACAATTAGCAAGTCTCGGTGTGAAGTACCACGAATTAAGACTAATGAAACCCATGTATGATTTCTGGGTAGACGACAAGGCGGTAGTAGTATGAGCGCAGTCGAACGGAGTGAACTTTTGAAAGTTTTTAGACCATCAATGAAAGAATTATTAGGTATGAAAGATTTAGTCGGGGCTGAAGTAGGCGTATATAAAGGTCATAACGCCAAAATGATGTTAGAGAAGTTAGACATTAAAAAATTATATGTTATTGATAATTGGTCTAAAGGTAAAAGCCGAGAAGCGAGTATTGAAGATATATGTAGAAAACGGCTTGAGAAATATTCCGACAAAATAGTATGGTTAATTGGTGATTCTGGCTCTGTAGCAAAAAGAATACAAGATGGAGAATTAGATTTTGTGTATATTGATGGAAATCATAAGAAACCAGGCATAACAAAAGATATTAATGCATATTATCCAAAAGTCAAAAAAGGCGGTCTTGTAAGTGGACATGATTACCAAATTAGCCGAAAGACAGATGTGAGAGCAGTTATTGATAAATTTTTTAAGACAAAGAAATTATCTATAAACTCAGCAAAATGTCATCCTAATTTGAGAGAATTGTTACAAGAAGATTGGTGGGTGTGGAAAAAATGATGACAGCTAGAGTTGGAATTTATAATGTTCCAAATCCACTAAAGATAACTAAACTAAATAGACCGGCATTGTTACAGCTCAAAGATAAGAAGAACCTTGTGGGTGCTGAAATTGGCGTTCAATACGGTTTAAATGCAGGTGCAATATTAAAAACATTAGATATTGAAAAACTCTACCTTATTGACCCTTACGGGACATACAAAGAAAAGAGATTGATAACCTCCCATGAGGCACAATATTGGCAGATGAACGCAAAAAGATTATTAATAGAATGGGAAGAGAAAACAATATGGATACAAAAAAGGTCTGTCAAAGCAGTAAAATATATTAAAGACAATTCATTAGACTTTGTATATATTGATGGCGGCCATCTTTACAAAAATGTTACAGAGGACATTGAATCATACATGCCTAAAGTCAAGATGGGAGGTCTTATTGCAGGACACGATTATAATAAAAAACAGGTAAAACGGGCTATAGATGATATGTACGGTGATAAAGTCACTGTAGAAAATTGTCTAAAGATTGTAAATCCAAATGAAAGAGGAATAGATTGGTGGGTATGGAAAGATGAAGATATTATTAACAGGTAGTGAAGGCTACATAGGGCAAAACATAACAGAGTATTTCAAAGAGAGAGACGGATACGAAGTCGTTGGAATTGATAAGAGAATGGGTATCCGTGTAGAGGACCATAAGGTTTTACTTGACCACAACATTGGTGGCATTGTTCACTTAGCCGCTACAGCTAGTATAACTTCATGTGACAGAGCTCCACAGGAGGCAGTTGTCAATAATTTCTGGACCTGTCAAAATATGTTTGAAGCAGCTCTACTTCTCAATGTACCGTGTATCTTCACAAGCTCACAAGCCGCTAAGGAGCCTATGAATTCCATGTATGCCCTTACCAAATATACATCTG
>Ga0316190_10002725_pt1 | contig 12830 bp, 15 predicted proteins | sample Eddworburrow2_MG_FD_204929 | JGI IMG/M metagenome (GOLD analysis project Ga0316190, IMG submission 204929) | Coastal sediment microbial communities from Maine, United States - Eddy worm burrow 2 | ecosystem: Environmental > Aquatic > Marine > Coastal > Sediment | place: USA: Maine | collected... | reverse complement strand
TTATGAAATCTACAATCACACCGCGCTCTAGTGCCCAAGCAGGACAAGTCTTACTCGCCACACTCATGATATTGGCGGTTGTGATAACTGTCGTATTTACAGCTGTGTTTACGGCGCGCACCTCCACCCAGACAACAAAACTCGAGCAAGAAAGTCAACGCGCACTGGCGGCGGCAGAGGCGGGCGTGCAAGCGGCGCTACAAAAGGGAGGAGACATTAATTTTGGTCAAGAATCATTAGCAGACTTCGACGATTATACCGGCGGAGTAACCGTATCAACCGACACTACAGACAACGCGTTTACTGCGCCCGCTATGGAGCAGGATGAAATGTATACGTTTTACATGGGAGCCTATGCTCCTGGCACGCCACCAACAATAGCGCCCAGCGCAAATGAAAGTCTCACAATCTGCTTCGGATCAGGATCAAGCACGCCAGCACTAGATATCGCTCTTATCAAAGATGGCGCCAGCACAAACCGTGTTTTGCGCTACGCTGTTGACCCAAACGGACGCATATCAAACGCATCACCCGGAACTACAGGATGCGCAGAAAATGGCAATTTTACCCACTCATACACAATCCCTGCTGCAGACATCTCAACCAACACCAAGCTTCTGGCGGTGCGAATCCTCTACACGCAGGGGAAGCTCTTCTTTCACCGACAAACCACACCGCTTCCAGCTCAAGGATTTACCGTCGAATCAACAGCGACAACAAGCGACACAAATATCACAAAAAAAGTGCGCGTATTTGAATCGTATCCGCAGCTACTGCCCGAAGCATTTTCGTTCACCTACTAATAAATATCGCATGCTCAATACGCAATACGAAAACAGCAAAACCTCATCACTTCATTTTTAACACGCGCTTGGTATACTGTTTTTTTATATTTAGAAGCTCATGATTAATACATACCACACCAAGCTCGTGCAGGACATTGAGCTTACCCATAACGTACATCAATATACGTTTGAGCTTTCTGAGGGTGAGGAGCTAAAGTTTGTAGCTGGTCAATATCTCATTATGCACGTGCCCCGCGGTAATGGAGAGATCGCACGTAAGCTCTACTCAATCGCAAGTCCTTCGTACCAGAAACATAGTTTTGACCTGATAATAAAACTCGTTGACGATGGTATTGGCTCCGCATTCTTGCACAAACTTGAACTAGGGATGGATGTCACGTTCCAAGGTCCAGCAGGCATGTTTACACTGAGGGAAAATAAAAAACCAAAAATGTTTCTTGCGACTGGAACTGGCATCGCACCTATTCGTAGCATCATTTTGTCACAGATGCGCAAAGGGCTTGATGCAGATTTTTATCTTTTCTGGGGCTTGCGTGAGCGCATTGATACGTTTTACCATGAGGAGTGGGATATCCTCAACAAAAAAGATGACAAACTCCACTACATATTGTGCTACTCACGAGAAAATGACCCTCCTGCAACCTGCACCGTTTGTGTGCGCATAGATGAATATTTGCGCAGAACATTGAAAGATTGGCAAGAAGCCGGCCATCAACTTGATGGTTTTGATTATTATATTTGTGGTGGCAAAACAGCAACCGAAGGTCTTGTCAAAACGCTGGAAGAATTTCACGTCTCCAAAGATTCTATACACTTTGAGAAGTTCGTGTGAAAAAACGGCGCTTACGGCAATAGTGGGTCCACTTCTCTAGCTCGATCCATATACTCTCGGCTCTTGTCCCCAATCCCTTTTTGTTGATATAGTATAGAAAGCGACATTAATATATCTCTATTTGACGGGCTATTTACAAGTTTTTGTTCAAGTTCGTTGATAGTAATATTTCTTACACTATCGGCTCTATATACATCCGCCTTCACCCAAGCACCGTAACGGTTTGTGGCGCTTATTACCTGCCTGTCAAACTCTGGGAGAGTGCGTATTGCGCTCAAATAAGGCACGATTGCTCGCTGCTCATCCTCCACATGCTGCACATAGAGCGAAGGGACTTGTTGTGAAGCCCCAATATTTAAACCCAACCAGACCACGCCTAGCGTGAACGTTACCAAAAACAAAGCGCTGAGCAGATGTCTGCGAGAGAGAAGGTTGCCTTCACTAATATTATTCATGATTATTTTATTTTTGCAGTCCACAAAAAGCAGGTAACACTCCATTATATCACGCACACATAAGCGCAATACAAGCACGCGATTAGAAGTAAGTCAGGTGCTTAGCACTGGATCTATTGAAGAAGCTAAACACCTAGCTGCTGAAACACCTTATAATGTGTACATGCAATTTGCGTATCAGGCGTTATTTACAACCCTTCTTATCCTCATCGCTTTTGCGAGCGCGCTCGGACTAACCGCGGTGCTCATCTATGCTTTTGTCCTCTACTCTCGCCTCAGAAAACGTGAAAAGATCTCGTTGGAGATGGTTACTATTGAAGTGCGACTACCTAAAGATAATGAAATCAAGGTTGACGCAGCAGAGGCAATGTTTGCGTCATTTTCCTCCATAGGCACATCGGGCTTCTTCTCATTTATGGATGTTTCGGACATGATCGCATTTGAGATTGTGGGTAAAAAATCAGATATTCGCTTCTACATCTCAGCGCCTGGATCCATTATTGACCTCATCGAAAAGGTGGTCTACAGTTATTACCCAGCAAGTGACATAAAAAAAGTAGATGAACCCAATATATTTAACGAAAATGGCAAAGTCGCCTATGGGTCGCTTGTTGCTCGAAGCGGTGCATATATGCCGATAAAGACCTATAAAGATCTTCCCTCGGACACTATGAATGCGCTCACCTCTTCAATCTCCCGCATGGATGACGACGAGGGGGCAATGATTCAAATACTCATCCGCCCCAGCCATGACGGATGGAAGGAAGCGGGTAAATCTTATGTTTCTAGCACCAAAAAGGATGAATCTAATCCCGAAAAAGCATCATTCAAAATGGATAGCAAATTACTTGAAAAGATTGATGAAAAAACCAGCAAATCTGGGTTTGAAACGTCAATTCGACTGGTCGTATCTGCGCGTACTCAGCAAGCGGCTGATGTGCATATGCGCAACATAAAAAATGCCTTTGAGCAGTTTAGCTCAAGCGCCAATGGACTCACCGGGGCCAAGGTTCTTTTCAAGGGTGGTTTTATGATGAACTTCATCTATAAGTTTTTTCCTCTTATGGAGCTTTGGCAATGGCGAACATCTTCTATCATGACACCCGACGAACTCGCAAGCATCTTTCACTTCCCCAATAAGATGGTTGAAACACCTCACATCGAGTGGCTCAAAGCAAAAAATGCCCCTGTGGCTTCTGAAGTACCCACTACGGGCGGCACCTTTATTGGACAGGGATATTATCGCGGTGTGCGTCGACCGGTGCATATGAGCATGACTGATCGTTTGCGTCACAGCTACATCATCGGAAAAACCGGAACCGGAAAATCATACTTACTACAAGACATGATTCGGCAAGATATCGCAACGGGAAATGGCGTGTGCATCATCGATCCTCACGGTGAGCTTATTGAGGATGTGATGAAGTTTATTCCTCCCGAGCGTGCAGATCAGGTTATCTATTTTGATCCCGCAGACACCGATCGCCCCATGGGCCTAAACCTCCTTGAAGCCCACACCGAAGAACAAAAACAATTCATCACCTCCGCGATCATCAACCTCATGTATAAGCTTTACGATCCGCAGCGAACCGGCATCATTGGTCCACGATTTGAGCATGCTGTACGAAATGCAATGCTGACTGTCATGGCCGACGAAGGTGCAACATTCGTAGAGGTTATTCGCATACTCACTGACCAATCGTATGTAAAAGAGCTACTACCCAAGGTAAAAGACCCAATGGTGCGTCGCTATTGGACCGACCAAATAGCCCAAACCAGTGATTTCCATAAGTCAGAAGTTCTTGACTATATCGTCTCCAAGTTTGGTCGATTTGTCACCAATACGCTTATGCGAAACATCATCGGACAAAGTAAATCGTCATTTGATTTCCGCGAAGTGATGGATGAGGGGAAAATCCTTCTTATCAACCTATCCAAAGGACGCTTGGGTGAGGAGAACAGCAATTTCCTTGGCCTAACACTTATCCCCAAGCTATTGGTGGCTGCTATGAGCCGTCAAGATATTGCTGAGGAAAAACGTCGCGACTTCTTTCTCTATGTCGATGAGTTCCAGAACTTTGCCACGCCTGATTTTGCCACTATCTTGTCGGAGGCTCGTAAATATAAGCTCGCGCTTACGGTAGCTAACCAGTTTATAGGACAGATCGATGAAGAAGTGAAAAATGCGATTTTTGGAAATGTTGGCACGATGATGGCATTTCGTATGGGTGTCACCGATGCCTCATATATGCAGCGTGAATTCCAACCAATTTTTGGTGAGTCCGACCTCATAAACATAGAAAAATATCATATCTACATGAAAACTATTGTGAATAATGAACCGGTTCCTCCTTTTTCTGTCGACTTGACGAAAGATGTTTCAGCAATCAACGCACAGGCAAACCCCAAGATCGCCAAGGCAATTATCCAGCTGTCTCGCCTCAAATACGGACGTCCGCGCGAGCTTGTTGAGGCTGAAATTGCCACTCGCGCAAAGCTGTAGACAATTGAATCAAAAAGCCACACCAGCAAGAGTTGAAAAAACCAAACACTGATCCTGTATACTATTTTCTATGAACGGTGAATTTACTACATTTTTGACAGGTGTTGGCGTAGTTGCACTCATTGTAAACGCGGTCTTACTGCTAGGCGTACTCATTGTTCTTGCGATACTCCTTCGCTTCGTACTTATGATCAAGCGAGAAGCGCAAGCAGCCACGTCTATGTGGAGCAATTTCATTACGACCAATAAGACGCGCCTTATGGTTGCGGGGGTTGTGGGAAAAGTACTTTCAACGATGGGAATATTTGGATCTAAGAAGAAGACGAAAACCTCCACCTAACCGCACACAAGCTTTTATTTTTTACTCCGTGCACTTACCGCTTTTTTTCGTTTTGGCGCTTGAGGAATGTTTTGTGAGCCTGCTTGATGATCTTTGTTTTTATTTGCGAAAAACACCAAAAAGATAAGGGGTAAAATACCAAGACTATTGACGATAAGCAGCGCTACAAACCACCAGTTTTTTCCTTCTCGAGCTGAGCGCCACAGCGCAACGCCACGGAGCGCTAAGTCGGCAATCGCCAACAAAAAGAATATGGAAAAGAGGTCTCCAAAACCCGTTGAACTTGGGTTGCCGGGTGCCACCGTCATTGCTTCAAAAAAATCTCCAAACATATGGATTTATATTACCATACTTCCAGCGAGTGTATGCAGAGGTTGTTTTTTTAGAAAACTACCTGCTATTATGAATGGTATGGAGTCCCCCACACGCACTAAAGGTATCGCAGCCGCTCTTGGAATGGTCCTCATTGTACTTCTTGGCTTTTCAGCATTTATCTGGCAAAGCGGAACGCGACAAACCCCACAGGAAACAGCCAATACTCCTCAAGATAGCGGATCTAGCGCGCAGACCGTCACACAAGCCGATAGCGCAATCGGAGGTGGGCAGCAACAAGGAGCACTCGAAAAGGGTCCAGATGCACGTGACTGCTCCATTAAGTTTCAAGGAGACGCAGACTGCGATGGGCTTATTACCGTTCTCGACTACACCTTATGGAAAAATGAATCGGTAGGACGGGACCTCGATGATCGAGATCTTGACGGAAATATGATAGATGCCGATTTTGACGAAAATGGTCTTGTTGACGACGCGGATCGACAGATTTGGCTAGACTCCTACAATAAAGCTCAACAAGCTCTGCTGCGTGAATAAAATATCTTGAATGTCTGACGCAAGCTTCATGTCAGCTTAAATAGACTATAATGACACCACTATGAAGTGGAAAAAACTCTCGCGAAAACTCATTCATGAAACGCCTTGGATGAAAATTTTTGAAGATCAAACGCTAAATCCGGCAGGTGAACCAACAACATATACGTTTATTGAGGCTCAAAGCGGCGCGTATGTGATTGCCGTACAAAAAAATAAAAATGGTGAACATGAGATCTGTCTAGTGCAGCAAAGTCGCTACACAAACGGCACAGATGCATGGGAGTTGCCCGGAGGAGGAGCTGAACAAGCAGAGGATTATAAAGAGACTGGCGCTCGCGAAGCGTATGAAGAGGCCCGACTGCGTGTAAGCGATTTGGTCGAGTTATCGGGAAAAACATACTCCATGAATGGCATCAGCAGCCACAGCAATCACTACTTCATCACCCGCAATATCGTGGTGGAGCCGTTTGTCCCCGACCCCACAGAAGGTATAACCGATCGACAGTTTTTCACAATCAAACAAATCACACAGATGATGCAGGATGAGCGCATCACCGACGCGCTAACAATCGCTGGATTAGCTCGCGCTTTTGCTTATTTGGGACACATAAATACAGGATAATAAAAAGCACAAACCACGCACATCATCAGACCCACGCAAGGTATAATGAAACGCTATGAATAAAAGACCTCTTTGGAAATATGATCGACTTACTATTGCGATAATTATTGCAGTTGGGGTGATTTCTTTTCTTTTTGCCAAGCGGTACATTCTTCCTCAAACACCCGCAAACTCTGTAAGTGCAAGTGGCATGCATGCAGACCGCGGAAAAATTGTCTCGGGCAACTTCGACAAGACACGCAGAAAAAGTGAGCAGGAGTGGAGAGAAACCCTCAACGATGAGCAATATCACATCATGCGGCAGCGCGGCACCGAAACCCCCGGCAGTGGCGCGCTACTTGGTGAGAAACGCGCTGGCACCTATTACAGCGCCGGATGCGATGAGCCGCTTTTTTCCAATGAAACAAAATACGAATCGGGCACCGGATGGCCGAGTTTTTACGCACCTATTGACGAGGACAATCTTGTTCTAAAAGAAGACTACGAACTGGGGGTCAAGCGCACCGAAGTGCTTGATCGCTGTGGAAACCATCTTGGACACGTCTTTGAAGATGGGCCCGATCCAACCGGACTTCGCTATTGCATGAACTCCGCCGCCCTACGCTTCGTCCCCGAATAAAATATTCAACTTAAAAAAGCAAATTTAGCCTAAGCGCAAAGCTCACCCTTAATCTGTTCTGTTTGCTCTGGAGTCACAGGCTCTCTACTAAATGAGATTTGCTCGGGGGCACCGAGCAGTACGGTTGTATCGTACGGGAGTGCTGGAGAATCTAATACGAGCGTTGCTGTTAGTAGGGTTTCTTCAATCTCAGGAAGGTGAAAAACATCGTCTTTTATGTGATGTATTTTTCCCTCACCAACCACACGAGTCTCTAAGGGTAGTAATGCCACCTGTCCACCCTGAGGATTCAGATTGTTAACACCACCCTCACCATAACTCAGTTGAAAAGGAAAGTAAATCAAAACACTCTCGTCCCGCCCGCCCACATTCACTTTGTCAAACAAAGTATCGACATATTTCCCTCTCATCACATAAGAGCTGAGTTGCCAGGCATGATTGTGGATATTTGGTCCAAATGATTCGACACGTCGCTTGGCCCTAGGCCACACATGCAGACGCAGAGAACATCCCACCCCATCAACCCCAAGTGGATATACCGCAAAGCCAAGCGGGTGCCATTTCCCAGCGTGTTGCTCGAGATGGGGAATCACTTCGCTATCGACCTCTTGAGCTAATCTCGGCAACCTGTACGCAGCTTCATTAAAAAAAGCCTCTGGTTCTATTGGCTTATTATCCATGAGATGACCCTCATCATGCCCGCCTGCCCTAAAGGATTCGAGTAGTGAAGATTGTGTTAGTAAGCTCTCTTTTAACATTTTCACCATAATCTTACACTAAACGCCGACACAAACAAGGTAAACATGAGTAAAAATGGTATAATATGCCTTGAATAATTGACAATAATATTCTCAATTATTCATTTCACTAATCAATACTTGGGGATGCTGGGCATTGATGGGGAATTGCACTTTTACATTTGCGTACGAGGACGTCTCAACACGTTACGTGAAAAACCAAATAACTGCAGATACTTCTTTTGAAGACTCAGTTGCTGATCTTAAGGCTTTTGCTCGTGAGCAACTCGAAGGTGCTTTTGCCCCTCGTAGTGCCTACGCATTTGCTTGATCAAGCGACATCTAAGATCACGTTTCACTCGGTTTATACAGATCTTAGGTGAAACCAACCGGGAAAAGATATATAGGAATTCTCGATGAGCCTATATATTTTCAACTATTCATCGGCTTTACAATAGGGTTTGTTTGTTCCCCCTACTGTAATTGAGTTAAAAACAAACTATTTCTCGTTAAATAGCGCATTTGTTACATGAGTGTTTCTCTAGACGGGGGTTCAACTCCCCCCATCTCCACCGCATCAAACGCGGTTTCACCCATAGAAACTGCGTTTGTAAGCGAGCCGCGCTATATACTCAAGTATCGTATGGAAACGTCAGACGTTTCCGCGACAGCCTCTCCTAGATGCATTCTTTTTTTCGTCTGGTAAATGCTGGTGCGTGCTTCGCATTTTCGCCAGGTTGCTGTATTATTTAATCTATGTGTTGGTCAGCAGGAGCTAGTATTGCAGCAACGGCCGTTGGCGCAGGAGCCACTACGTATGCTACGAAGAAAAAGGTTCCCAAAGCGCGCATCCTAGCACTCGCCTACTTTACACTTATGGAGTTTTTACAGGCTCTTTCTTACATCTGGATCGGTCAGTGTGATGTGAGCGGCAACCAACTACTCACCTACTTCAGCATCACCCACATAGCGTTTCAAGCGCCATTTATAAACGCATTTATGCTCTCGTTTGCCCCGCCTCGTGTGCGCAAGAAGTGGTTTGTACCAGCTATGGCGCTCTCACTTATCCCAACCATCATGATTCTCACCAAACTCATTGTCCCGCTCATCTGGGACGCTCCAAAGGAGTTGATGTGCCGAGCAGGAGTAGATGCACTATGTGGCACCAAAGCATGTTCCTACATGGGAGGCTGGCACCTAGCGTGGAGGTTGCCGATGTTGGGATTTGATCCGACCAATTATTCTTATTTTGTGACGGTGTTCATCCTCCCTCTTTTCTACGGCGGCTGGCGCATATCGCTCTTTCACTTCATATTTGGCCCGCTACTGGCAATATCACTTACAACAAATCGCGATGAAGCCCCTGCCATCTGGTGCCTATTTTCCATAGCGATTCTTAGTGCGATATTTTTCGGACCACTCAAAAGATGGCTTGAAACACCCCTGCGCCAGAACAACAAAAATGCAAAGAAAAAATAAAATAACGCCCACATAAAACAATACTGATTGCAGCTACTATTAACCTATAGTATAATAGCGGATGGAAAATCCATTCAAGAAAAGGCCTCGCCGAGAAGGACCAGAAAAAAGCGCAACGCCTCTTGCGATAAAAGAAGCAATCGCCGCATACGCTGAGTATGTTGATGGACTTATCGAAAAAAATAATATGCCCGTAGCTGCGTGTGGCACTACTTCCATCTGTGTTGAGAAAAACAATAGCGGTGTGCCAGTGTGCGCGGTAGGACGAACCACGTTCCTTGTACTCGCAAAAGATGGTGTCAGGGGGATTGCTACGTATTTTGCTTCACAGTTCATACCGACAACAGATGATGGTATCGCAAACCTCTTAGCGCAAAGAGGTGAAGGGACATCTCAAGACAACATTCTACTTCTTCCTCACCTTGAGAAACCAAAAGCGCCATATGTAGAATCTATTTTCTGGATCTCGGTCGATGGCTCAGCTTGTCATGAGCTGCGCGCAACACCCATTCATGGGGAAGAGCAAACTGTAGCGATAAGTCCAGTTTTTTATGCGAGAGAGAATGCCCTCGGAGATCCGGGACTCACCAGAAAATTTCTCGGCGCCGTGACCATCCCATCATAAACAAAAAGCTCACGATCAAACATCAACTCTCTCGTTTCATTCTCGCTGTGATTGAAGCCTAATACTCAGATCCGTTAGCCCTTTATATACTCTTTGGCCATGCGTTTTTGATTGCGAGCCATATCGCGCGACTTTTCAAGCTTGCGCTTTTCCAAGTCTTTTCGCCCCCGCGCAAGCGCGATTTCCAGCTTGAGATACGGGCCTTTGCTAAAAAGCGCAATTGGAGCAATCGTCAATCCGCCACCCCCGTGCATCTTAATCTGCCACTTGAGTAGCTCTTTTTTCTTAATTAGTAGCTTGCGACTTTTTTGTGGCTCATAGTCATCGTTTCGCGCAAACTTATAGGGAGAGATATGGGCGCCTACCAAATACGCCTCACCACTCAATATCTTTACATGTGCCCCGTCCAATTTGATCCCGCCGCCGCGAATTGACTTGACTTCCGCCCCACTCAAAACAATACCCGCTTCAAGGGCTTCTATCGCTTCGTATTCGCGTCGAAATGTCCGATTGACGATCTTCATGCTCCTATTGTATCAAAAGGAGGTTGTCAAAGAGCCACAAGTCGCATAACGTTGTGCATATTCACAACAACATGATGGCATACGCCTCATACATGAGAAATTATCTTATAGTATAATATTGTCATAAACCTACACGAAGCTAGGATAACCTTCCATAATTGGCGCTCTAAAGAACAGCGCAGATATGAACTTGGGCGAGAACTTAGCGACCTTGCGGATTTTTCCCGCATTGCGTGCTCATACCTTCCCGTACTTGATGAACGAGCATTATCACGCCCAGAACATGAAATAAACGATCCGTTTGTGCTTGCAAGCGATGAAAGCGGCGACTATACTCTCGAGCTTATCCCGGTAGGAACGGGGGACGTTACGGTCGCAGCAGTGAGGGCAATTACCCCTATAGATCGAGTTGGCGCAGAAAGAATCATCTATGATTTCCGTCGAGGTGAACACATCCCAGAGCCTGAAGATACGTACGCTCCAGTGCGTGATTTTTTTGACAACCCCACCTCAGGTGAGCCCGCACAACTAGTGCGATCTTGGACGGTGCTCCCTAGTGGATCCGCAATTGTTGACGAACAAATCGAAAGAGGTGAAGACTATCGTAAACTAGGTTGTGTTACCGTTGTCGACATGAAGAATGCAGAAATAGGACCTTCTCCTTATCCGCAAGAGCTGGAAAGGGTGTGTCAGGTCATAATCAGCGCAGGAAAACAATACTGGCAAGAAATGCAATGATTCTACTTCAACAAAAATGAGCCTATAGCATTTGGAGTGGTGTTTTGATATACTGTGGGCTTACTTATGAGCGCGCCTACCTACTCATTTCCCAAGTATCGCTTCGTCCCCGAGAGCGTACCCGCTGTTATAACTACTGCCATTCTTATGGTTTTTGCACTCACTTGGGTGATATTCAGCGGACTACAAGCAATGGTGCCTCCCCACATAAACACATCTCTTGCAAACCCCAAAAAACAAGACTCTCTACAAGCTTCGGCTTCTTTGGCTCTAGCTGCCTCACCAACACCCGCTCCAACCGCAATACCCACACCTACGCCAATCCCAACACCAACATTCTATAGGCCCGTGCGCTTGCGCATACCTACGCTGGGGATTGATACCGCCATCGAGCACGTGGGCACCACCATAGATGGCGCTATGGATGTACCCAAAGATTATGCCAATGTTGCGTGGTACGCACAGGGAGCGCGCCCTGGACAATCGGGTAGCTCTGTTATTGCGGGCCACCTGGACACGGGCACCGGTGACATAGCAATTTTTTACTATCTCAACCAGCTACCACCTGGAGAGCGATTTGAGGTTGTAGATGAAACGGGGCGAGCGCTTAGCTTTCGCGTCGTCGACAAACGCACTTACAGCGCCGCAGCCTTTCCCATCGATGAGGTGTTCAACCAAACAGATGGTGCTTCTCGCCTCAACTTGATTACCTGCCAAGGCACTTGGGACCACAACAGCGGCACCTACTCCGACCGCCTCGTTGTGTATGCTATTATGGAGTGATGAGCCTGAGAAAACACATATTCGTTTTTTTCTTTTTCACAATACTTCTTTTCGGGTCTATTATCCGCCTTGGCGCACTTGAGACATACCCACTTGGATTCCATCAGGACGAGGTGGCAAACGCATATGTCGGGCGCTTTATACTCGATAATGGGGTTGATCCTTATGGTAACCCTTGGCCGCTTTTGTTCTTTGACAAACATGGCGATTTTCCGCCAGTAATCCCTATGTATTTGAGCGGGCTTGGTACTTATTTTTTTGGATTTTCGATGACTGGCGCACGAATCGTGGGAGCACTCTTTGGGGTCATGGCTCTTCCGCTTATGTATGCGTTCACGCGACTTGTATACAAAAATAATTTCACGGCGCTTGTGGCTATGGGTGCTCTTACCATCTCTCCGTGGCATATTAGTTTTTCTCGCATGTCTACTGAAGGAACGATCGCGCTCACAACATTTTTAGCAGGGCTCACACTCCTACTCCACAGCTTGCGCGCCAAACGATTTGCACTCATCCTAAACATTGGTGCCGGCGCGCTACTTGCGCTCACCTATCTCCTCTATCCAAGTTATCGCCTCAGCGTGCCTATTGTCGCGCTGGGATTATGGGTAGTAAAGCGGCGCAAAGCGCGCGCGAATTGGCTACTTGTACTGTCTGTCAGTCTCATTATGCTAACTGGAGCAATTGCACTCACTCCATGGGGGAGCGGACGACTGGAGCAAACCAGTATTATGCATAATCTACAACAAAGCACGATCCCCACACTTGCCGCCTCCGATCCCAATCCTATAACCGCGCGCTTATTCAATAATAAATATCTACTTAGCGCGCGGGTCCTAGCAGCGCAAACACTTACCTATCTCAACCCCACATATCTATTTGTCCAGTCATCATCTC
>Ga0316190_10002724_pt1 | contig 12831 bp, 13 predicted proteins | sample Eddworburrow2_MG_FD_204929 | JGI IMG/M metagenome (GOLD analysis project Ga0316190, IMG submission 204929) | Coastal sediment microbial communities from Maine, United States - Eddy worm burrow 2 | ecosystem: Environmental > Aquatic > Marine > Coastal > Sediment | place: USA: Maine | collected... | reverse complement strand
GACCCTCAGCTCGCCGATCCCGCTCACGATGCCGCGGCCATGATCCGCACAGATCCCGACCTCCATGCGCCTCACCTGATCGACGTCGAGTTCCTCCACGCCCTGCGCCGCCTGCACGCCAGGGGAAAGCTGAACAGCACCGAGGCAAACCAGCTACTCGAATCGATGCGAGACCTGCGCATCGAGAGATATGCCCACACGCCTCTCGTGACGCGCGTCTGGGCCTGGCGCGACAACCTGACCGACGATGACGCCACCTTCGTCGCATTGGCAGAGACGCTGGGGGCGCCGCTGCTCAACGCCGACGCGAAGCTCGCGGCTGCCCCGAACCAGAACGCCCACATCCATCACGTCCAAAAACTGAGCTGAACCACGCCACCAACCAACCCAGCACAGGCAGCACAGGATTCAAGGCCGCGGACGCGACCAGCGCACGGCTGCGACCATTGCCATGCTCGCGTCCGCTCGGCGTGACCGGTGCGCCCTACGCCGGCCCCGCGACCCGAGAGGCGCCATCGGCGGCAGGCCCCAACGATGCGGTCGAGACGTGTTCACCAACAATGGGCAGCGCCCCACCGTTGTCCGCGCTCTGCTCGGCTCGGATATTACCTTCGGAATCGTCGTCTAGCGATTCGACATCATCGGAGGTCTCAGTGGAGCTTGAATCGGGTTGGTCGGTCGTCTTCCGCTGCTGGGTCAACCGGGGCGCCCTGGCCTGATAGATAGCGACGTCCTGCAGGACCATCGCATAGAAATCGTTCATCGCTGACAGAACAGAATCGATAAATCCGGGCTTGCGGCTGGCCTTTCGCCCGGCACCCATCTCTGTCCTGCGAATGATCACGAACTTCGCCGGCGCACGCTTCTGGTCATCGACCAGGGTCGTTGGATCCTCCAATGCTGCGCCAAGGGTGGAGATCGTGCCGGTCCTCGCATTCTTTGGGTAGGCCTCAATGATCAGGTCGACAGGCGCGGCCGTAAGCTGGCGGGTGAGCCAGGTGATTGTGCCACGTGCCCCCTTGTCGGCCGGCGCATCGATCGACGACGATACCGCGATCGTCCGAGCTCGAACATCCACCGCAATCTCGAGATCGCCGGCTGTGTTCGGGATTCGTAGCGTTCCCTCCAAGGTGCCCGTGTCACACAGGCTTTCGACAACGGTTCAGCGCCGAAGCACGAGCCCCGTCGCGCACGGCCACCCAGGCGGGCCCCATGTCGGAGAACTGGAGCGCTCCCGATGACGGATGCTCGAGATAGCGGATCAGCTCGGACAAGATCCACGCCTGTTCGGGGTCGTCGATCCCGCGGTGAACCTTCTCCATCACCGCCTCCGAAAGGATTCGAGTCCACGAGAAGTGGTGCACCGCGACCTTGGAGTTGGACCGAACCTTGAGGCCAGCTGTCGGGTGAACACCCGGCGATGGTGCGATCTCATTTGAGATCGTGATCACACAGTCGTGACCATGGTCGCGGGCCAGATCCCAGTACTGGTTCACCTGCTCGGCATCGATCTGGCTCGAGCCAGTCTTGACCTCGACCAGCGCAGACCAGGGTTCGCGGCTGCCATAGGTGACCCGAATGAGGCCATCGGGCCGAAAGGTCTTGCCCCCACTTGTCTTATACGAAACCTCGGTGAAGCACTCGACCTCGGCCCGGTCTGCACGTGATGCACCCAGTGGAGTCAGGAGCGCCTTCGAGAACGGTCGCACTACACCCAGCACCGCGAGGAACGCCGACGTGGCCCTCTGCTCCGCTTCCTTGTCGTTCCCAATCCCCGATGTCGGAATCAGTCTCGCCCGTTCTCCACGCATCTGCCGCCCTCCAGATTTCAGGTGTTAGTTCGCTATGAGTAACCGTATGGGCACCGAAAGCGGATAACGACCTGGCCATTTCCCGAGCGGCCAACTCGTTTGCCGCCTGCACCGGCCACCGACTTCCCTGCTCGGGCAAGACATGAACAGACCAGTACATCGACCAACCATCCCGCGGGTTCTGGGCTCAAAGTCTTGAAAGGCGCCGGCGATACCGGGCGCGGCGCGGCCCTCGGCGGCCGGCCGCGGGATTGCCCGCTCCTGGAGAGGCCGCCCGCGTAGGCTGCGACTTGGAACCATTGGCGACAAACCCATCCCGAAATCCGGCCCGACCTGCGCGAGGTTCGATTCAACCCGTATGTCACGCGCTCGACCCTCTACTCGGAGAGGTCGATCTTCGGGCCCTTCCAGGACCGCCACCTTGAAGGGCTGGATTTGCGCGATGCCGATTGTCGCCAGTCGGAGATCCGGGGCGTGAACCTGACCGGGGCCGATCTGCGACGGACTGACCTGAAAGGCGCCGAGGTCAGATGGACAAACCTGGTGGGTGCGGACCTCCGGGGCCCTGATCTCGGTTCGGCTCAGTTCCTACGGACCGACCTAACTGATGCCCAGTTCGACGGCGCCGTCTTCGGCGAGACCCACATCGGTTACTCGAACCTGGCGGCGGCGCGAGGGCTCGACCGTGTCGACTATCGAGCAGAGAGCTACGTCGACCAGCTCACCCTCATCGAGTCGATACCGCTCGCGCCCGCGTTCCTGGCCGGGACCGGCGTCGGCGGCGACACGATTGCTCTGGCCAAGCAGTATCTGGCGCTGTCCGCCGAGCAGCGGCCCCGCACCTGCTTCATCAGCTATTCGCGCCGCGATGAGAAGGCGGGCGTTCCGACCTGGTTCGCCCCCACGAGCCTACGAAAGACCAGTGCCCAAGTCGGTGGCCAAAAGCTTCAGCGCGATCTCTTCACTTCCATCGACACCGCGGAGTGCGTGATTCTCATCATTAACTCAAACGTGTTGTCCAGCCGGTGGATCGGACGCGAACTCGGTCGGGCCGCCTCCAAGACACTCACGATCATTCCGGTGGTGATCGACTCCATGCCAACGGCGAAAGGCTCGGAGTGGGCGAAGTTATTGGTAGAGGCGGATGAGATCGAGCGGCAATACGATATGAACCCCCAACAATTCAGCGACATGCTCGCCAAGGCCCTCGCAGGCCAACACCTTGACCTCCGAGGGTCACTGACGACCGGCCAGCTTGCCACCCGGATACCCGAGCTGCTCCGGTGGATCGGCCGCCGGGGCTGATGCTGAAGGGCCGGGACGAATGGCGAGAGGTTAGGTAGCCAGCGGACTTGGAGAAGGACCGCTCAGCGATCCGACCGGTCCAGAACCTCGCCGACGCGTCGGCGGATGGCGGGGAGCGCTTCGGTCTCGAACCAGGGGTTCTTCGTGAGCCAATGTTGATTCCGCGGCGACGGGTGCGGGAGCACTGCCTGGCTCGGCAAGTATCGAGGCCAGTGGGCGACGGTCCCCGTGAGCGTGCTTTCGCGGTCGGCGACATACCGCTTCTGGGCGTACGCGCCGATGATGACCTCGAGGCGATCGGCCGGCAGTCCGTCGAGGAGCCGTTTGTGCCACAGAGGCGCACACTCAGGGCGGGGTGGTTTGTCGCCGGAGGATGCCGATCCGGGGTAGCAGAAGCCCATCGGTACCAAGGCCACGATGTTCGGATCGTAGAACTGGTCGTCGGTGAGGTTGAGCCATCGCCGGAGTGTTCGACCGCTGGGGTCGTCCCAGGGAATGCCGGACTCGTGGACACGGCGGCCTGGGGCTTGACCGATGATCACGATTCGGGCCCGACTGCCGGCTTGCACGATCGGCCTTGGCCCATGGTCGAGGTGAGGCTCACAGACGGTGCAGGCTCGGATCTCGGTGAGCAGGTGATTCAGTGATGTAGTGGTCAGGACCTGTCTCCTTCGCACACCCAGACTGCATGCACAACATGTGTTCTGGGGGGAATCTTGGGTGGCGGCCAAGACCATCCAGGTGCGTGACGTCCCCGATGTTACCCACCGTGAACTCCGAGCACGGGCTGCCGCGGCGGGGGTATCGCTCTCCCAATACGCCCGGCAGAGCTACAGCGGGTCGCGACGCAGCCTCCGGTAGTGGAGGTCCTGCGACGGGCGTCGACTCGGCCAATCTCGCTCGACGACGAAGATGTCGTCGAGGCCGTGCGCTCCGGCCGAGACCGGCCCTCGTGATCGTCATCGACACCTCCGCCCTCATCGTCGCGCTAGCCGATCCTGAGCACGAGGCCATGACAAACCAGCTGCTCGAATCGATGCGGGACCTACGTATCGAGCGATACGCCCACACCGCCCTCGCACCACGCCTCTGGGCCCTGCGCCACAATCCGACGGCCTACGACACCACGTTTGTCGCGCTGGCAGAAGTGCTCGTGCGCCGCTCATCACCGCCGACGCGCAGCTCGCCGCGGCGCCGAACAACGGCGCGCAGATCCATCACACCCGAAGCCCGAGCTGAACAGCCACCAATCCCTGCCGGGCCCCGGCAGAACTCAAGACGATCAGCCCACGTGGCCACGACCGAGCCGATCGGGTAGGGGCCACCCAGACCCGACGCCGAACCGAACAGTCGCCCACTCTCCGACGCCGATATCGATGCGCTGACCAACCCGGGCGCGCAGCCGTGGGGATGGTTACGCTCGCACCATGATCGAGACAGTCGAGCTTCCCATCGACGGCGGTCGGCTTCGGGCCGATGTCTCTGGCCCCCAAGAGGGGGAGCCGGTCCTGCTGCTGCACGGCTTCCCCCAGACCCGCCACACCTGGCGCCACCAGCTCCGGTCGTTGGCCGAGGCCGGGTTCCGCGCCGTCGCGCCCGATCAGCGCGGCTACTCACCCGGCCTCCGTCCGCTCGCGATCACCGACTACCTCGTCGACCGGCTCGTCGCCGACGTCATCGAGATGGCCGATCAGCTCGGTGGCCGTGTCCACCTTGTCGGCCACGACTGGGGTGGCCAGGTGGCCTGGCTGACCGCCAGCCGCCGTCCCGATCGGCTCCGGACACTCACCGTGTTGAGCCGGCCTCACCCGGCCGCGTTCGCCGCCTCGTTCTCGGTCGACCCGGCCCAGGTCGAGCGGTCCAAGCACCATCGCGGATTCGACGACCCGGCCACGGCCGATCTGCTCCTCGACGAGGATGCACGGCGCCTCCGCCGGCTGTTCTCCGCCAGCGGCGTTCCGGCCGAAGACGTCGACCGCTATCTCGAAGTGCTCGGCGAGCGACCTGCTCTCGACGCCGCCCTCAACTGGTACCGCGCCGCCTCCGGTGCCGGCCTCCGAGCGGCCGACACCCCGGCCGTGAGCACACCGACCTGCTACATCTGGGGTTCCGAAGACGCCTCGGTGGGACGGGCGGCGGCGGAGGCAACAGCGGAACACGTCACCGGCCCCTATCGCCTGGTCGAGGTGGCCGGCGGTGGCCACTTCCTGACCGACGACGGCTCCAACTCTGCCGTGACGGCGTCATTACTGGACCATCTCACCAACCGGTAGTCCCATGTGGGCGCTCGCTCGCCGGCCCTGTCCCCGTTCGCGATCACACAGAGTGCGATGAGCGTTCGTGGCCCGCACCCTCACCTGCATCGGTGGGTCATTCACCACCAACGCTATCGCCGGTCACAAGTGGTCGCTGGGGCAGCGACATCCGGTCCCGAGAATGTCTTCAGACGGTCCCCTCTTGGGTGACGACATCCTCGATCTCAGCGCGGTAGGCGGGTCGTGGGAACGCCTCTTCGAATCCATCGCGCCGGACCACCCGTTGATGGACCCGCTCATCCTCTATTTGGCCACAGGAGAACTCCCTCCGTCCCCGGCCACACCACCGGGGGCATCGGTGCACTTGCCCAGCGTCTCCAGCCTCTCGCCAAGACACCAGATCGGTGACGAGATCCACGACATCCAGACCGCGCTCTTGGCAGCACCCCGGACGAGGCTGGCCATAATCGCCGCGATGTCGCCGGAGGCACGAGACCGGTTCTACACCCTCCGGCTGTCCGGGGCCGAGTCGGTGACCGCGTCGATCGGCGGCGGGATCCGGGTCGAGGAACTGGCCGCCCTGGCCGGCGAGGGACCGTCCCAGTACATGATCGGCCGGCTCAGCGGTGCCGGCTCTGACCGTGTCGAGCTGTGGCCCGTCGCCATCGTCACGGGAGGCGAGCTCGTCAACCTGGCCACCCCGATCAGCCGACCGACAGCGGCGGACGGTCCCGCCGACGACAGCCCGACGATGCCGGATCGACCCACCGACGACAGCTCGACCGTGTCTGCTCGCCCCGCCGACCATCTCGATCGGCTCACCGCCCGGATCGTCGGACTCGCGGACCGAGGGCGTCGACCTAGCACCTCTGCCGATCTATCTTCCTTGGCGACCACGGCGTCCAACCGGGGATTCACCGCGCTGGGCGACGTGATCGTCAACGCACCGACCGAGCTCGATGGGATCCTCCGAGCGGCGTGGATGGCTCAGCTGCTGCGCGATCTGGACGGCTGAGAGCGCCCGACCATGTAGGCCCTTTCCCGCCGACCCAGCTCCGGTCGAGATGGGACCGCCGGAAGGGGTCCGTTCCACGCTGGTGCTCAGGACGGTTCGGCGCGCTCCTAAGGTGGAGTGATGGTGCTGATCCGAGAACACCCGACCGATCCCGGACTGGATCCAACATGACCGAGCTGCTCTATCTGACCGACGCGTATCTGAGCGAGTTCGCCGCGGTGGTCACCGACATCGACGGGGACGGCCATCGGCTGGCCACCGACCGGACGGCCTTCTATCCCACCGGTGGCGGCCAACCTCACGACACCGGAACTCTCGTCTGGCCGGGCGGAAAGGGTGAGGTGGTCGAGGTCCGCAAGAGCGGTGAGACCGTCTGGCACACCTTGTCCGCCGGCGACCCGCTGCCGCCCGTCGGCACCCAGATCGACGGTCGCCTCGACTGGGCCCGCCGCCATCAGCTCATGCGGACCCACACCGCGATGCACATCCTGTGCGGGGTGATCTGGAACGAGTACGGCACCGCCGTGACCGGCGGCAACATGGAACCGCTCACCGGTCGTATGGACTTCGAGTTCGACCCCTGGCCGGACGGGTTCGCCGCCCGAATCGAAGACCTGGTCAACGAGCAGGTCGCCCAGGACCGTCCGATCGAGGTCACCTTTCTGGCCCGACCCGCAGCCCTGGCCGACCCCGCCCTCATCCGGACCAAGGTCAACCTGATCCCCGACACGGTCACCACGATCAGGGTCGTGGACATCGTCGGTCTGGACAAACAAGCCGATGGCGGCACCCATGTCCGCACCACCGGCGAGGTCGGCCATTTCCAGGTGACCAAAACCGAGTCAAAGGGTAAGGGCAACAAAAGGGTGCGCATCGCCATCACCGATCGCCCCGACGCTCGCTCCTGATTCGATCCGAGCATTGATCGGGTGAACACCATCGAGCGTATCGAACCCACCTGATCCGCCATCCGCAGATCAGGTCACCCGGGGCCGCCGGACCCTACGCTGCGGGGATGAGCGCCGTAGCGGAGTCTGTCCAAACCCCCGTCACTGCGGCGCGCGCTCGCATCGCGCTCGCCTCTGCCGCGACGGCCATGCTGTTGATCAGCTTCGTGTCGACGGCGACCAACATCGCCGTGCCGGCTCTGGAAGACGAGTTTTCCACCCGCCCGCTGACCACGATCTCCTGGGTCGTCACCGCGTTCAACGTCGCCCAGGTGACCCTCATGCTCGTCGGGGGCCGGGTGGCGGACCGGCGGGGCCGACGGCTGGTGTTCGTGATCGGCATGATCGTGTTTGCGTTCGGCGCGCTGGCGTCGGCGGTCGCGCCGAACCTCGAGATACTGATCGGTGCCCGGATCCTTCAAGCGGTTGGAGCCGCGCTCGTGCTACCCGCCTCGCTGGTCGCGGTCCTGCCCACCTATCCGGTAGAACGCCATGCCACCGTCGTCTCGCTGTGGGCGTCGATGGGTGTGGTGGGCGCAACCGTCGCGCCCACCATTTCGGCCGGCCTGCTGACCGTGGGCGGATGGCGGTTCGTGTTCGCCGTCGCCGCACCCGTCGCCGGCCTCGCCGCCCTCCTCGGTTGGAGGGTGCTGCCCGAAAGCCGGGCGGCACCGAGCGATCTCTCACCCCTCGACCTCCTCGGCGCCACCGCGGGAACCGTCGCCGTGGGCGCCCTGGCCTTCTCCATCGTTCAGGGCCGGGTATGGGGTTGGACCTCCAACCCGATCCTCGGGACGCTGGCGCTCACCGTCACCGCCGTGGCGGTGTTCGTTCACCGCTCGACGACCCATCCCGAACCGCTCGTCGACCTGGCCTTATTCCGCATCCGCGCCTTCCTCGTCCCGACGTTGGCCTCCGGTACGCTCGCGGCCGCCGGCGCGGCCACCTGGTTTCTGTATCCCTTGTTCATGAAGGAGATCTGGGGTTTCACGGTCCTCCAGATCGGCCTCGGCATGAGCCCCGGAGCGCTCACCATGGTGATCGTCACCCTGTTTGCGGGACCCCTCGCCGACAAGCACGGCTACCGCCAGCTCCTCGTGCTCGGCTCCATGTTGCCGGTCGCCGGTATCGGGTGGATGGCGGTGTACCTGAACGGCCATTCGTCCTACGCGTTCGGGTTCTTGCCGGGCACGATGTTGATTGGCGTCGGCATGGGTCTGGTCTTCGGCCCGATGAACGCGTCCGCGCTGCGCGACGTCACCAGCGAAGCGCTCGGTTCGGCCAACGCCGCCTTCAACACGGTCCGGTTCCTCGGCTCCGCCCTCGGAGTCGCGATGGCCGCCGCCCTGCTCGGCAACACCGACGGCCAGGACCGAGCCGACGCCTTCGGGTTGGCGTTCTGGTTGCTCACCGCGCTGGTGGCCATCTCCCCCGTGCTCCTGGCCGTCGGATTCCCCCGCGACCGCCACCACCGGCGGAGCTAGACGCTCGCTAGCTGTTGTGGTCGCGGCTGACCAGGCCGCCGAGCACCATGTCGACGAGCTGATCGACGACGACCTGAGCGGATCGTCCCCGATCCGGTCGGTACCATTCCGTGGTCCAGTTCATGGCGCCGAACAACAGCATGCGAATCACCGCCAGATCGAGATCGGCGCGCAACTCCCCCGCGTCGACCGCGGCCTGCAACAGGTCCTGGAGATAGTCGCCGTACTCCTGTTGCAGCGCGTAGTGCTCCTTGCGCACGACCTCGGTGACCATGGGAAACACCCGAGCGTTGGCCGCCGCGTAGTCACCGACCTCCAGGTTGGTCGCGGCCGCGGCCCGTACTCCGACTTCGAGGATTTGCAGCGGCGCGGCGCCGGCCGGCACGGCTTCGACGGCCTCTCGCACCTGGTCGAACGCGCTCTTGACCCCGAGCCTCAGCACCTCGGCGACCAGGCTCTCCCGACCATCGAAGTGGTAGTAGAGGCTCCCGGCCTGCATGCCGGCTTCCTCGGCGATGTCGGTCAGCCTCGCCCCATACCCTTGCTCTCGAAAGACCTTGGCGGCGGAATCGAGGATGCGCTGGCGGGTACGTTCGGACTTGCTCCCCGCAGTTGCCGTCGCGCTGTCGTCTGCCATCAGTCCGGTGTGCCTGCCCCTCGAGGATCAAATCGACTGTACCAACAGGCCGGACACGACAAGGCCCTGGCGGGTTTTACGAACAAAGATTAGATTCTCACGGGTGTCCCCCAACCGCCCCGGACCGCCGCCCACGACTCGGAGATTCCCGAACCCGGCGACTGGGTGACCCGTCGTCTCGGCCATGAACCGGTCATCGTGGTGCGGGACCGCGACGGGGCCGTGCAGGTGTTGGCCAACCGGTGCTCACATCGCGGCACCGCACTGTGCTGGCAGGCAAAGGGGCACGCCGCGTCGTTCCAATGCACCTATCACGCCTGGACGTTTGCCCTCGACGGCGAACTGCGCGGCGTCCCGTACCCCGGTGGCTTCGACGCTGACAAAGCCGATCTCGGCTGGACCGCGCCGGCCAGGTCGACAGCCATCGCGGGTTCATCTTCGCCAACCTCGATGGTGGGGCCGGGCCTTTGGCCGGCCATCTCGGCGAGGGCGGAGCCGGCCTGATCGACCGGCTCTGTGATCTTTCGGAACCACCCGGGCAAAAGCCGTCCCGTACGCCGACGCCCTGGAAGCCGCGCAGGGCATCGACCGGGCCCAACAACTGCTTCACGACGGACCACCCCACGCGCTGGTCTTCCCGAATCTGTTTCTCGGGGAGATGAACGTAGCATCCAGGCCGGGCTGGCTTCCGGTTGGGACGCGGCGCCCGACCGGGGTTGGATCGACATGAGCCGCGGTGCCGCCCGCGGAGAGCGCGGACCGCAGGGCCAACGCCAGGCTCTGGTCTCTGACGAGACGACGAACCGCGGCTTCTGGCGCCAGTACCGCAAGGTGATGACCGGCGAATGAACGACACCCGCCACGCCATCACGGTCACCGAAACGGCCCACCGAGAGATCGAGGCGTTCGTCCATCTCGAGGCCCGACTCGCCGACGAATCTCGATACCCGGAGTGGGAAGCCCTCGTCACCGACGACATGCACTATTGGGTCCCGGCCGGGCCGGCCACCGGCGACCCCTCGGAGTCCCTGTCCTACATCAACGACAATCGGGCCCGCCTGTCGACCCGGCTGCGCCAATTGCGGACCGGCAATCGCCACGCCCAGACCCCGGCGTCACCCATGCGCCGCATCGTGTCGAACCTCGAAGTGCTCGACCACACCTCAGCGCCCGAGGAGTACCGGGTTGGGGCCAATTTCGTGCTCTACGAGCTGGCCGCGCAAGCAACCCATGGGCTTCGCATCTGGCCGGGTCGGACCACGCTCACCCTGCGACGGGTCGACGGAGACCTGAAGATGGCGGCGAAGGTGGTCGAGCTGGTCACCGCCACCGAACCCCAACCGAACCTCACGTGCTTGATCTGACGCGGGTCAGCCGACCCAGCGCACCATCTGGGAGTGCACGGCACCCACATGGAGATGGGGCAACCGTCGGGGCTCCCCGACGAGCTCCAGGTGGGGCAGATAGGGCGCCAGCTCCCGGAACACCGATCGCATCTCCCAGCGAGCCAGATTGGCCCCGAGACAGAAGTGCACCCCGTGCCCGAAGGCCAGGTGATAGTTGGGGTCACGGGTCACGTCGAACCGGTAGGGATCGGCGAACATCGCTTCATCGCGATTCGCCGAGGGATACCAGAGTCCAACGGTATCGCCGGCGCGGATCGTCGTGCCCGCCAGGTCGAAGTCTTCGACCGCCGTGCGGGCGAACTGGATCACCGGCGACACCCAACGCAGGATCTCCTCGACCGCGGTATCGACATGGGTGTCCACGTCGGAAGCGAGGAGGGCCGCTTGATCCGGATGGGAGAGAAGCGCCCGCACCCCGCCGGTGATGGAGTTGCGGGTGGTCTCGTTTCCGCCACCGATGAGCAGCGCCAGATAGCCGTGGAGCTGTTGTTGGGTGAGCGGCTGGTCGTTGATCGTGGCGTGTACCAGCAGGGTGGCGAGGTCGTCGCCCCCTTCGGGTCCCCGCGCGCGACGGTCCTCGATGATGTGTTCGAGATAGGCGAAGAACTCCAGGCCCAGCCGACGGCGAGCATCGGAGAGTGACTCACCCTCCAACGCGTGTTCGGCCGCGAGCTCGCCGATCAGCAGCTGGTCGGTCATTTCACAGATGCGGGACCAGTCATCGACCGGTAGACCCAACAGTCCGCAGATGGTCGCCAGGGGCACGGCGATCGACAGGTTGGAGACCAGATCGATGGGCTCATCGCTCGATCGGGCCCGGTCGATGAACTCGCCGACGAAGCGTTTCGACAGGTCATCCAAGTCCTGTTCGAGTCGCCGCATGGCCGCGGGGGTGAACCGACGCATGGTCAGCATCCTCAGATCGAGGTGCTCCGGGCGATCCTTGAAGACCATGTCCATGGGCTCGTCGGGATCCCAGTCGTACCGCTCGGCCTGGCGGCGTCGAAAGAAGCGAAATCGTTCGAGCCCGTGAGCGGTGTCCAGCCGCAGGATCGGACCGGCGTTGGAGAACACCTCGGGGTGTGAGCCGACGGTGTGGATGTCGGCGTAGCGGGTCACCGCCCAAAATGGCGGGAAACCGTCGCGCTCATACCGGTAGATCGGGGCCTCACGCCGCAACAGATCCCACTCGGCCCACGGATAGCCGAGGTCCACATAGCGATCGAGCGAATGGATGTCGACATCATCGACCGACCCGTCAAAAGGCGCCGCTCCCGAAGTCGACCCTGAGGTAGCGGTGGAGGTCATTGGGTCACCCCCTGTCCTGACTCGCGGTCGAACCGGGGCATGCGCTTCTCCCTCATCGCTTTGACGCCTTCGGTGTAGTCGGGCTGTTGCATCATCTCGCCGATCAGCTCCTTGGAGCTCTCGACCGCCGCCCGGGGGTCGTCATGAAACAGGTCACCCCAGAGTTGCCGTTTCGCGGTGGTCACCGAATGGGGAGACACCGTCGCCAGCATCTTGGCGTAGTCCGTGATCAGAGCGTCGAAATCCTCGGCGGGAACGACCCGATTGAAAAAGCCCCAGTCCTTCATCTCCTCGGCCCGGATCACCCGGCCGCTGAACAAGATGTCGGCGCTGTGGGTCATGCCGATCAGGCGGGGCAGGATCCACGAGAGCCCGTATTCGGCGGGTAGACCGAGCTTGGGCGCCACCGTGGTGATCTTGGCCCCCTCCACCGCGAAACGCAGGTCACAAAAGGCGGCCAGCGCCACCCCGATACCGGCGCACGCCCCGTTGACCGCCGCGATCATCGGCTTGCGCAGACCCAGCTGCCACACCATGTCGCCATCGAACTCGGGGCGGACGCCGTAGCCCGGATTGGCCGCCTCGACGGAGAGTGAAGGGTCGTAGTGGTCGGCCTCCACATAGTGGTCGAGGGCCTTGAAATCAGCACCGGCACAGAACATG
>Ga0316190_10002719_pt1 | contig 12842 bp, 10 predicted proteins | sample Eddworburrow2_MG_FD_204929 | JGI IMG/M metagenome (GOLD analysis project Ga0316190, IMG submission 204929) | Coastal sediment microbial communities from Maine, United States - Eddy worm burrow 2 | ecosystem: Environmental > Aquatic > Marine > Coastal > Sediment | place: USA: Maine | collected... | reverse complement strand
ATACCGCCGTCTTTTTCTACCCGCCAGCCTAAACTACCGGGATTATCCCTGGCGTAGCCATTGAAGCCTTCGACCCAGTTCGAGCGTTCAATTTCGATAGCATCGCCGAGGCCGGGGGTCTCACGATGGCCGACGATGCGCACACCCATTAGCAGACCGTACTGATCGATGGCTACCAACAGCTTGATATCGCCGTTATAGCCGTCGGGGGCGGTAGGGGCCAGGATAACGGCCACCGGTTTGCCGTATTTACGTGCCTGATAAATGGTAATGGGTTTTTTGCTGCCGAGTAGCTCAGGGTCATGGACGATAATCGTATTTTCGGATAAGGGGTTATCGTGCAGGCGAGGAGGTACCAGTTCATGCAGGCTGTGGAGTAGCGCCTGGAGTTCATTGTCGGCAATGCGCTCTTCGGTATTGATAAAGGTCAGTGCGACCAGAGCGGTACCGATGATGGCAAATAGTCCCAGAAAACTGGCCGTGGTAAACATGTGGCGTAATAGCGGCATGATCACTTCCTGTGACCAAAGACGCGCGGTTTAAAATAATGATCGATGAGCGGTACAACCATGTTCATCAGGAGAACGGCAAAGGCGATACTGTCTGGATAGCCACCCCAGTTACGAATTATATAGACCAGCAGGCCAATGCCGATGCCATAGATTAATCGACCGCGCGGGCTGGCGGCAGCGGTGACCGGGTCGGTGGCGATGAAGAAGGCACCGAGAATGGCGGCACCGCTAAACAGATGAAACAGCGGCGAGGCATTATGATCGGTATCGATGAGGAAAAATAGCAGGGCGATGGCCGATAATGAGCCGAGCATGGCGACCGGTATCTGCCAGCCAATAATTCGTTTGTAGATTAACCACAGACCGCCGAGCAAAAAGGCGCCGTTGATCCATTCCCAGCCCTTGCCACCGATATCACCGAAGATGGGGGTAAGGCTGAGCAGGCGACTGGTCTGTTCATCGAGCCCTAGCTGCGCCCGAACCTCGGTGACGGTGTTGCCCTGACCCAGATGGGTTTTTAATGTGTCCAGGGGTGTGGCTTCGGTCAGGGCATCAAAGGTAACGCTGACGGGTAGTTGCTGGGTGAAAATATAAATCAGGCTGTCCTGAAAATTCAGGCTGATATCGCTCCATGAGGCCAGTGGTATCCAGCTGGTCATCTCTCGTGGAAAAGAAACCAGGAGCATGACGTAGCCAACCATGGCCGGGTTGAAGGGGTTATAACCGAGGCCGCCGTATAGATGTTTGGCAATGATGATGGCAAATAGAATGCCAATGACGGTGACCCACCAGGGCGCCAACGGGGGGATGGCTAAAGCCAGCAGCATGGCCGTAACCACGGCACTGCCATCGCTGAGAAAGGGCATTAATGGTCGTTGTCGCCATTTGAGAATAAGCGCCTCGCACAACAGGGCGGCGCTGATGGCGATGATCATGTTGATGATCAGTCCCCAGCCAAAGAACCAGACATAGGCAGCAATACCCGGAATCATGGCGATGATGACGCGCAGCATTATACCGGTGATGCTATTAGGCCCGGTATTATGTGGTGATGTGGTTGTCTGTAATTCCATGGCGCTTATTATAATGTCGTTAATGAGTACTGTTTTTTGTGTTGTTATTGTCGTGGCTTAGCCATCGCGTGAATCTTTAGTGCGTTGTTTTTCAGCCTGTTCGATGGCGCTATCGCGGGCCTGATCCCGGCGCTGCTGGGCGCGTTCGACGGCGGCCTTAATCTCATCTTCTTTATCATCGCGTTTTTTTGCGGCGATCTGTTTTTGTTTGCGTTTGGCACCATGCTCGGCCTTACGGCGGGCAATACGCATCTCGCGGAATTCAAAACGCTGGCGGGCTAGTTCGGACTTTTCTCGTTCGCGTTCTCGTATCCAGATTTCCCCCTTGGCATAGCGGTAAAATTGAACCAGCGGGATGTTGCTGGGGCAGACGTAGGAGCAGCAACCACATTCGATACAATCAAACAGGTCATGTTCCTGAGCCTTGTCCAGTTCATCGCTACGGGCAAACCAGTATAACTGCTGTGGCAGCAATTCGACCGGGCAGGCATCCATACAGGCGCCACAGCGGATGCAGGGTAATACCGGTTTTTGTTGCGGCATTTGGTCGCGATGGTGGCTGAGGACGCAATTAGTCGTCTTGATGATGGGTAGATCGGTCTGGTGCAGGGCAAAGCCCATCATTGGCCCGCCCATGATTAGCTTGCCCAACTGTGCGGGGTCACCATCACACTGACGTATTAATTCATCCATGGGGGTGCCAATTAGTGTTTCAAGGTTACGTGGTGTATTTACACCGTTTCCAGCGACGGTGATAATGCGTGATATCAGAGGTTCACCATGACAAATGGCGCGATAGATGGCCGCGCTGGTTCCGACATTGAGGCTGACCACGCCTATTTGTAGTGACAGGCCATTGCTGGGCACTTCCTGTCCAGTGAGTACCTTGATTAGTTGTTTCTCACTACCCTGCGGATAGAGTGTGGGTACGCGTACGACCTCGATATCATCATCGTTTTGCGCGGCATCGCGCATGATGGCGAAGGCCTCCTGTTTGTTGCTTTCAATGGCAACGATACACTGTTCCGCCTGCAGTGCGTGGCGGGCGATACGCAGACCGGCGATGACCTGTTCCGATCGTTCGCGCATCAGCATGTCATCACAGGTGATATAGGGCTCACATTCCACGCCATTAAGAATCAGGGTTTTGATGACCTTGTCATGCCCCGGGTTCAGCTTGATGTAAGAAGGGAAGCCTGCGCCACCCAGGCCGACAATACCGGCCTCGCGAATGAGGTTACGCAGGGCGCTGGGTGACAACTCCTGATAATCGGCAATGCCCAGTCGTTCGCCCCAGCGGTCTTCGCCATCGGTGTCGATGATAATGCAGTCGGCACTGAATCCTGATGGGTGCGGGATGGGATATTCGCCAATGGCGGCAATGGTGCCGGAGCTGGGTGCGTGCACCGGGGCGCTGACATAACCATTGGCGCGGGCGATGATCTGACCTTTTAGTACGTGATCGCCGACCTGAACCAGTGGCTCGGCCGGTTCACCGATATGCTGATGCAAAGGCAGGGTCAACTGTCGTGGCAGTATGGCCGGGCCGATGTTTAGTCCGGTTGATTCCTTCTTGTGTTGTGGTGGGTGAACACCACCATTGAATTTCCATAGGCGACGAATCATTGTTGCGACCCCGCTGGTTCAATTGCGGGTGCCGACCATTTCCAGGTCATGATGTCCTGCTTTATTTCAACCATGTCGATGCAATCAACCGGGCAGGGAGGGACGCACAGTTCGCAGCCGGTGCACTCATCGGCAATGACGGTATGCATTTGTTTAGCGGCACCGAGTATGGCATCGACCGGGCAGGCCTGAATGCACAGCGTACAGCCGATACAAACATCCTCGATAATGACGGCCAGCATTTTTGGTTTGATCTCGCCGTTCTCTGGATTGAGCGGTGTGGGTTCACGGTCCAGCAGGTCGGCCAGGGCATGAATGGTCGCCTCACCACCGGGTGGGCATTGATTGATATCGACCTCATCATTGGCGATGGCGGTGGCGTAGGGTTTACAACCGGGGTAGCTGCATTGGCCGCATTGAGTCTGGGGTAGCAGTGCATCGATCTTGTCGACCAGTGGGTCGCCTTCGACCTTGAAGCGGACGGCTGCAAAGCCCAGTAACAGACCCAGACCAAGGGCGAGCAGACTCAGGGCTAGAATGGCAGACAACATAATGCGTTCTTAACCCTTGACCAGGCCGGAGAATCCCATGAAGGCCATGGACATTAGGCCAGCGGTGATCAATGCAATGGGTGGGCCGCGGAAGGCCAGTGGCACATCGGCGGCGGTGATACGTTCGCGCATGGCGGCAAACAGGATCAGTACCATGGAAAAGCCGATAGAGGCGCCAAAGCCGTAAACGGCCGATTGCAGAAAACCGAAATCCTGCTGGACGTTGAGCAGGGCAACACCGAGCACGGCGCAGTTGGTTGTAATCAGCGGCAGGAAGATACCCAGTACCTGATACAACAGCGGGCTGGTCTTGTGGATGACCATCTCGGTGAATTGAACCACGGCGGCAATAACAAGAATGAAACTAATGGTGCGCAGGTATTCCAGTCCCAGCGGCATCAGTAGATAGCTGTTGACCATATAGCTGCATACTGAAGACAGGGTCAGGACGAAGGTGGTTGCCATGGCCATGCCGGTGGCTGTTTCCAGTTTGCGCGATACACCCATGAACGGGCACAGCCCAAGAAATTTTGTCAGGACAAAATTATTGACCAATACCGTGCTGACTAGAATGAGGACGTATTCAGTCATCTATGTTGTCGTTTCCCTGTCTCATGCACATTATTGTTTATAATCCATGGGTTTAGCGTGGGTGACAGGCCGTGATCTGTGTGTTTTCAGCACCTGGGCGGAAGTTATATCGCCCGATCAGATCTTATCCAGACAATGTCCAGATATTATGGGTGAAGACCCTGGTTCCGAGCCTGCCTATTATATATGTGCCTTATCCCTAACTCTAATCATATATATAGCAAAGTATATAAGAAGGAGTTATATAGTGCTGCGGGCTTATTTGCACTGCCGCACTATTATCTCATCATCTTAGCCTTATCGTGCCTGCCTAACAATACAGAATCATTAGGGTTTTTCGGCTGAGTCCGCGATAAAGTTAGATGGATTATTATTTAATGCGCATTCCGGGCTGGGCGCCGTCATCCGGTGATAATATCCACAGATCTTCACCGCCGGGGCCGGCCGCCAGTACCATGCCCTCAGATAGACCGAAGCGCATCTTGCGCGGCGCCAGATTGGCGACCATGACCGTCAGGCGGCCTTCCAGTTCCTCCGGTGTGTATTTGGCCTTAATACCGGCAAAGACATTTCGAGTTTTTTCTTCGCCAATATCCAGTGTCAGTTGCAGTAGCTTGTCGGCTCCTTCTACATGGGCGGCCGCTTTGATGCGGGCGACGCGCAGGTCGACCTTGGTAAACTCATCAAAGCTGATGGTGTTGTCGTTGCTGCTGTCGGCGGTATTGTTATCCATTTGTTTTTGTTCCTGTTTCTTTTGTTGGGACTGGCCGTGTCGAGTCGGTGAGTGCTTAACCGGCTGCGGATCCTGGGCATTGGCGGCGACCATGGCCGCAACCTTGTCGTCTTCGATGCGCTGGGCCAGATGTTTGTATTTGTTGATGCCGTGATCGAGCAGCAGCTTGTCACTGTCCTGCCAATCCAGGCCTGGGATGCTCAGAAAGCCTTCGACCTTTTCCGCCAGTACCGGCAGCACCGGCTTCAGGTAAAGCGTTAGCAGGCGAAATGCATTGATGCAGGTGGTGCAGACCTGGTGCAGCATGGTCTCCTGACCTTCCTGTTTGGCCAGTTCCCAGGGCTTATGGTCATTGACGTATTCATTGACCTCGTCGGCCAGATCCATGATGTCACGCATGGCGGTACTGAACAGACGGTTTTCATATTGTCCGGCAATATCCTCGGCCTTATCCTGCAATTTCTTAATCAGGGTCTGGCCCTGTTGATCCAGTTGCGCGCACAATTTTCCGTCAAAGCGTTTGCTAATAAAACCGGCGCTGCGGCTGGCAATGTTGATGTATTTGCCGATCAGATTACTGTTAACGCGGGCAATAAAGTCTTCCAGGTTCAGGTCAATATCCTCGACCCGGTCGCTCAACTTGGCGGCGAAATAATAACGCAGATACTCCGGGTTCAGATGATCCAGGTAGGAGCGGGCAGTGATGAAGGTGCCGCGTGATTTGGACATCTTCTGACCGTTGACGGTCAGGAAGCCATGAACAAAGATCTTGTCCGGTGTGCGGTGGCCGGAAAAATGCAGCGTGGCAGGCCAGAACAGGGCATGAAAATAGAGAATATCCTTGCCGATGAAATGATATAGTTCAGTCTTGCTATCCTGCTGCCAGAAGGCGTCGAAGTCGATACCCTCGCGCTGACACAGATTTTTGAAGCTGGCCATATAGCCGATCGGGGCATCGAGCCAGACATACAGGTATTTACCCGGTGCATCGGGGATCTCAAAGCCAAAATAGGGGGCATCGCGGGAGATGTCCCAGTCCTTCAGGCCGGCCTCGAACCATTCGGCGATCTTATTGCGGGCCTCGGGTAGTAAAGGTCCGGCATTCAGGTCATCATTCTCAATCGCCGTCCATTGTTTCAGGAAGGCCTCACATTCGCCCAGCTTGACGAAGTGATGTTCCGATTCACGGGTGATGGGGGTAGCGCCCGAGACCACTGAGCGCGGATTGATCAGTTCGGTTGGGCCATAGGTCGTACCGCAAATCTCACAGCCATCGCCGTATTGATCCTCGGCATGGCACTTGGGACATTCACCCTTGATATAACGGTCGGGTAGAAACATCTCCCGTTCCGGGTCATATAGCTGTTCGATGGTACGAATATCGATCAGCCCCGCCTCTTTCAGGCGTAGATAAATACCCTGCGACAACTCGCGATTCTCATCTGAATTGGTTGAGTAGTAATTATCGAAATCGATGTGAAAATCGGTAAAATCCTGAAGATGTTCTTTGTGCACCCGTTCGATCAGTTCTTCGGGGGTGATGCCCTCCTGCTCGGCCCGTAGCATGACGGGCGTTCCGTGGGTATCATCGGCACAGACATAATAACACTGCTGACCACGCATCTTCTGGAAGCGCACCCATATATCGGTTTGTAAATATTCAACCAGATGACCGATATGGATCGAGCCGTTGGCATAGGGTAAAGCACTGGTAACTAAGATTTTACGTTGTTGTTGTGTTGTCATGTACAGATTCCAGGAAAAATCATTTTAGCAAAACCATTTTTGTTGCAGGGTAATGTCTCGACAAAGTGGCACATTATAGACTATTCCGAGGGTGGTGAGGCACGATCATCTATAAATAGTGTAGAATCTAGCCCCATTGAGAAAAGGCGCGTCATAATGGCCGCGCAAAGCTATCAGGAGTAAGGCATGACCGAGGTTTCCCGTCTACAGGTAGAGGTGGCGTTAAAACAGTATATCGATCCGTATCTGGGTAAGGATTTATTGGCGGCCAACTGTGTCAAGGATATGGTTGTCGATGGTGCGACGGTCAAGCTGGATATTGTCCTGGGTTTTCCGGCGGCGGGTCATTTTGATCGTCTGCGTCAGGCGCTGGAGTCCCTGGTGTTGGGCCTGGATGGTATCGATAAGGTAGATATCGCCGTTAGTAGCAAGATTATTTCACATGCCGTTCAACGCGGTGTTAAACCGCTGCCGCATATCAGTAATGTTATTGCCGTGGCCTCCGGTAAGGGTGGTGTTGGTAAGTCAACGACCTCGGTCAATCTGGCCCTGGCGCTGGCGGCCGAGGGTGCCAGTGTGGGTATCCTCGATGCCGATATCTATGGGCCGAGTCAGCCGCGTATGTTGGGTAGTAAGGAACGACCGCAGTCTCAGGATGGTCGTTCGATGGAGCCGGTTATGGCCCACGGCTTGCAGTCGATGTCGATCGGTTATTTGATTGAAGAAGACACACCGATGATCTGGCGTGGTCCGATGGTGACCCAGGCACTGGAACAGTTATTACGAGAAACGCAATGGCGCGACATGGATTATCTGATTATCGATCTGCCGCCGGGCACCGGTGATATTCAGTTGTCCCTGTCACAGAAGATCCCGGTCAGTGGTGCGGTTATCGTCACCACACCCCAGGACATTGCCCTGCTCGATGCCCGCAAGGCCGTGAAGATGTTTGAAAAGGTTGCGGTGCCGGTACTCGGCGTCGTCGAAAATATGAGCACCCATATCTGTTCCGAATGTGGTCATGAGGAACATATATTCGGCAGTGGCGGTGGTTTACAGATGGCCGCTGATTATGAGGTTGAATTGCTTGGTAGTCTGCCGCTGGATATCGATATTCGTAAAGGGGTCGACAATGGTCAACCCAGTGTCGTTAGTGCGCCAGACAGTGCCGTTGCATTGAGTTATCGGGATATCGCCCGCCGTGTTGCGGCGCGACTGTCTAATCAGGCCAAGGATTACAGTGCCAGTTTTCCTGAGATTGTGATTGAGAATGATTAGGATAGGACTGAGTGCTGAGTGCTGAGTGCTGAGTGCTGAGTGCTGAGTGAGGAGTGAGGGGGCAGTAACCTCATCACTTAATTCAGTGTCATCTCGAGCCAAGGCCTTGTGGAACAAGGCCGCAGTGTGAGAGATCTACCGTCAAGCGGCACCGAAGTGGGTGGCTGTATTTTTCTATTGTTTATTAAAAATTGAAGAGAATAAAATGAGCATTAAATCGGATAAGTGGATACGGCGTATGGCCGAACAGGAAGGAATGATCGAACCGTTCGAGGCCGGTCAGGTGCGCGAGAATGATAATGGTCGTATTGTTTCTTACGGCACGTCCAGCTATGGCTATGACGTTCGCTGTTCTGATGAATTCAAGATCTTTACCAATATAAATTCGGCCATTGTTGACCCGAAGGCCTTTGATGAAAACAGTTTTGTCGATGTTAAATCGGATGTCTGTATCATTCCGCCGAATTCCTTTGCCCTGGCGCGAACGGTCGAGTATCTGCGAATTCCGCGCAGCGTATTGACTATCTGTCTGGGTAAATCGACCTATGCCCGCTGCGGTATCATCGTCAATGTCACTCCGCTGGAGCCGGAATGGGAAGGCCATGTGACATTGGAATTTTCCAATACCACGCCATTGCCGGCTAAGATCTACGCCAATGAAGGCGTCGCACAGTTTCTGTTCTTTGAATCGGATGAAGTGTGTGAAACCTCTTATAAGGATCGTGGTGGTAAGTATCAGGGGCAACGTGGAGTCACCTTGCCAAAGACCTGAGGTCGGTTATGTCAGTGGAGCCCGCTGCTGACAGGCAGCGGGCTCCACAGCTAGAACGTTAGTTTTTAAGGAAGGGCATTAGAATGAGCACAAATGTTATGAATCTATCATTTTTGTGACTTGATAAAAATTGATGATTTTATAGTAGAAGTTATCCCGTACGAGGGTGTTGAAGTTGGTGAGCAAGAATTAAATGAATATCATGGTTTCTACAATCAGCTTAAGCATCCGGTTGGAGTCCTGGTGAATAAAGAACGCAGTTACTCTTATTCATTCAGTGCGCAAATGAACATAGCCAAATATAGTAATATAGCTGCGATTGCAATCTTAGCTCAAGATCCTTCAAAATATAATAAAGAAAAATATACTTTACCTGCAATCAAAGGTGATGCGCCTCTTAAATTATTTTCTGATTGTGTAACTGCTCTAGACTGGCTTAATAGCTATAATAAAAACTATACAAGTTGTTAAAGCGGATCGTCGTAAAAAAGTCCGCCTCCGGATCAAAAAATAAAAAGGGTCAAATAAAAAGCAAATTAAAGTGTCAGGCTCGATTGAAATTGGTGGTAACAGGTATGCAAGTTTCAATCGAGTCTGACCCTTTTGGTATTTTGGTATTTTGGTATTTTGGTATTGGTATTGGTATTGGTATTGGTATTGGTATTGGTATTGGTATTGGTATTGGTGTTAACTGCTGTAATGAAAATATTCCAGGAATGGCCGGAGATCCTCTATATAAGGGTAAAAATGTTTTTTATAACGAAGCCAGCGATATTTTGAAGTCTGGTATATTGGTTGTGTTACTTGGCTATAACTTGGTGTTCTGATTGACTTGTTGTTTTTAGCATGGCTAAAGAAGTCTCTCAAATCGTTGTTCCATTTCAAGCCAAGAAAACCAAGTAACGCTTTTACTTCATTATCAAAATCTGACAGCAACGATTCATATTTAATAGCATGAAATTTAACGGGCATTAATTGAGTGTATTTATGCCATAATCTCATGGTTTTCACGTATAAATTAACAGAATCCTCAAGTGTATAAAAATTCGCCATTGCAGAATTAGGCTCAAAAGTCTGCATAAAGCAACTTAGAATGGCGTCGCATGGATGGCGCAATGCAAGAATGAACTTAGCGTTAGGGAATATTCTTAAAATTAATCCTACGTGTATAATATTTAATGGCATCTTGTCTACTATAATAGCGGTATCGTTATTTCTATCTAATATTGAATCAACGACACTGAAATAAGTGTCTCTTAACTCATCGATTTCACTTTCAGTAAGAGTTGATAATCCTTCAGGGTATTGACCCATATTGTTTTTTAACTTGGTTATAACAGAGCTTATTGTCGGTTTTTCCTCCATCACCTGAATGAATTCATGGTTATCAAGAATTTGATCTAGTAGTGTTGTGCCGGAACGTGGAAAACCAACCAGAAATACCGGGGCAGTTACATTGGTATGATTATTCATCTTAATGGGATGCAGATCATCCATGCCTTCAGAGATTTTCTTGATAGTATTCAAATAAATATGCTTGTCAGCAATAATTCCCTTCGGGGTTGTTGCCATCAGGCGGTTGCTTTCAGAGAAATGGTAATATGCTTTATCAGTATCGTTGCTGATATCAAACAACCTGCCTAGCTCGGCATGAATTTCAATTTCAACTTGACGATTCTTGTTAGAAGTAGGCCTGTCAAGCAGCACCTTAATTGCATTGGAATGGAAACCCTTTCTCCGTAAGATTGAGGCTTTTATGCATATAGCGTAACTGTTTGTTGAGTCGATGGCCAGTGTTCTGTTGACATATTCTTCAGCCCGGTCAAGTTGCGACAGTCGCTCATAGAGGTTGGCTAGTTTTATAAGTGATGGAGTATGTTCAGGGTTGATGTCGATGGCTTTTTCAAGGAGAGGGAGTGCTTCATTATATTTGCCTGTATTGATATAGGTAGAGCCAAGGCCACAATAACAGGGGACATGTTTCTTGTTGATTTCGATGCCGCGCTTAAAGCAAGTCTCTGCTATATCATATTGACCTAGATTGTTCGTTACTTCTCCCAGGTTACAAAGTGCCTCGACAAAATGTGGGTTCAACTGGAGTGACTTCTCGTATGCCACCTTGGCCTCATCTAAGAGATCAAGTTTGCTGTTCGCCAGGCCTAGGTTAAAATAATACGCTGGGTCGTTCGGGTTGATGCTGATTGCTTTTTCAAGAAGAGGGCGTGCTTCATTATATTTTTCCATGTCGTTATAGGTGGAGCCAAGTCCATAATAGCAGGGGGCATATTTCTTATTGATTTCGATGCCGCGCTTAAAGAAAGTTACCGCCATATCATATTGACCAAGATTGTTTGTTATTCCTCCCAGGCTATAATATGCCTCGACAAAATGTGGGTCCAACTGGAGTGACTTTTCATATGCCGCCTTGGCCTCATCTAAGAGATCAAGTTTGCTGTTCGCCTGGCCTAGATTAAAATAATACATCGGATCGTCCGGATTGATATTTGCGGCTTTAGTGAATTGTTTTTTTGCTAAAAAATAATTGCCCTGGATGGCGGAAACAAAGCCACGCTGAAACAAGGCGTGGTGGTTTAGTGGGTCTTTTTTAATGATGTTTTTGTATATTTTGTCCGCTTTATTCAAGTCGCCTGTAGCTTGAATGGCCAAAGCTTGAGCCATGGTGGACTGCTGTTCGGATCTCGCTTTACCTTTTTTATTCATGTTATGTCCTTGTTAAAGAAGCGCGTTTTATTCATGGAGTATACGAGATTCATAAGGCCAGAATAAGTTTTGATAGTTATTCTGGATGTTGGCTAATAGCTTAGCATAACGATTTACCAGAAATATAGGGGGGTGGTTACAAGCTTGAATAATTATTAATTATTCCCGTCCCTTGTTTTGTATGGTCTGGGTTGGCGCTTAGAAATATAATTCATGACAGAAGATTGACATTATTGTGCATGGTGTTTTTTGTTGCGCGATCAGTGCCAATCATCAAACCTGGTCAGGTGCAATCGGCGTCGTTTCAAGAATCGAAGAATCGTGGTCAGGTGAAAATTAGCTGGCCGTTAAGGTGTAAATGAGGCGCATGGTAGTAATGGCTTGCCCTTTTCTCTACTGCCAACTTTTTTGGTGAAGTATGTAATTAAGGTTGATCTTCTGTAGGGAGATATTGTTGTAGCATCGCAAGAAAATGGCTAACATTCAGGGGTTTTGTCAGGTATTCCTTGAAGCCGACGGCTTTGCCCAGTTCAATATCACTTGGCAGGGCATTGGCGGTGATGGCAATAACGGGAATATGGCTGGTGTCGGTCGAGTCTCTGAGCCGTTTCTGTATCTCCATGCCATTCATGCCTGGTAGATTTATATCCAGTAGTATCAGGTCAGGTAAATGGCTGTATGCCATATCAAGTCCGAGGGTCCCAGTATGGGCCGTGATGAGCTGGATATCCTTGCGTGCATTAACGACAGATGTGACCAGTCGGAGATTGGTTGGGTTGTCTTCTACATACAGAATCTTGTAATTATGTGGGTTAATTTCCGGTAGAGTTTTTGGTCGTTTTTCGGATGGTTCTTCCTGTGATTGATGCGTCATTTTCTGAATATAGGGGATGCTAACATTGAAGGTGCAGCCTTGAGATGGCCTGCTTTCAATGTGGATGTCGCCCTGCATTAGCGCCATAAGGTGTTTGCTGAGTGCCAGACCAATACCGGCGCCCTCTACGGCCTCAAAGTTTCTGTTGTCTAATCGTTCAAAGGGTATGAATAGCTTATCAATCAGCTCGCGGGGTATTCCCGGCCCACTGTCCTTGATGGCTATATCCAGAATATTATCTTTTTGCTGATTGTGTCGCTACCTCGTAATTGATTTATGACATCCTTGTCAAAAATCGACTCGCAAACGCGACTACTATTAATGCCCCGACCGTCCTGCGTCCGTCACGGCTCTGTATGAACTCG
>Ga0316190_10002718_pt1 | contig 12843 bp, 15 predicted proteins | sample Eddworburrow2_MG_FD_204929 | JGI IMG/M metagenome (GOLD analysis project Ga0316190, IMG submission 204929) | Coastal sediment microbial communities from Maine, United States - Eddy worm burrow 2 | ecosystem: Environmental > Aquatic > Marine > Coastal > Sediment | place: USA: Maine | collected... | reverse complement strand
GTCGGGTTCGCAATCGGCGAGGGACTGTGGGCGCTGGGTGCCGACGGCAGCCATTGGTATCTCAGCCAGGGGAATCTGACGGCCGACGGCGACGACACGTACCACCTCACCAGATACGACGGCGACGAGATGGTCACTGCGCCGCTCACGCTGGAAGACCCGGTCATCGACAGGGCGTGCGTCGCCGAACAGTTCGACGTGGATGTCGAGACCGTCACCGACGATGCGGTCGCCCAGTTCGACGGGAAACTCTCGTGGGGATTCCAGGGCCTTGCCGGCGATCGCGAGGGTGACGCGTGGATCGCCCTGGAGTGCTCGGGCGTGTATCGGATTGACGTCGCGACCGGCGCAGCGACGCGGTTCGGTCTCGAGGAGGGGCTCCCCAGCCTCGACCTCCGCGCCATCACCGCCCACCCCGATGGCAGCGTCTGGGTCGCGACGAACGCGGGTCTCGCACGAATCGCGCCGGGTGCCTGAGTCGGGCCCGTAGGAGAGCGCGTGCAAGGTGGCCGTGGGGAGTCGGCGGGCGGCGGGTCAGCTGGCTCGCAGCAGGTCCCGTAGCTGGCTCATGCCGACCGTTGCGACACCGGCCTCGGACAGCGCAGCCCGACCGGCTTCCCCGCCGTAGAACTGGCGCTCGAAGTCGCGTTGATGGGCGGTTTCCGTGATCGCCGACAACTCGTCACCGCCCTGGGCGGGATGACAGATGAGGTAGTTGAGACCGGCTCCGAGCTCGCTGACGCGACGAATGTTGTGCACCTCACCTTCACCCGGCTCGAATCCCAGCGAGTCGGCGTCGTAGCCGTCGAACACCATGAACCCTTCGGGATCGGTCCGGAGTTCCTCGACCCGCGGCAAGAAGAGTGGCAGCCGGTACTCGCGCCCGAGCTCCAGATAGACGTCGAAGAACTTGGGGTGGAACACCGTCCCCATGTGCGAGTCCAGATGGGTCACGTCGATGCCGGCCGCCAAGGCCGCATCGATCTGGGCCCGCAACTCGGCTCGCACGTCGTCGACGCGGCCGGATTTCACGGTTTCGCGGCTGGTGCCGTAGAGGTGCCCGGCCTCGTCCACCAGGCTCGGCACGGCTGTGCGACCCGCCACCGGTCCCCACCGATACCCGTCGAACTCGGCGTTGAGGGTCAGATGTACACCGAGGTCGACGTCGGGTCGGGCCTGCGCCATCTCGGCCGCCTCACTCGACCACGGACACGGCACCATCACGCTTCCACACGTCGCCGGCCCGACGTCGAGCGCCGCGAAGGCGCCGACGTTGGCGGCATGGCTCATCCCGATGTCGTCGGCGTGTACCACCGCAACCGTGGTTCCGGCCGCGAATCCAAGACGTTCCACCAGCTCCATGACAACAAGGCTCCCACACCCAGAGGTTCCGACGATCACCAACATCTCGATGATCGCGAGCGAACTGCCCGAACTCGACAGCGCGGACCTCTTGATCACGATCTGCACACGTCACCACGGCAACATCCACCACGACGACTGGGTCATCCAGCTCGGACCCAACCGACCCTCCGACTACCCGACTGATCCATCCACACCACCGAACCACCCCCACGACGAACCGCCGCCTGACCACTCCCGTCACAACCTGCCGATCTAACGTGACGACGTGACGAGCGCCGACCGATTGCTGTCGCTCGCAGCTGGGGTCTGCCCCGACACCGGGCCCGCCGACTTCGTCTCGGCGTGTGCAGCCGCCGGGTGGGACGCGTGCGGAATCTGGTTCGACGCCGGCTCGTGGACGGACGGCGTTGCCACCGCCGTGCGCCGACGGCTCGACGACACCGGACTCGTCGCGCTCGACATGGAGCCGGTCTTCGTGACACCGCATGGCGACGACGGCGACCGGATGATCGAGGCCGCCGCCGCGGTGGGCGCCCAGAATCTGCTCGTCGTGTCACGGGGCGTCGACGACGAACACTTCGCCGAGCGCTTCGCTGAGTTGTGCGACCGTGCGGCACCCCACGGCATCGGCTGCAGCCTCGAATTCATGGCGTTCATGTCGGTCAGCGACCTCCCTCAGGCGATCGCTGTCCTCGATGCTGTCGATCGGCCGAATGCCGCGTTGCTCATCGACAACCTCCACCTCGACCGCACCGGTGGCACGCCCGACGACGTGGCTGCGCTCGAACCTGCCAGGTTGTGGTACGCCCAGTTGTGCGACGCCGCCGCCGCTCCTTTCGACAACCTCGTCGTCGAGGCTCTCGATGATCGACTGACACTCGGAGCAGGAGACCTGCCGATCCGTGAACTCGTCGCCGCGCTCCCCGATCACACGGCGCTCTCGATGGAGATCCGTTCGGCCGAACTCCGGGCGACGTTTCCGGATCCCGAGGACCGGGCACGGCACGTGCTCGAGACGTCGCGGCGCATGCTCGCGACGTAATCGTCAGCGGCGCACGGTCCAGCGGATCGGCAGCGTGGTGAGCCCACGGAGGATGAACGGCTCGTTGACCTCCACCGGGCCCGTCAGCTCCAACGACTCGAACCGCTCCACCATCCATCGAAGCGCAAGCTCACCCTCGCGCCGTGCCAGTGGCGCTCCGATGCAGTGGTGCACACCCCACCCGAAGGCCAGATGCGACCGCGAGCCCGGCCCGAACCGGTCGAGTTTGATCTCGTCGGGCTGATCCCACACGTCTTCGTCACGGTTCGCCGAGGCGAACAGCACTTGCAGCCTCGACCCTTGCACCAACGTCGTTCCCGCAACGATGCTCGTTTCCGGATTCACCCGGAAGAGACCTTGAACTGGTGAGTCGTACCGCAGGAACTCCTCCACCGCTGCTGGGATCAGATCCGGTGAGGCACGCAGCTCAGCGACCAATTCCGGCTGTTGGATCAGCCGGTACAGCATCAGCGAGATCAGGCTCGCGGTCGTCTCGTGACCAGCGACCAGGAGCTGCTGGCTCAGTCGACGGACCTCGCGATGTGTCAGCGTTCCTTCGATCTCGGCCAGTGTCATGACCGACAGCACATCGTCGGGCAACATCTCACCTCGGTCGTGGAGTGAAATGCGTTCGGCCACGAGTTCGTCGACGAGCGCGAAGATCTGCCGGTTCGCCTCCTCGGCCAACGACGCGTCCGCCCCGCCGAGCGTGTTGACGATGTCGTCCGACCACCGCCCGAAGTCATCGCGCCGATCGCGCGGAACGCCGAGCAACACCGCGATGACGATCGCCGGGAACGGAAACGCGAACAGTCGGACGAAGTCACCGCGACCGTCCTGGTTGAACGCTCGGCCCCACAGCGATTCGCCCTCGCGGGCAACCTCCTCGTCGAGACGGGCGATCGCGCTCGGGCGGAACGCATCCTGCAGCACACGGCGCTGCCGGCGGTGATCGGGATCGTCGGTCGTACCGAGCACGCCTCCCGGTTGTTCGTTGACGCCGACACCGAACCCGTTGCGCCATTCGTCGGGACGCATCAGGACGTCGAACACGTCGGTGTGCCGCGCGATGACCCGGAACGGCGGATCGTGCGATTCCTCGGTGTGCACCGGACACCGCTCACGCAGAATCCGGTGACCCATCGATGGCTCGAGGTCGTTGGCGCGAGCGAGATGCGAGTAGCCGGGATCTGACTCGGACATCGCGATCACCTCACTTCTGCAGCAGCAGGCCCTCGAGCGGCAGGATCAGTAGGGCATCGTCCCGCCGTCGACGGGGAACATGCAGCCGGTGATGTTCCGGGCCGCGTCCGAGGCCAACAACACCGCGACGGCCGCGACTTCCTCGACCGTGTTCGGGCGCTTGATCGCCGACTCCGAGCTGAACGCCTCGATCAGGTTCTCATAACTCCCGAGCCCCATCGCCACGGCCGAATCCGGGCCGGTCGCGCGGACGATGTCGGTCTCGATGAGCCCCGGCAGGATCGCGTTGACCGTGACACCCAACGTGCCGGTCTCGTGCGCAGCGGCCTTGACGAGTCCGTTCACCGCGTGCTTCGTGGCCGCGTAGCCAGGAATCCCCGGCTTGCCGAGCTTTCCCTCCACCGACGACGTGACGATCACCCGGCCGGTCTCACGGGGGATCATGTGCTGCAACGCACGGCGCATCCCCCAGAAGACCTGGTTGAGATTCCAGTCGATCTCGAGCTGCCACTCCTCGTCGCTCATCTGGGCCACCGGTGCCGTCATCTGGACTCCGCCGGAGTTGAGACAGCAGATGTCGAGCTGGCCGTACCGTTCGATCGTGAAGTCGATCAAACCCTCCACGGCGTCCTGCTTCGATGCATCACCCGCAAAGAAGGCTGCGTTGTCGCCGGCAGCCATCTCGTCCAGGCACTGCTGCCCCTTCGCTGCGTCGCGTCCGTTGACGACAACCTTGCCGCCTTCCGCGAGGAAGGCCTCAGCCATCGCCCTCCCGATACTCCGCGTGCCGCCCGTGATGCAGGCGACCTTTCCGTCGAGCTTTCCCATGATGGTTCCTTTCGTTCCGGTCCCGGCTCAGTAGGGAGCCGTGCCGCCGTCGATCGAGATGAGTGAGCCGGTGATGCCGGCCCCGGCGTCCGAGGCCAGGAGCGTTGCCACAGCGGCGCAATCTTCGACTTCGTTGAGCCGCTTGATCGCCGACTCCTGAGCGAACATGTCGAGAAGACCCTCATAGGTCATGCCCATCGACTCGGCGGCGGGCGGGCCCTGTTCGATCATGGTGTCGGTCTCGATCGCTCCCGGGCACAACGCATTGACGGTGATGCCGAGCGTGCCGACCTCTTGGGCTGCCGACTTCGTGAGCCCGTTGATCGCATGTTTGGAGACCACGTAGATCGAGAGACCGGGCTTGCCGACTTTTCCTTCGACCGAACTGATGCTCATCACACGGCCCCACTGCTGCGGGATCATGTAGTGGAATGCACGACGCATCGTCCAGAACGTGTGCCAGAAGTTCCAGACCAAGGCATCCTGCATGGCCTCATCGGTCAGGTCGGCGACCGGCGCATTGCCCGACGATCCGCCGGCGTTGGCGACCAGGATGTCGATCCGTCCGAAGTGTTCGACGGTGCCGTCGACGATCGCCTCACACGATTCGCGTACCTTGACGTCGCCGGCGATGAAATGAACCCGGTCGCCGGCGTCGAGTTCGGCCAGTGTCCGCTCCGCCTTGCTCTCGTCGCGTCCGTTGACGACGACCTTGGCGCCCTCGTTCAGGAAATCCTTCGCGATCGCGAGGCCGATGCCCCGCGTTCCCCCGGTGATGCAGGCAACTCGCCCATCCAATACGCCCATGTGAACCCCCCTTGTGCTCGGTGAGGCAACGTACAACGTTGCCACCCGCACGATGGAATCGGAGCGTCTCGGAAGTTCAGTCGGCAGAGGTTGAGACGAGTTCGCCGCGCAACGCCATCTTGATCGAGGTGATCGCCTGCTGGTGACGTTCCGAATCGTCCGACACACCATCGGTGAGCCCGATGAGAATGATGCCGACGAACTCGATCATGAAGTCGCGGTTGGCCTTGCTGATCTCCCCGGTCTCGACGCCGGCATCGACCAGCCGAACGAAGAACCCGTTGCGCCGTTCGGCATGCGCGGCGAGCGCCTCGGAGATCTCCGGGTGACGGCGCATGTCGGCGCGGACGGCTCCGAGAAAGGCTGCAAGGGTCGGATCGCTCTCGTTCAGTTCGTGAGCGACATCGAGCACGGCATCGAACTTCGCGAGGAAACCTGATGCCCCATCGGCCGCCTCGTTGAATCGACCGTACACGCTGCGCTGGACGTCTTCGTGAACTGCGAGGTACAGGTCGAGCTTCGAGCCGAAGTAGTAGTAGAGCGCTCCGGAGGTGATGCCCGCCTGCGCCGCGAGTTCACGATTGGTCGACGATTCGTATCCACCGGACGCAAACGCGGCTCGGGCGATCTCCAGAATGCGTTGTCTCGTCTCGGCCGAGTCGGTGTCGGGTGGCCGACCGAGTCGACGAGCAGAGGATTCGCGGGCCATCGGGCAAGTATGGCGCGCCGACCTACGGCTGCTCGGATGGCGGCCGGTACTGGTGCACGCGGTGCGTGCGCCCACCCGCGACGAGAATGAGTTGACCGGTCACCCAGGACGCTGCGTCGGACGCCAGGTAGAGGACGGCGCCAGCGATGTCGTCGGGGCGTCCGATTCGTCCGAGCGGGATCGTCGAAGCGATCGCCTCGTGCTGGCCCTTGGTGCCGAGCACCTCCTCGAACGCCTCGGTTGCCACCGGTCCGGGAGCGACGGCGTTCACGCGGATGTCCGGCGCGAGTTCGAGCGCGAGGGTCTCGGTCAAGTTGTTCATTCCCGCCTTTGCAGCGGCATACGGACCGGTGAAGGGCGACCCCCGCGTTCCGGCTCCCGAGCTGATGTTGACGATCGATCCACCTGGGCGCATGCGCGTGGCTGCCGCCTTGCACCCTTGAAACGCCGACGTGAGGTTGAGTTCGAGTTGCGCACGGAAGACCTCGTCGGGCGTGTCGATCAGCGAGCGCGTGGTCTTCTCGTCCGACCCTCCGACGTTGTTCACCCAGATGTCGAGCCGGCCGAAGCGATCCATCGTCTGGGTGGCGAGACGTTCGGAGAGGTCGCGGATGTCGCCGGCGACGATCAGCGCTTCGTGACCCCGCTCCCGAACTCCCGCCGCAGTGATGTCCAGATCGTCGATTCGGCGAGCGTTGAGGACCACGTCACAGCCGGCATCGGCCAGGCCCCACGCGATCGCACGACCGATCCCCTGACCCGAACCGGTGACGACCGCCACCTTGCCCGACAGGTCGAACTGATCCAACAAGCTCATGAACCCGACTCTCTGGGCATGAACTGCCCGGTACTGGCGGTGACACCCCCGTCGACGGGGATCACCGCTCCGTTGACGAACGACGACTCGGCGGAGGCGAGAAAGGCGATCACCGCGGCGATCTCCTCGGGCCGCCCCCATCGCTGGAGTGGGATCCGGCGACGAAGCCCCTCGTGGACCTCGGGCAGCGAACCGATCCGGGCCGTCATCGCCGTCTCCGTCGGGCCCGGACACACGGCATTCACCGTGATGCCGTCCGCGCCGAGGTCGACCGCCGCGGCGCGAACCAGGTTGACCACCGCCCCCTTGGCGGTGTTGTACGCCCACATGTTCGGATCGCCGCCCAGGCCAGAGGTCGATGCCGTCACGACGATCCGGCCGCCGCCGCCGCCCGCCCGAAGGTGCGGCACAACGGCCCGCATCCCGATCGCGACCGCTCGGACGTTGACGTTGATGGCCCGATCGAACTGCTCGAGCGGGAGCGTGAGTAGGTCTCCGCCCATCGAGACGCCGGCGTTGAAGACCGCGGCGTCGAGCCGACCGAAGTGGTCGACCGCGGCAGCCGCGGCGCGTTCGTTGGTCTCGCGGTCGGTCACATCGCCTGCGATCGCGACGGCCTGCGAACTGTCCGCCCACGCGAATCCGTCCGGATCGCGGTCGACCATGACCACCGAGGTCCCCGCGACGATCAACCGCTCGACGGTCGCTCTGCCGATCCCCGATGCTGCGCCGGTGACGATGGCAGCTCTCACGGGTTCATGTAGTCCTTGTAATAGGTCAACCGACCGTCACGAACGCGGTAGACCCCGACGCCCTGGCGCACACCCTTGTTGGTCGTCGCTTCCCACTGAGCCCACGCGGTTTCGTCGTCACCGGCCAGTTCGACGAGACGGAACGATGCTCCCGCCTTGGCCATCTCGGTGTTCATCATCGAGAAGAACCCGGCGATCGCTTCGCCTCCGACGAACGTGCCGTAGACCGGGTCGACCACCTCGGCATCGTCCGCGAACAGAGATGCGAGCGCCGAGTAGTCGCCGTCGTCCTGGATCTCCCAGAACCGCTTGATCGTGTCGAATGCAACACCGGCCATGGCCGCACCGTAGAACTCGGTGCGCAGCCACGACGATGCGGGCGCCTTGGCGATCGTGTCCTCCGGCTGACGAACGCACGGGACCAGTCAATTAGGTTCGGCCGCGCCGGGCCGACATCGCCCGGCACTGACGAGCATCGACACAGGAGACAATCATGGACCTCGGACTCAACGGCAAGAAGGCACTGGTCACGGGCGCGACCAAGGGCATCGGACGAGCAATCGCCGAGACACTCCTCGCGGAGGGCGCGTCGGTTGCGATCTGTGCCCGCAACGCCGAGGGCGTCGATGCGGCCGTCGCCGAGTTGTCAGCGCTCGGCACGGTGGTCGGCGCGGCCGTCGACGCCGCGGACGGTGATGCGCTTGCGGCATGGGTGGCCTCGTCGGCCGACCAACTCGGTGGCATCGACGTGTACGTGCACAACACCTCGGGCAAGCCGGCGCGAAGCACCGACGCCTGGATCAACAACTTCAACATCGACCTGATGTCGCTCGTGCTCGGTGTTGGCGCCGCAGCTGATGCGTTGGCCGACGGTGGCGGCTCCGTGATCAGCATCGGCACCACCGCCGTCGCCGAACACTTCGCCTCCGGATCGGGCAGCTACAGCGCGTTCAAAGCCGCGGTCACCAACTGGACGCTCGGCCAGGCGCAGGTGCTCGGCGCGAAGGGCATCCGCTGCAACGTCGTGTCGCCGGGCCCGATCTTCATCGAGGGCGGCGACTGGAACATGATCAAGGACAACATGGCGGCGTTCTACGAGGCGACCCAGAAGAATCATCCGGGCGGAGAGTTGGGAACCGCCCAGGACGTCGCCGATGTCGTGACGTTCCTCGCCAGCGATCGGGCCCGCCACGTCAACGGTGTCAACGTCACCGTCGACGGTGGATTCCTCAAGCGCGTCGACTACTGAGCAACGACATGGCACCGTCGAACGACACGGGCCGAATCGACGTCACGCTCGTCGCGGGCGGGATGTACCACGACGTCGACTTCGCCCGGATCGAACTCCTGAAGCTCCTGGCCGAACACGAGCAATTCCGCGTGCGGGTCCAACCCGACTACGAAGACACCGTCGGTATCACGGCGAGTTCGATCCTCGTCAGCTACACGTGCAACCTCCGACCCAGTCTCGAAGCTCAGCAGCAGATCCGGGACTGGGTGAACGACGGCGGCCGGTGGGTTGCGCTGCACGGCACCAACTCCGCACTCGACGTCGGAACGCCCAACGGCGTCGATTCACCTCGGGTCTTTCCCCTGTGGGCCGACACGCTCGGATCACAGTTCGTCGCGCACCCACCGATCATGCCGTACCTCGTCGAGCCGGTGACGGCTGATCACTGGCTCGTCTCGGGGATCGAACCGTTCGAGACCGATGACGAGCTGTACCTCTCCGAGTACGCCGACCGCGATGCACTGCTCCCGCTGCTGCAGACGACGTGGTCGGGGACGGCACGCGGGTTCGTCGAGGCCGACTGGACGAACGGGCCCGATCAGCATCTCGTGATGTACGTCCGTGACCTCGGTGCGGGCGCGGTCCTGTACAACACGCTCGGGCACTGCCGCGGGCACTACGACATGGTCCCCGTCGTCGACTACTACCCGACGATCGAGCGCGGGTCGTGGGAGCACCCGGCCTACTACGAGCTGCTGCGACGATCGCTGCGCTGGGCCCGAGGGGCAGACGCCTGACACATCTCCATGGTTCCGCGAGCCCTGGGCTCGCGGAACCATGGACGTGTGTCGGTCTGTATGGTCGGGGCTCCACATGTCCGAGCCTGACAACGTCTCCACCGGTCGGATCGGTCGCCCACCGAAGGTCGACGCGAACGGGATCCCCACGAGAGACCGGCTGCTCCGCGCGGCCATCGACGCCTGTGTCGAGTGTGGCTACGAGGGCGCGACCTTGGCCGACATCGCTCGCCGTGCCGACGTCTCGACCCCCGCCGTGTACAGCCACTTCAGCGGCAAGGCGGCGCTGCTCGTCGAGGCGAGCAAGCACGCGCTCGATGCGATCTCGACGACCCGGGTGCCGGGCGAAGCCGGGATCCGAGAGATCGCTCGGATCTGGCTCCGCCCCGATTTCGCGCCAACGCGGATCCTCGTCGCCGAACTGCACTGCGCAGCGATCCGCCAGCCCGACGTCGCGGAACTCCTGGCGGCGTGGCAACGGGACAATGCTCGACGGCTGGCCCGTCAGGCCGGGCTCAGCCCCGCCCAGGTCAAGATGTACTACCTCGTCCTGCTCGGCCTGTCGCACACCGACGAGGTGAGCGGCGTGAACGTGTCGCACAACGACATCGAACGCCAGGTCGACGCCCTGATCGACGGTTGGTTCACTGCGTCGGCCGAGAAGACCGACTGCTAATCTCCGTTTCCGAACGATCATTACGTAAGTGCCGCGTTCGCCTGCTCCGACATGCGTGCGGCACCACTGTTGAGGGGAGCCCAATGTCCACCACTGTTGCCGTCGCCGACGGCATCTTCTCGATCGAGGACGGTCAGCCCAAGCTGCTCGGCAGCCGCTGCACCAATTGCGGCAACCACATGTTCCCCCGCCAGCGTGGCTGCCCGAAGTGCATGTTCGACGAGCAGGACGACGTCGAACTGTCGACGACCGGCACGCTGTGGACGTGGACAGTGCAGGCGTTCCCACCGAAGTCCCCTCCGTATCTCGGACCCGGCGGCGACGACTTCGTCCCCTATGGCGTGGGGTACGTGGAACTCCCGGGCCAACTCCGTGTCGAAGCTCGGCTGACCGAGTCCGATCCGGAGAAACTCCTGATCGGCATGGAGATGGAGCTCGTGCTCGATCCGCTGTGCATCGACGACGACGGCAATCAGGTCGTCACCTACGCATTCGCACCCACACAGTCCTCGGCCTCCGAAGGAGCCCGCTCATGAGCAACGTCGCAATCGTCGGGATCGGGATGCACGAGTTCGGCCGCAACGACGGCATCTCGGGCATGGACCAAGGGGTCGTCGCTGTTCGCCGGGCGCTGGCCGACTGTGGACGACAGTGGTCCGACATGCAGTTCGCGGTCGGCGGCTCGATGGACGGTGGCGCCGCCGACACGATGGTGAGCCGCATCGGCCTCACCGGACTGCCCTTCACGAACGTCGTCAACGGGTGCGCCACCGGCGGCACCGCGCTCGCGCAGGCCGTCAACACGATCGAGTCGGGTGCCGCCGACGTCGGGATCGCCATCGGCTTCGACAAGCACGAGCCCGGAGCGTTCCGCATCAGGGGTCCGCGCGGCAAGGACTGGTACGGCGGTTCGGGTCTCGCTCTGACCACACAGTTCTTCGGGATGAAGATCACCAGGTACATGCACGACTACGGCATCTCCCAGCAGACCCTCGCACGGGTTGCGTCGAAGGCGTTCCGGAACGGTTCGCTCAACCCGATGGCGTGGCGTCGCAAGCCACTCAGCGAGCAGGAGGTGCTCGACTCGCTGATGCTGTCGTACCCGCTCACGCAGTACATGTTCTGCTCGCCGGGCGAGGGCGGCGTGGCGATGATCGTCTGTCGTGCCGACAAGGCCAAGGAGTACACCGATCGACCGATCTACCTCCAGGCGGCAGCAGTGCGGACCCGCAAGTTCGGCTCGTTCGAGGTGCTCGCCCCGTCGATCGCCATCGAGCACGATCCGGGCCCGACCGCCGCGGCATCGAAGGCCGCGTTCGAGATGGCCGGGATCGGCCCTGAGGATGTCGACGTCGCCCAATTGCAGGACACCGAGGCCGGCGCCGAGATCATGCACATGGCCGAGAACGGCTTCTGCGAGCACGGCGAACAGGAACAGATGCTCGCGGGCGGCGAGACCGAGATCACCGGTCGCCTCCCGGTCAACACCGACGGCGGCTGCCTCGCCAACGGCGAACCGATCGGCGCCTCCGGCCTCCGCCAGGTGTACGAGAACGTGCTGCAGTTGCGCGGCGACGCCGGTGAGCGCCAGGTGCCGAACCACCCGAAGGTTGCCTACACCCACGTGTACGGCGCACCCGGCATCAGCGGCGTCACGATCCTCAGCCGCTGACGCGAACCACTCCACTCCGCAACGCAGTCAACCCGCAACTCAGCAAGGACACACGATGGAACTCTCGACCGAGGTGCAGATGGATCTGCACCGCCGCATGGTGCGCATCCGACTCTTCGAGGAGGCCGCCGGTCGTCTCGCCGAGGCGGCCAAGTTGCCCGGGTTCCTCCACCTGTACGTGGGCCAGGAAGCTGTCGCGTCCGGCGTGTGCGCCACCCTCAGCGACGACGATCAGATCACCTCGACGCACCGTGGTCACGGCCACTTGGTGGCCAAGGGCGGCCAGTTCAACGAGATGATGGCGGAACTGATGGGGAAGGCGACCGGGTACTGCAAGGGCCGTGGTGGCTCGATGCACATCTCGAATCTCGATGTCGGGATGCTCGGAGCCAACGGCATCGTCGGGGCCGGTGCGCCGATCGCGGTCGGTGCCGGATTCGCCAACAAGTACTCCGAGAACGGCAACGTGTCGGCAGCCTTCTTCGGCGACGGGTCCACCAACATCGGAGCCTTCCACGAGGCGGCGAACATGGCGTGTGCGCTGAAGCTCCCTGTGCTGTTCATCTGTGAGAACAACGAGTACGGCGAGTTCACCGCCCGCGAGAAGACGATGGCGATCACCGACATCGTCGATCGGGCCGCCGGGTACGGCATGCCGGGCGTGATCGTCGACGGGATGGACGTCGTCGCGGTGCACGAAGCCGCAGTCGAAGCCGCCGCGCGAGCACGCCGTGGCGAGGGCCCATCACTGATCGAGGCCAAGACGTACCGGTTCTACAACCACCACGGGGTTCAGAACCTCGGGCTCAAGTACCGCACCGACGACGAGGTCGCCGAGTGGAAGGAGCGCGACCCGATCTTCACCTTCGAGGACCGGTTGATCGAGGCCGGCACCGCCACTCGGGCCGACTTCGACGCCGTCTGGGCGGAGTTGCGCGCCGACA
>Ga0316190_10002717_pt1 | contig 12844 bp, 11 predicted proteins | sample Eddworburrow2_MG_FD_204929 | JGI IMG/M metagenome (GOLD analysis project Ga0316190, IMG submission 204929) | Coastal sediment microbial communities from Maine, United States - Eddy worm burrow 2 | ecosystem: Environmental > Aquatic > Marine > Coastal > Sediment | place: USA: Maine | collected... | reverse complement strand
ACAAACGATGCTCTACATAGGCAACGGTCTCTTCGAGATCGAGTCGTTCCAGGTGAGAGGCCGCAATAAGACGCTGCTGAAGGTGTTCCATTGCGGGGGCATGGATCAGGTCCATCACCTCTTCCTGCCCGACCAGAAACACCTGTAGCAGCAACCTGTTGTCATTCTGCAGGTTTGACAACAGGCGCAGCTCCTCCAGGGAAGGAGTGGACAAACCCTGGGCCTCGTCCACAATCAACACCGCGCGCAGCCCTTTCTGAATCTGCCTCTTCAGGAACCGTTCCAGCTCCTGAAGATTACCGGTCTTGGTATCACCGTTGAGATGCAGATTGAAGGCATCGGCCACCATCTTGATAAGGTTGCCGGGATCCAGGTGAATGTTTCTAAGCGTGGCTACCTGGATGCGGGTTTTATCAAGCTCTTCCAGAAGCCCGTTTATCAGTGTGGTCTTGCCGGTTCCAGGTTCGCCGGTAATGGCAATAAAACCTTCACCCTGCGAAATAGCGTATTTCAGGTAAGCCTTGGCATTGGCGTAGCTTGGGTGAACATAGGAATATCGATGATCAGGGCTTAAGCGAAACGGCTCGTCCTTGAGGCGGTAACAGGATTTGTAGACATCAAGCATTATCTGCCACTCGGGGCAGTGCCCAGAGACTGGGCACCACTCGGTATATCACTACTAACAGCCATAATTTCTTATGGTTCAAGAGGCTCACTGCATGACTGAAATGCGTATACCTTCACGCTGAAACCCAAAACTGGAGCAGTATATCATATACCACTAATAATCCTTGAGTGGCCAACATCTTTATAAATGAGTCAGATTTCAATAATGGCTCTCGCAAAGGCGCTAAGTTCGCCAAGAAAAACCTTTGCGGTCTTGGCGTCTTGGCGAGAGAAAATGATCTCTTTCATGTCTCGTCAGTCTGAGACCTGTTCTCGTTAGATCATATACCACTAATATTTATGATAAACCCCTCAACCCAGACGGAAACAAGGGGTGGCATCACTGAAAACGAGGAAATTGTGCAGGCAGAGACAGATTGAGGAGGGTCGATTGAGGTCGTCGGCACCCCACAGCCGCAGCGGAGACCGGCATCCTGACGCCGCGGGGAATTGGCTAGATCGTTTTGATGAGCACGTCCGAGTATTTACTCTCACGCCCGGCCGTGTCCTGGGTCGTGACAACAAAATAGTAGGTCCCCGGGGGAAGGTCTCTCAGGACAGTTCCCACGGCAGTACCATCAGTGACATCAATACGATTCGGGTAGTCGCCCTCGGTCGTCCCGTAATAGACCCGGTAACCGCCAATATCCGCCAGCGATAGGGGCGACCCATCGGCTCTTGCAACAGGGGCAACCCAGTTTACGGTGGCACTGCTGTCTGTCACTGCTGGAGATTCCGAACTATCAGTACTACTGTCGGTACTGCTGTCTGTCACTGGTTCTGTCACTGCTGGAGAGGCTGAACTATCGGTACTGCTGTCTGTCACTGCTTCTGTCACTGCTGAAGAGACTGAACTATCGGTGCCGCCGTCCCCACCACCGCATCCGGCCAGCTGAACGGCCATTGACACAGCAATCAGAACTTTTATAAAGCTGCCTTTCATTAGTTGATGAACCATCATTCGCTGCTCTCCAAACCACAGAGTGTCAAACAGAAACGGTGCGTGATTGCTACCGACGACACCTGTTATCAAATGATCGGCCGAACCAGTGCTTGTTTCCGTGTCGCAGTCATCAAACGTTATGAGAAGTGGCTCACACAATGGTGAACTGGCTACACGCCAGAGACATGATTAACAGTGGGATAGAAACCTGTCACCAATCAGCAAGATGAAAATTGGCTCTTCAGGATAATTTGCGGGTAGAGTTCCCTGGTTTCGTCATTTTGGATTCCGGCATGCGCCGGAATGACGAGGCAAAAATTTATCGGCTCTTCCCCAGATCGGGTGGGTATACCAAGATCATTGTGTCTCTCGCAGAGACGCAAAGAACGCCAAGCAAGAATGATATTTACCTGTTAAACCATCGCTTAGGCATGCAAAACTCAAGTATCTATTTGCGTGCTTGGCGTCTTGGCGTCTTGGCGAGAGTAATATCACGCATTGATCATAAGCGACGCCCTCTCGATTTGGTAAAGACCCAATTTATCTATTGTGCGCCCTTGCCGAGCATAACTACTTCAGCGGTCTGCAACATAATCAACAGATCCAGAAAGACGCTGTAATTTTTCACGTAGTAGAGATCGTACTGCAGCTTCTGCAAGGCATCTTCTTCCGACTCCCCATAAGGATAGCGAATTTGTGCCCAGCCGGTCAGGCCGGGCTTCACTCGATGCCGCTCATCATAGTAGGGTATTTTTTCGGCCAACTGCCTCACAAATTCGGGGCGCTCCGGTCGCGGCCCGACGAAACTCATATCGCCCTTTAAAACATTAAGCAATTGTGGCAGTTCATCGAGACGAAACTTTCGTAATACCGACCCGACCCGGGTGACCCTGGCATCGTTTTTTGATGCCCAACGCACCACCCCGCCCTGCTCCGCGTCAACGACCATACTGCGGAATTTGTACATCTGGAATGGCCGGCCCTCTTCCTTGACCCGGGTCTGCTTGTATAGAACAGATCCCCTGCCCCTGCTTTCCAGGAAAACAGCGCCCGCTATCAACAACCCCAGCGGTAACGCAACAGGCAGCGCGAGCAACACAATCGCAATATCAAACACCCGTTTGCCCGCACGTCGAAAGGTGCTCTCCCGAAAGCCTTCGGAGAGATACAACCAGCTCGGGTACAGTATATCCAGACGGATCTTGCCCGCTCTTCTTTCAAAGAAGCTCACCATATCCAGTATATCAATGCCGCTCATTTTGCATTCGAGAAGTTCCTTGTTTGGAAGCCCTGCCCGGCGGTCATCCACCGCAAGCACGATTTCATCAATGCCCTTTTCTTCAACATACTGAACCAGCGGTTCATCCAGTTCTTCAACAAATTGAGCCAGCGATCCATCCAGGGCGATACAATCAAGTCCATTCTCGCGTTGTTGGTCACCGGGCATGGCCACAAAGCTAACGATATTGATATATTTCAGCTCACCGGCCTTAAGGGCACCCCCTACCAGGTTCGCCTTGTCCCCGCATCCCAGCACCATAACCCGGGGCCACATTTTGCGCTCCGTGATCACGCGTCTGTAAAACAGGCGAATGAACGAAATCAGGAGAAAACTTATGAGGGCGGTTAGCACAAGCACCCCTCGACCCAGAAAAAATGTCGGGAAAAAGTAATAGCTCATCCCAAGCGGAACGAGTCCCAGTAACAGACCGCTGGCAATACGCAACATTAGCACTTCAATGAATCGACCGACTTGCCTCTGGTACACTGACATCGCTACCAGGCTCAATTGCATAACGACGGCGTACAACAGTGCCTTGGGGAGAAAGGAGCCGAGAACTGGCTGCCAGCTGTCGCTCTGGAAACGCAACTCAAGCGCCAGGTAAAGCGCCAGCATTAAAGCCAGAAATTCAATTATCCCCAGCAGCACAAATTCCGTGGGAAGCTGGTGCCGAAATAATTGGGTGGTCTGGCGGAAAATTCTAAAAGTACCCATAACTGCATCCTTGCAACGCCATGTTTTACCTGTCCCTGATTGTCAACCAGCCTGTTTCGGCTACCACAGTGCTTTACAAAGAACCAAAACGCAGGCATGACCGACTATTATAGTATTGCTAGCGATACGCTGGAATATGGGCTAACATACGCCAGTCGTATCGACTCCCTAGCTTGTTTCTTTACGCTTTACTGTGAAGCTACTCTCATAAACATAGCATGTTTTATCTATCCTTAAACAGCAGGAACCTGCTCCAATATGAAATGAGCCTGACACAAATGGCGATTACTTAAGCAAAAACCACCGTCATCCCGGCGAAGGCCGGGATCCAGCTGTCTGCATCCATGGCTTCGTTCCCTGGATTCCGGCATGCGCCGGAATGACGAAATCAGAAATGTCTACCCACGAATTCTCCTGAAGAGTCAATGATATAAATCGCAGTATGCAGACATCCACCAACAAACAGACAAACAGACCCGCGGGACTGCTGGTGCGCCTGTTGGCCATGTTTTATGACTCCCTGTTGCTGTTCTCGGCACTACTGATCGCCACCGCGCTGGCACTGATGGTCACCAGGGGAACCCTGAGCTACCACAATCCATTTTTTCGAACATTTTTATTTCTGCTCTGCTTTTCATTCTACGCCTGGTTCTGGCTGCACGGCGGCCAGACACTGGGTATGCGCGCCTGGCGCCTGCGCCTGCAACGACCTGACGGCCATCCTGTCACCCTTTGGCAGGCGCTACTTCGCTTCATGGCAGCGATCCCGTCACTGGCCTTTGCCGGGCTGGGGCTTTTCTGGATGCTGGTCGACAGGGACAGCATGGCCGTACACGACCGGATTTCGGAGTCGGTGATCGTGCGGTTACCAAAATAATCAACCCCGCACGCATAAACCCCTGACATTACCGTACAGGCTCGTTGCTACCGGTATCGCTACAGGCGCCGTATGGCATAAAGTCCACCCAACAGAAAAATAACACTCGGCATTAGCGTCGCCAGATAAGGATTAATGTTATATACCTGCCCCATCTGACCGGCGATCTGGCTCAATATATAGAAACCAAACCCCACCAGGATCCCAATGAAAACACGCTGACCGGCACTGACCGAACGCAAACCACCGAACACAAAGGGCACCGACACAAACAGCATAACCAGCGCAGACAGTGGCGTGGTAAAGCGGCTCAATAAAGCATAACGGTACTGCTGGGCATTCAATCCATTGTCCTCCAGGTAGCCCATGAACTGGCTGATATCGCGTGCTGACATATTCTCGGGCTCTAGCACCACAATCCCCAGCAACTCGGGCGTCAGCAATGAATCGCGAGCCAGCCTTTCGGTATGGCGGACCTTTACGCTGTCTTCACCAAACTCGGACTGCCGGACATTACGCAGCACCCATTGTCCATTCCGGTAGCTTGCCTGCACGGCGCGTGTCGTGACTTTCAGTTTTGCATTATCATCAAACTCATACACTGTGAGATCAGCCAGCGTATTTTCTGACAGGACCTTCCTGGCATGAATAAACAACTTGTCATCGCGTACCCACAAGCTGCGATTACCCATAAAGGTGACCCGGGCATCGGTCGCCAATGTACGTATATTCTGTGCATACTGCTCTGCCAGTGGCGCGACGAACTCGCCAAGGCTAACGGCCACGACCAGCATGATCATGCCCGCTTGCATGACTGAGAGAACGACACGCCATATGGACAAACCACTTGCCCGCATTGCGATCAGCTCACTGTTGGACGCCAGCATCCCCATACCGGTCAGACTGCCCAGCAACGCGGCCACGGGAAACAGCTCATACATGCTGTTCGGAATAGTGAGTGCAACGGTCGCCAGCATTTTCAGCAGCGTGTAATCACCCTCGCCGACATCGTCAATCTGGCCGATAAGACTGAAGAAGGCATCCAGGCCAACAACAAGTAACAAGGCCGTCACTGTTCCAGCCATAATGACCTGGGCGATGTAGCGGTCGATGATTTTCATCGGCCACGCCTTAGCCGGCACAGCAGGCGGTCACTTCCGAGTAAAACGACCGTCAAAAAGACAGGCAGCAGTGCCACCCACCATATCCCAATGGCGGGCGGCACCACCCCGTCCTTCAACCAAACCTCTGCCACACCCATCAGGTTGTAGTAAATAACAAACAACAGTACAGCCATGACCAGCTTTCCGTAACGACCCTGCCGCGGCGAGGATCTGCTCAGGGGAACAGCGAGCAGCAGCAACACGATGACGGATACGGGCATCATGATCCGCCATTGCAGTTCGGCAGTGTCTTTCAGATTGCTTGATTTCATCAGGTCTGCCGTTGGTGTGCTTTCCCGTTTATCGACGATCGTTTCGGAGCCCGGTAATTCAATACGCACGCCGTACTCGGAAAACTTCGTGATGCGGTAATTGGCCTCACCCGGCTTGCCTTCATAGCGGTATCCGTCGACCAGCACCAGGAAGCTGTCACCGCTCCCGCTATCCCGCTTGCGGTAGGCCGACTTTGCCGTCAGCAACTGTGGCGGCTTGCTGTCCGCCTCATTCTTGCCACGCACCACGATAAACAGATTCTCCATGCTTTGTTTATCCGCAGAGAGTCGCTCGGCATAAAACGTCAGCTGGCCATCCTGGATCTCGTTAAAACGGCCGGCACCCAGCAGGGTAAAATCCGCCTGCTCTTCTGCCATCAATGTCAAGCGGTTGCTGATCCCCTGCACTTCCGGGCTGACAAACAACGCCAGCCAGGTCAATGCAAGGGCCACTACGAGTCCGAGGCCAAGCAGTGGCTTGTAAATACGCCAGGTACCGACACCACAGGCGGACATGACCGTCATTTCATTGTCCCGATACAGGCGGCCCAGCCCGAGCACCACACCCAGCGCCAGAGCAAACGGTACAATATGCACCATGTACCACACCATTTTCAGACCCAGCAGCTTGAAGATCACACTGGCGGCGATATCACCGGAGGCCGCATCTGACAGAAACAGCACCAAACGGTTACTGATAAGGACCAGCCACAGGACTATGGTCACGGCCAGCCAGCCGTAGATCACTTCTTTCAGCAAATACCGGTCAAAGATGCGGAACATAAACTAGTACTCCGACAAGGTTGTATTGATGAGTTCAGCGTTACTGTGGTGTTTCGCAACAAGGCACAGCACGCAGGCAATGGCCATAGTCCTTGTCAAGTCCTGTAACGCCGCGGCGGAACACCACAGTAACGCCCGCAGGGTTGGCCTGTCAGTGCCCATGGCGGCGTTGCACCTCTTGCAAAGGACTATGGCCATTCACTGCGAGGCGCGCCTTGCCCTGGACCCTGACAGGCCAACTGAATCCATCAATACAACCTTGTCGGAGTACTGGGCCTGTCGGAAGCATGAAAATCATGTCTGCTTCCAGTACACTCTCCAATTGTTTTTTACCCGGACACGCGTCCGGTTGAATGCGGCTACCGTATACCACATATGCCGTCACCTGCAATCACAACACGTACTGAATGAGGACAAGGCATGAAATCCACCGTCACAAGCGAGAAAGCGGCTAACGTCAAGAGCGGCTGCGTCATTCTGGGTGTCTTTGAACGCCGCAAATTATCTGTTGCCGCCGCAGAATTTGATAAAACCACACAGGGTCTGCTCAAGAAGATTTTACATGACGGAGATATGGATGGCAGTAGCGGACAGACCGTGATGGTGCATTATCCTGCAGGTGCAAAATGCGAGCGCGTGCTGCTGGTTGGCTGTGGCAAGGCCGGTGATTTTAATGGCCGTGCATATCAACAAGCCGTCAACAGCGCAGTACAGGACGTGAACGCCTCGGGCGCCGACGATGCAGTCAGTTACCTTGCAGGGCTGGAGGTATCTGATCGCACGATCTATCAGAAAGTGCGCACTCTGGTGGAAGGCACACGTTGTGCCGCTTACACCCCGGATGCACTCAAGAGCAAGAAAGACACGCCTGCACGCCCCATACGCCGTCTGACCGTCGGTGTCGATGACGGAGACAGGACACATGCACGCAAGGCACTCGCCGATGGCGAAGCCATTGCCAGCGGCGTGGAACTGGCACGCATGCTCGGTGACCTGCCCGGCAACATCTGTACGCCTTCCTACCTGGCGAGCAAAGCGCGGGAACTGGGCAAGAACAGCACTAAACTCAAGGTAAGTGTGATGAATGAAGCCGGCATGGAGAAGCTGGGCATGGGATCATTACTGTCCGTGTCCCGTGGCAGCCGCCAACCTGCAAAGCTGATCACCCTGAAATATAACGGTGGCAAGGCCAGTGAAAAGCCGGTTGTCCTGGTGGGTAAAGGCGTGACATTTGATTCCGGGGGCATTTCCATCAAACCAGGCGGCAAAATGGATGAGATGAAATATGACATGTGTGGCGCGGCCAGCGTGCTGGGCACCCTCAAGGCCTGCATGGCAATGAAATTGCCCATTAATGTAGTGGGTGTTATCCCGGCCACCGAGAACCTGCCGGATGGCGATGCCAGCAAGCCCGGCGATATCGTCACCAGCATGTCGGGACAAACAATTGAAGTCCTCAATACCGATGCCGAGGGTCGTCTGATTCTGTGTGATGCACTGACATACAGTGACAGGTTCAAGCCTGCGGTCGTGATCGATATCGCCACGCTCACCGGTGCCTGCGTAGTTGCGCTGGGAAGCCATGCGGCCGGCCTGTTGAGTAATGATGACGATCTGGCCGAGGAACTGCTGGACGCGGGTAAATCAGCCGGTGACCGTGCCTGGCACATGCCCCTCTGGGACGAATATCAGCCGCAACTGAAAAGCAACTTTGCCGACATGGCGAATATCGGTGGACGTGAGGCCGGTACCATCACGGCGGCCTGCTTCCTGTCACGGTTTACGAAAAAATACCGCTGGGCACATCTTGATATCGCGGGCGTTGCCTGGAAAGGTGGCAGTGAAAAAGGGGCCACCGGACGACCGGTGTCGCTACTGACCCAATTCCTGCTGGATCGTTGTGCGCACTGATGACCCGGATCGATTTTTATATCCTGCAGGAGAGTCAGCCGAATGCCCGGCAGCTGTTCGCCTGCAAACTGACAGAGAAAGCCTATAAGCAAGGGCACAAGGTCTACATCAACACCGCGACCGGTCAGCAACTCAAGCAACTGGATGATCTGTTATGGACGTTTCGTGATGGCAGTTTCCTGCCACACGGGTGCTATGCTGCGGAAGACACCAGCGAACAACCCATTCTGCTCGGACATGCCATAGAGCCGGATGGCCCCAGTGATGTAATGGTCAACCTTGCGAATGACATCCCGACTTTTTTCAGCCGTTTTGATCGCGTCGCCGAACTGGTCGGGGGTGACGATACACAGCGGCAAGCTGCACGCGAGCGCTTCCGTTTTTACAAGGACCGTGGTTATACATTGAATACACACCTGTTATGACAAACCCAAATGAAGAGCTGCTGCTGGATGCTGACGGCATACCGATCCTGACGGATCCGGTAAACAGGGATGAAGCACCGGCATTCGCCGAACAACCGCTGGAATCTCACAAGGAAGAGATGTCTGCTGAAGAACTTACCGGGCTATTGCTGAACAGCGACTCCTTCAGGCAACAACTGGATGAAATCACTGCGGAGCTGACACGCACTGTCCGCCAGCAGCTGGAATCGACCCTCAGACCAACGATAGAAGAAGCGATTTCCCTGGCGCTTGATGACAGCAATACAGTGTCGCACGAGGCCGTGCGCAAGCAGCTCGAGGCTGCCCTGCCCGACCTGCTTGCCCGCACCCTGCAACACTAGACCCCCTTTCGGGAGCCGTCCAGGGCAAAGTAACAGCCTTCAGGTATAATCTCCCGCCCTGGCCAGATACCGGCCTAGATAACAGAGCCCGACCCTCGATGGACAAAACCTACAACCCACATGCCATAGAACAGCGCTGGTACGAAACCTGGGAACGGGAAGGTGATTTTGCACCTTCCGGTGAAGGCAAACCCTACTGCATCATGATCCCGCCACCGAACGTGACGGGTAGCCTGCACATGGGACACGCCTTTCAGGACACGCTGATGGACGCGTTGACACGCTACCACCGTATGCGAGGAGACAACACGCTCTGGCAACCTGGTACAGATCATGCCGGCATCGCTACCCAGATGGTTGTAGAGCGGCAGCTCAATAGCGAAGAACTGACGCGTCATGACATAGGCCGAGAGCAATTCATCGAACGTATCTGGGACTGGAAGCATAAATCCGGTGGCACCATTACCCGGCAGTTACGCCGCATGGGCTCCTCGGTGGACTGGAGCCGGGAACGTTTTACCATGGACGAAGGATTGTCGCAGGCCGTCAGGGAAACTTTTGTAAAGCTCCATGAAGAAGGACTGATCTATCGTGGCAAACGGCTGGTCAACTGGGACCCGGTATTGCACACGGCAGTGTCTGACCTCGAAGTGGTCTCTGAAGAAGAATCCGGACATCTATGGCACATGCGCTACCCGCTCGCTGATGGCAGCGGTCACCTGGTGGTTGCAACGACACGTCCCGAAACCATGCTCGGTGACACCGCTGTAGCCGTACACCCGGAAGATGAACGCTACCAGGCACTGATTGGCAAAGCTGTTCGCCTGCCCCTGACCGAGCGCGAGATTCCTGTGATTGCCGATGACTATGTCGATCAGGAATTCGGTACCGGCTGCGTGAAAATCACACCGGCACATGATTTCAATGACTATGAAATGGGCAAGCGTCATGATTTACCGATAATCAACATCCTTACTGTTGATGCCAGTATTAACGATGAAGTGGACTGCGATTACCGGGGCATGGACCGTTATGAGGCACGCAGGCGCATTGTGGAGGATCTCGAAAAACAGGGTCTGCTGGAAAAGGTTGAAGACCACAAACTCATGGTGCCACGCGGTGACCGTTCGGGTGCCGTGGTCGAGCCCTACCTGACTGATCAATGGTTTGTGAAAATCGCACCACTGGCGGCACCCGCCATCAAGGCTGTAGAAGACGGCGATATCAAATTTGTACCGGATAACTGGAAGAACACCTACTTCGAATGGATGAGAAACATCCAGGACTGGTGTATTTCACGACAAATCTGGTGGGGACACCGTATCCCGGCGTGGTATGACGATGCCGGTAACATCTATGTCGGCCGGACAGAAAAGGAAGCACGCGAAAAACATGGGCTGGACGATGGACTCGAATTGAAACAGGACGAGGATGTACTTGACACCTGGTTTTCATCCGCGCTATGGCCGTTCAGCACCCTGGGATGGCCGAACAAGACCGAGGCACTGAAGACCTTTTACCCTACAAGCGTACTGGTAACCGGCTTCGATATCATCTTCTTCTGGGTTGCCCGCATGATTATGATGGGTCTCAAGTTCATGGACGATATCCCGTTCCGGGAAATTTACATTCATGGCCTGGTACGTGATGCACACGGACAGAAAATGTCCAAATCCAAGGGCAATGTACTGGACCCGATTGACCTGATCGATGGCATTGAGCTGGAAACGCTGGTTGCCAAGCGACGTGCAGGACTCATGCAGCCTAAAATGGCTGACAAAATCGATAAAATTACCCGCAAGGACTTCCCTGACGGCATCCCGGCGTTTGGCACCGATGCCTTGCGCTTTACCTTTGCAGCCCTCGCCTCTACGGGCCGCGATATAAATTTTGATCTTGGCCGCATCGAAGGCTACCGGAATTTTTGTAACAAGTTGTGGAATGCTGCACGTTATGTGCTGCTGAACACAGAAGGCAAGGATTGCGGCCAGCACGGCGGTGACGTCTTGTTAAGTGCTGCAGACCGCTGGATCATCTCCCTGCTGCAACAAACGGAGCAGGAGGTCATCAACGGCATAGACACATACCGTTTCGACCTTGCTGCACAGGCAATCTATACTTTTATATGGGATGAATACTGCGACTGGTACCTCGAATTATCAAAACCAGTACTTACAAACCCGGAAAGTACGGAAGCAGCCTTTCGCGGCACACGCAAGACACTTGTACGGGTCATGGAAACAGTATTACGACTGATCCATCCACTGACGCCCTACATTAGCGAGGAAATCTGGCAACGCATGGCTCCTCTGGCAGGTGTTGAGGGTGACACGATTATGCGCCAGCCCTACCCCGCAGCAGACACTGACAAGATTGACCATGAGGCCATCAGCGAGATTGAGTGGATCAAGGATTTTATAATCGGTGTTCGAAAAATCCGCAGCGGCATGAACATTGATCCTCGAAAAATGCTCCCGGTACTGCTACAGGGCGGTTCCTCTACTGATAAAGACCGGCTCGACAACAACCTGCACTATATAATCAGTGTCGGTCGCGTAGAAAGCGCAACGTGGCTGAACGACGGTGACGAGGCACCCGAATCTTCAACCGCCTTGCTTGACAATATGAAATTGTTAATCCCGCTTGCAGGGCTTATTGACAAGGAAGCCGAAGCGGCCCGCCTTGCGAAAGAACTTGAAAGGAAGATCAGCGAACTGGAACGCTGTGAAACAAAACTGTCAAATTCCAGTTTTGTGGACAAGGCACCTGCAGCAGTCGTAGAAAAAGAACAGCTAAAAGCGTCAGAACTTAAAAATGCTATAGACAGCCTGCAGGAGCAACAACAGAAAATACAGTCTTTATGAGCTAGACATTATGTCTAGACACCTGCCAGCTTCATTACAAGACGGACCAACCCCCACAGGGTCAGGATAAACACAACCGTCACAAGCAGACCTATAATAATGTACTGTGACGGTTTGCCATGAGTGAAGTCCTGCTCTCGCTTGCGGTTACTCTGTACGCCAAACATGCCCGCCAGCACACTGCCAAGTACGCTGAGAAAGGATGGTGCCTTCGATCCATTTCCATTTTCAGATTCCATTTCAGACCTTCAGTTGTAATTTCGGCGGTATTGTACTGACAACGCTTGCAGCTGCAAGGTAAATCACGGTGGCTGTCTTGATCATCATGAATACCTCATTGTGATTATTTTCCCCCCATCTACTACGCCACCCCTCCCTGATTCCAATTATAGATACTTGATTACTCAGGTTATTTTTCTTGGGGCCGTTAAATATAAGGCAGCGCAAAGCTATTGCAAATAACTCTTTAATATTCATGCGGTTATGAGACCCCTGTCACATACCGATGAAATGGCAACCAAGATCAGGGTATGACAAAAAGAGCGTAACGCTGAAACTTAACGTCCAGACCGAGTATACAAA
>Ga0316190_10002716_pt1 | contig 12850 bp, 12 predicted proteins | sample Eddworburrow2_MG_FD_204929 | JGI IMG/M metagenome (GOLD analysis project Ga0316190, IMG submission 204929) | Coastal sediment microbial communities from Maine, United States - Eddy worm burrow 2 | ecosystem: Environmental > Aquatic > Marine > Coastal > Sediment | place: USA: Maine | collected... | reverse complement strand
CGAGTAGTGGTGAGGTAAAAGTCAGTATATTCGCACTTGCTTGAAGCAAGAATATTGCTAATTCAGGAACTATTTCAGTATTAGTTCCCTAAATCAGAATATGCTATTGAAGAGGTCTGAAATGTTCCAGTTGCAGGCTGTCCAAGGATGTTGCAATGAGTGGTGTTTCTCGGCCTAGGCAGAAATTCAACTCAGATTTGTTTTAGGATTGCTTCGTGCCAAAAGTGGAAAGTCACGAGAAGTAACGATGCAAGGATATAATCCACATCTCGCAACACGATAGAATATGATAGCGTTATGGTTATCTAGAAATGAAAGGTATTTAATGAAATCAGTTATTTTTAAATGTGTTCTCATTGCATTCATATGCTTTGATTCAGTCATTGCATTCGCAGCCGATAATGAGCCACTGTCCAAGCCTTACGTTACTGTCAATGGCACAATCCAGACTAACGCCCGTGCAGAAATATTGCTACGTGAACAGATCGCCCGCGGAGTGCAGGACAGTCAGAAACTGCGTGATGGAGTGCGAGAGATTCTTATCAAACAAGCGGTAATGGAACAGGAGGCTCTTAAGGCCGGTCTCGATAAAGAAGTGTTGCTCCAAGCGCAGATTCAACTTGCTCGGCAGAACATCCTTGCTCAGGCTTGGCAGCAGAAAGTGGTGAGCAAACTTGTGATCAAGGACGACGATCTAAAAGCCGAGTATGGTAGGCAGGTTGAGCGTCTCGGTGACAAGGAATACCTGATACGCCACCTGTTGGTTGCAGAGGAACCGACAGCAAAACTTTTAATAGAAAAAATTCAGTCTGGGGCCAAGATCGCCGACCTCGCTAAGGAGTTTTCGCGTGACCCTAGCACTAATGAGAAAGGTGGGTTGACCAACTGGAACCCACAGGGCAATCTGTTGCCGCCACTGGCCGCTGCCATTAAAACTATATCCAAGGGCACTATTGTAACGCATCCAATTAAAACCGATGCCGGCTGGCACGTAGTGCAGCTGGAGGATGTGCGCCCGTTCAAGGCACCTTCAATGCAGGATCTAAAGCTGCAACTGACCAAGATCGTCGAGCGCCGTTTGTTGGATGAGCAAATCAAGGAGCTGCGAGATAAAGCTAAAGTGGAGTAATCATTAACCACAACGTCGGCTTAACGTGCTTGTAGTTCGCTAATTATTCAGACACACTTGCAATATGGATCTCGGCTTCGGCGGAATTTTTTCTGGAAATGACTTTTCTGGGATGTTAGTGAAGGTTCAATGGAACAACGAAGACTAATCGTTTTGCCGAGGTGCGGTCTTAGTCGAACATTCCAGATAGTCTCTTTGTTGGCCAAAGCAGCCGGTTGTGAATCATTCTTTGTACTGCTGCTCCTGACCTGAAGGCGACTTCATATTGCATGAAAGAAACCATTCGCTGGCAAAGTTTCCTTATCTATTATTATTTTATGGATATCTTTGAATTACGACATATTGACTTTAGTGAATATTGGAGTAACTTTGTATTGTCATATTCCTCAGGAAGTAAACGGCTCATGAATAATATTAATAATCATGCAACCGAAAGGCGCCTTTCTGATGGTCAGAGTATGAGATTGGAAATCGGGCAATTTCAGGAAAAAATGTCCAATTCCCCATATAAAAGTGAGGCGCATGAAGTAATTTATGTGACTGAAAAGTTTAATGAATTTCTTGAAGGTGGTCTACCTTACAATAGAATGCTGATGCTGCGAGATGAGCTAATTACACAAGCCAAGGCAAAGCATCATAGCCAGAGTTAATAAACTCCGTTTAGTCAGTGTCAGCTAAATTGGAAAATATTTGGTCAACTATATATTGTAAATAGCTACGTAATGAGTGGTTTCCTGCTGCTCATTTTTTACCGCGGTAATAACCATCCCAATTGGAAATTCTCGACCTCGCTTGTCCTTAATGCGAGTATCTCCTATCCAAGAACCATTGCGTAACAGCTGAGCCCACATCTTTGTAAAGTGATCCGTACTATTACTTCCTGTCTGAAGGATACGGGGATTTTTTCCAACTAGTTCTTCTAAACTATAGCCAGTAATCTTTAAAAACATTTGGTTGGCTTTAAGGATGTTTGCATCTGCATCTGTGATTAGTATTGGATCTTTACTCTCAAAAGCGACTGAGGTGATACGCAAGTTTTCCTCAGCCTGTCTGAGTTGAGTAATGTTCTGTGAGAGTGGGCGGAAAACAAGAAAGTAGAATATTGGGAAAATTAGTGTGGCTAGTAAAGTTGAGTCCAGCAGAAAGACAACAATATTTGGTAAGGGTGGCAACTTACTCAAGAAAATCATCACCAGTAACTCTATAAGAAATACTGCCCCAGTTAATAAAATCAACAGTCTTTTTACTGACTGATGATGTTTTATCTGTTGCTCTGAATCATTACTGGACATAAAACAAGGTCCAATCTGCTTTTCGCTGAATGATGCATAGATTTATGTGGCAATTAACCTAACATTAAGTTGCCAATATATACCCCTTAATCATCAAATCAACATAGTAAATTACGCATATATTATTGTTGAAATTTACAGGGGATGGCAAAGCAGCAAGCTGAATCCCTATGCCAAACTTAAGGGTTGATATTAGCTCGGAGCAGCCGCAACTTACTTAAATCTCAAACTTCTGCTTTGGCCGAAGAACGGAATTTGGTTGCATCTGTTATTGATGTCTGCTGGGGTAGTCAGCTAACGTTTAATTCATACTGCCCTGCAATACGCCATCTATCAGTTTTAACGTGCGCTGCATGCGCCCCGCTAATTCAAGATCATGTGTTACCACGATAAAGCTGGTGTTCATTTGCTCGTTGAGTTTTTGCATCAAGTCGAACAATGATTGTGCGCTGCTACGATCCAGGTTTCCGGTTGGCTCGTCGGCCAATACACAAGCCGGCTCGGTGACCAGCGCGCGTGCAACTGCTGTGCGTTGACGCTCACCCCCTGACAATTCAGTGGGGTGGTGATGCAGGCGTTGCCCCAGCCCTACCTGTTCCAGGATGGCAGTAGCGCGGGGTGCAGCTTCTGCACGTTTCATGCCGCGTATCAATAGTGGCATTGCGACGTTCTCCAGCGCGGTGAATTCTGGTAGCAGATGGTGGAACTGATACACGAAACCAAGGGAGCGATTACGCATTTGACCGCGTTGCGTTTCACTCAATTGCTGTATTTCCTGTCCGAGTATCTGTACGCTGCCACTGCTCACATCATCCAGGCCGCCAAGCAGATGCAAGAGGGTGCTTTTCCCAGAGCCAGATGCGCCAACTATGGCAATTCGTTCGCCACGTTTTACTTCAAGATTAATGCCTTTAAGTACTGGCACTTCAAGCTTGCCCAAGGTAAATGTCTTGCTCAGGTTTTTGCAGGAGATGGCAGTCATATAAAGCTCCTGTCGAATTGCGCAGAATATTTATTCATAGCGTAGTGCCTCTGCCGGTTGTGTTTTTGATGCACGATAGCTTGGATACAAAGTTGCGAGCAGGCTGATCAGGAAAGATAAACCTGATACCATCATCACTTCCGGGTAACGTATGTCAGACGGTAACTCACTGATGTAATACACATCTTTAGCGAGGAACTGTACCCTGAATAATTTTTCGATGAACGGCACGACCACATCCAGATTATTTGCCAGCACGATTCCGCCAACACTACCGAGCAATGTGCCGATGGCGCCAATCACCACACCCTGCACGATGAAGATTTTCATGATGCTGCGAGGTGATGCACCAAGGGTGCGCAAGATGGCTATATCCGCCTGTTTATCAGTTACGGCCATCACCAGTGTTGAGACAATATTGAACGCTGCAACTGCGACGATCAATGACAGGATGATAAACATCATCTTTTTCTCCATCTGTACGGCGCGGAAATAATTGCTGTTCTGATGAGTCCAATCACTGGCGTAGAGGTTGTCCGGCAATTGACTTTGCAGTTGTGCCGCTACTTGCGGGGCGAGATCAATGTCGTGAAGTTTGGTGCTGATGCCGGTTACTGCATTGCCAAGCCGGAACAGTTTTTGTGCATCGCCCATATTTATCAGTGCAAGACTGTCGTCGTAGGGTGCCATTCCTATTTCAAACAGGCCGACCACGTTAAATTGTTTTAGACGCGGCATCATGCCGATCGGAGTGATCTGACCCTGGGGTGCAATCAGCAGGACTTTGTCATGCAGGCCCACCCCGAGAGAGCGTGCGAGATCTGTACCCAGCACGATACCGAACTCTCCGATGCGCAGAGCATTCAGTTTGCCTGATACAACTTTGTTGGAGAGCTCGGTGATGGCTGTTTCACGGGCAGGGTCGATACCGCGCACCAGGACACCTTTCACACTTTGATCAAAGGACAGCATGCCTTGCCCCGACACATAAGGCGCTGCTGCAGCAACTTGTGGGTCATCCATTACCTTGCCGAGAATATTCTGCCAGTCATGCAGTTTTCCACCGTACGAAACCACTTCCAAGTGAGGTGATGCACCCAGCATGCGTTCGCGTATCTCCTTCTGGAAACCATTCATTACAGACAACACTACAATCAATGCCAGAACGCCCAATGCCATACCCAGCATCGAAATCAGCGAGATAAACGAGATGAAGTGGTTACGCCGCTTGGCGCGGGTGTAACGCAGACCGATGAAAAGTTCGTAGGGTTGCAAAGTGAGGTTGTCTAGGTGATGGGACGGACGTAAGTGTGCCACAAGCCGGCCGTTGATGGCAGTGTCTTGTTTGTTGAATCGATGCTGATGTATTCGCATGTTGGGATCGAACTTGATTGCGGGTGCTAAACTTGCAGCATGAAAAGTATCCATTTGGTTATCCCCGACCTATTCTTGCCCAAAGATATTGCTGCTGAGGTATGCGCTGATTTACGATTGCCTGCACTGGAAAAAATGCTGGCGCGTGGATACAGTCAAGTTTTGCCGCCTAAACCACTGGAAAATCATTTGTGCGAGTTGTTTGATGTGCCGTTTCAACTTGATGTTCCGGTAGCGCCTGTCAGTGCGGCATTTGATGGATTGCCAGATGGCTGCTGGTTGCGGGCTGATCCAGTTCATTTGGAAATGCAAAGAGATCAGTTGCTGCTGTCCAGCGTGTTGCCCAATGATGAAGAGGCAGCGGAATTTCGCATGATTTTAAATTCGCATTTTGCCGATCAGGAAATGACGTTTTTTGCACCACATTCGCAGCGTTGGTATGTTCGGCCGGGTACGCTGCCTGATATTCTCACAATGCCCTTATCTGCTGTAATAGGGGCAAATGTGCGTGATGCACTTCCAACTGGTGCAGATGCGGTTCGTTGGCATCAGTTGTTTAACGAGATCCAGATGTTGTTGTTTGAACACCCTCTTAACCAGGCGCGTGAGGCGCGAGGTGAGTTGTCGGTTAACAGTGTCTGGCTTTGGGGAGGTGGGAACTCGGCGTCACTTGTATGTGAAAGTTATGACCGGGTAAGTTCAGATGAGGTGTTGCTGGAGATGCTCGCTAAGGGTGCGGGTGTGCCGTTTAGTGCATGGTCGGTGCAATGGAATGAGGCCGGTAGTGATGCTAGGCAATTATTGGTGTGGACTGGCTTGAGTTTGGCATTGCAAGGAGGCGATCTGGCAGCATGGAGGACAGCATTGCTAGATTTTGAAATCACCTATGCACAGCCTATTTGGCATGCATTGCGCAATGGAAAACTTGCGCAGTTGCAAATTGATATTTTGGGTGGGGACGGCATTCGGAGTTTGCTGTTAAAAAGCAGCGATACATGGGTGTTCTGGAGGCGAGTCAGGCACCTTGCGGAATATTCGCTGGTGTAGAATGCCACAGCAAGAATAATTTGGAGGGGTTGAGCTTGTCTTTCTGGGAAACCGCAATTCAGTTTTTCTGGCGCGAAGGGTCGCTGCTGGTACTCGTTGTTGCATTGAGTCTTGCGTTAATGCTGTTCTACTTTATCAAGGATGAGCGCAGCAGCGTCATCAATACGCTTAATTTTTTCTTTGTTTGTGTGGCAGGGCTGTTCGTCAGCGGTTTGTTACATGCATTGCATTTTTCCTCTGCTGCTGCATTGTTACACGAGGCATTCGTTATCGGTGCAGGAATTGCCCTGATTCGTTTATGGGGATTGCTGGTTTTCCGCGTCGTGCTGCCAAGAGCACACCTGACCCCGCCGCGTATTGCCGAAGATATTTTTGTCATCATCGCTTATATCGCATGGGGTTTGGTACGGCTGCGTGTTGCAGGTCTGGATCTGGGCAGTATCGTAGCAACTTCGGCGATGATCACAGCGGTGGTGGCTTTCGCTATGCAGGACACCCTCGGTAATATACTTGGCGGACTGGCCTTGCAAATGGACAATTCCATCCAGATCGGCGACTGGATCAAGGTTGATGATATTACTGGCCGGGTGGTGGATATTCGCTGGCGTTCGACATTGGTGGAGACCCGCAATTGGGAAACAGTGGTATTTCCGAACAGTCAGCTGATGAAAAATAAGTTTTTGGTGTTGGGTCGACGCACCGACCAGCCTGTGCAGCAGAGACGTTGGATATGGTTTGGAGTGGGTTTGAATGTCACACCGAGCAAGGTTATCAAAGCTGCGGAGGATTCCATTCTGCATTCTGAAATCAGGAATGTTGCAGAAAATCCATCTCCAAACTGTGTGTTGATGGAGATTGATAAAGGTCGTGCGCGATATGCTTTACGTTATTGGTTGACTGATCTGGCGGCAGACGATCCAACAGATGGAGCAGTGCGTTGGCATGTTTTTTCGGCGCTTGAGCGTGCGGGTATCAAGCTTAGTGTTGAAGAACAAAATGTGCATTTTGTTAGGGAAAACGAGAAATATGAAGAGGTTGTTCGCCAGCGTTACTTGAAACGTCGTGTCAAAACGCTTAAGAAAGTAGAACTTCTCAAGCAAATGACAGATAGTGAGTTGGGTAAATTGGCAACCAGACTGGAATATGCTCCTTTCGCTAAGGGACATTTAATAGTTCGGCAGGGTGCAGCTCGAAAACATTGGTTGTTCATTATTATAAATGGTGAAGCCGAGGTGTTCCTTGAGGCAAAAAATGGTAAGAGACGTAGATTGAATTTGCTGTCTAAGGGCGATTTTTTTGGTGAGATGAGTATGATGACTGGCGCCCCCCGGATGGCTTCGGTGAAAGCGCTGACGGATGTGGAGTGTTATCGGCTCGATAAGGAAGCGTTTGAGGAAATCATACAGATCAGGCCGAGCATTGCCGAGGAAGTTGCGCAAATTCTGGTAGAGCGCCGTGCTGAACTGGATGTTGCAATGCATGATTTTGATGCTGAGGCCGGACATAATAAAACGCATCCACAGCGAAGCGAAGTGCTGGAGACGGTCAGGCGGTTTTTTGGATTGTAATGTTGTATTATCTTGCCGCTTATTTTTATTTGTAGCTTTGTAGCTGTCGGATGGCTAATGGCTTTATCAGTTAAGGTATAAAACATGAAAGTATCATTCCTGGAGTTTGAAAGTGCTATTGCTGATCTGGACGACAAGATTGAGCAATTGCGCTATGTGCAGGATGAATCGGCAGTTGACATTGCAGATGAAATCTCGCGCTTGTCGAAGAAGAGTGTAGCGCTGACAAAGGAAGTTTACTCCAAGCTTACCCCTTGGCAAATTACACAGGTATCGCGGCACCCACAGCGACCTTATACGCTGGATTATATTGAGCATCTGTTCACCGACTTTGAGGAGTTGCACGGTGACAGGTCCTTTGCTGATGACAAGGCTATTGTTGGAGGATTGGCCCGATTTGATGGTCAAAGCGTGATGGTGATTGGTCATCAAAAAGGACGTGATACCAAGGAGAAAATCGTGCGGAATTTCGGCATGCCTCGCCCTGAAGGTTATCGCAAGGCGATGCGTTTGATGCGTACAGCAGAAAAATTCGACATTCCCATAATGACTTTTATAGATACACCCGGCGCATATCCTGGTGTGGGTGCTGAAGAGCGCGGTCAATCTGAAGCGATTGGTCGAAATTTATATGAAATGTCTGAGTTACGTGTGCCGATCATTTGTACGGTTATTGGTGAGGGGGGTTCTGGTGGTGCGTTGGCAGTCGCAGTTGGTGATGCCTTGTTGATGCTGCAATTTAGTACTTATTCGGTGATCTCACCGGAAGGTTGTGCGTCCATATTATGGAAGAGTGCGGAAAAAGCATCAGATGCTGCTGCGACATTAGGTATTACAGCGACTCGTTTGAAATCGTTGGATTTAGTAGATAAAATTATTGCTGAGCCTCTGGGTGGTGCGCATCGTGACTACGGGGTGACCATGAAAAATGTGAAGAAAGTTTTGCTGGAAACGCTGAAAGGACTGAAAAATAAATCTACTCCCGATTTGCTGCAAACACGTTTTAACCGCTTGATGAGCTATGGCAAGTTCAAGGAAGTTGATTTGCAATAAAATTTCTCCATTAGTCATTCTGTGTTTTGTACCGGTATGGCGTAGACCGGATTTTCTATAGTGGTTCCATCAGGCAATCCCTCCAATAAAATTGCGGCGCTGCCAGTGTCTCAACTTCCCGAGCAAAGCTCTATTCTAATTGGCTTAAGTGGCGGTGTAGATTCTGTAGTCTTGCTGCATTATTTATGTCAGAACGCTGTGCGTTATGCGTGGCGACTATGTGCCTTGCATGTTCATCATGGCATTAGCCGGAATGCTGATAATTGGGCTGAATTTTGTATTGAGTTGTGTGCGCAGTATCAGGTTCCATTGCACATAGAATATGTGGATATTGCACCTCTGCGTGGCCATGGGGTGGAAGCTGCAGCCCGGAAGCTGCGTCATGCAGCATTTGCGCGTCAGTCATGCGATTTTGTTGCCTTGGCACATCATATTGATGATCAGGCAGAGACGCTGTTGCTGCAATTGTTGCGCGGAGCCGGTGTGCGCGGTGCAGCCGCGATGCCTCAGCTGATTGGGCGCACCGATTCGATTCCATTGGTCAGGCCTCTCCTGAACTGTACACGTCAGGAAATTTTAGACTACGCCGCAGAGCACAGTTTGCGCTGGATAAACGATGAAAGCAATGTTGACGCTAGTTATCCGCGTAACTATTTGCGACATCGTATTTTTCCGCTTATTGATGAGAAATTTCCAGCCTACCGGGAAACATTGGCGCGAAGTGCGCAAAACTTTGCTGAAGCAAGTGAGTTGTTGGATGAATTGGCAAGATTGGATGCGTCCGATTTATACACAGCTCAGCATGGAGGTAGTGAGGCTGGCGAACTAAGCATGAAAGTGTCGCGACTGAAGTCTCTTTCTTTGCTTCGTGCCAAGAATTTGTTTAGATTTTACTTGCATGAAAAGGGTGCGCCAACACCTCAAGCTTCACAGTTACGTGACATGTTTTGGCAATTGTTTGATGCGCGAAATGATGCGTCGGTTTGTGTGTCCTACGGTGGTGGCTGGCAAGTCCGTCGCTACCGTGACGAGGTGTTTGTGCTACCCACACTGAATGAATTCGATCGTAATTTTGTCCTTGCGTGGAGCGGTGAATTAGAGTTGGATTGGCCTGCGTTAGATAGTCAATTACATTTTAAATCTACCAAACAAACACAAGAAACTGGCATCAGCTTGGCAAAATTGCAATGCGGTCCGGTGACGTTACGTCTGAGGAGTGGTGGTGAAACCCTACGCCCCAATCCGAATGCTGCTAGACGTACTTTGAAGAACTTGCTGCAGGAGAAGCTTGTGCCACCATGGCAGCGTGATCGCTTGCCTTTACTTTATTGTGGTAATGATCTGGTCTGTGTGCCTAATGTGGCAATTGCAGCTGAGTATCAGGCAAGCGACCATGAAGCGGCGATTTTCCTCCACGTGGGTGGCACGTAAGTAGGCAAACCCTGATAGAATCGCGCTCTTGGAATTTTCGATCAATTTTAACTATCGTTTGGAGAAAGTAGCATGGCTGTAGAACGCACCCTGTCAATTATTAAACCTGATGCCGTGGCCAAAAATGTCATTGGCCAGATATATACCCGTTTTGAGGCCGCAGGCCTGAAGATCATTGCTTCACGTATGGTGCGTCTGTCTCGCGCCGAGGCGGAGGGATTTTATGCTGTGCATAGCGCACGTCCCTTTTTTAATGATCTGGTAGAGTTTATGATTTCCGGTCCGGTGATGATACAAGTGCTGGAAGGTGAAGGTGCAATCATGAAAAATCGCGATCTGATGGGCGCAACCGACCCAAAGCAGGCAGACAAGGGAACGATACGTGCTGACTTTGCAGATAGTATCGATGCAAATGCCGTGCATGGTTCTGACGCAGCTGATACTGCCGCAGTCGAAATTGCTTATTTTTTTCCAGCTTTGAATGTTTATTCGCGCTAATTATAGGCAATAAATGATGCAACAAAACCTTCTCGACCTTGATGCACATGCACTAGAAGCATACCTCACTGAAATGGGCGAAAAGCCGTTTCGTGCTCGGCAATTGATGCGCTGGATTTATCAGGCCGGGGAGGTTGATTTTTCTGTAATGAGTGATATTGCTGCAGATTTGCGCAAAAATCTTGCTCAGCAGGCATGTATCAGTACCCCAGATATTATGCGGGAAGAATTGTCCGAAGATGGAACGCGCAAATGGTTGCTGGATGTAGGTACTGGAAATGCAGTCGAAGCGGTCTACATTCCTGAGAAATCGCGCGGTACTTTGTGTGTATCCACTCAGGCTGGGTGTGCCTTGAATTGTACATTCTGCTCAACAGGTAAGCAGGGCTTCAATCGTAATCTTGGGGTGGCAGAGATAATAGGTCAATTGTGGTGGGCCAATCATCGACTCGGAAAGAATGCAGATGGCATGTGGCCGATCAGCAACGTCGTGATGATGGGTATGGGTGAGCCATTGCTTAACTTTGACAATGCCGTTAGTGCACTGCGCTTGATGTTGGATGACCATGCATATGGCTTGTCGCGCCGTCGTGTTACGGTTTCCACTTCTGGCATTGTGCCGGCGATGGACAGATTGCGTGAAGAGTGTCCCGTAGCGTTGGCGGTGTCATTGCATGCTCCCAATGATGAATTGCGTGATGAACTTGTGCCGATAAATCAGAAGTATCCGATCAGGGAGTTGCTGGCTGCTTGCAGTCGTTATCTGGAAAGAGCACCTCGCGATTTCATCACCTTTGAGTATGTGATGTTGCGAGGAGTGAATGACTCAGTTGAGCAGGCACGTCAGTTGGTGAAACTGGTAAGCGACTTGCCATGTAAATTTAATCTGATTCCGTTTAATCCTTTTCCACAAGCTCACTATCAGTGCTCCTTGCCAGAAGTTGTGGCGAGTTTCCGTGATGTTCTGATGCAAGCCGGGTTCGTCGCTACATTGCGAAAAACTCGAGGTGATGACATTGCTGCGGCATGTGGTCAGCTGGCCGGCAAAGTTATGGATAAAACCAAGCGAACTATGCAGCACACAGCTGAGCTTGCATAGAAAAATTCCGAGTGAGTGCTGATGAATAGATTAATATTTCTGTTTTTTTTGTTTTTGACAGCCTGTGGTACTCCATCTGGAGGCGCTGTCAATAAAAGTGCGAAGATTCATACTGAATTGGCGGGCTTGTACTTTTCAAGAAATCAATTTGGTGTTGCACTTGAAGAAATAGATCAGGCGCTTCAAGCCGATAGAAACTTTGCTCAGGCATATAATGTTCGTGGTTTGGTGCACATGGCTTTGCACGAAGATGAGCAAGCCGAAAATGACTTTAAACGCAGTCTATCCCTAGATAAAAATGACTCTGATGCACACAATAATTACGGCTGGTTTCTATGTCAGCGGAGCAGAGAAAAGGAGTCAATTCCGCACTTTATGGCGGCATTGAAGAACCCTTTGTATCGAACGCCTAGCAGCTCTCTTTTGAATGCTGGAATTTGCTCCCGGAAAATGGGAAAAAATGAAGATGCAGAAGAGTTTTTTCATCGTGCCCTAGCAGTCCAGCCTGGTATTCAGCAAGCGCTATTGGCTCTGGCAGAAATGAATTTTGCAGATGGAAAATATGTTGCCGCAAAAAGATATTTTTCCGAGTTTTCAAGAGTGAACGATAATCTATCAGCTGAGCAGCTTTGGCTTGCGGTGCGGATAGCGCGGGCGGTAGGTGACCGCAATTCCGCAGCCAGTTATGCAATGCAGTTGGATAAGCGGTTCCCTGCTTCTCGTGAAGCTCAATTACTCATGAGTGATAAATGATGGAATTACCTTCTGAAAAGATAGCAGCAGACAATGCGAAATCTGATGCAGATCCGATAACTTCGCTCGGAACAGTATTGCGTGAGGCTCGGGAGCGTATGGGCATGAGTGTTATTGATGTCGCAAACCAGATCAAATTTGCACCTCGCCAGATTGAGTCACTTGAGGCAGATGAGTTTAGTAATTTTCGCGAAGATGCATTCTTACGTGGCTTCGTGCGTAGTTATGCAAAAATCTTACAATTGGATGTGGAACAATATTTTGCTTCTGCACCACGGACTAAGGTGGCAGTGGATGAGCCGAAGGGAATTGCAACTGGAGCGTTTTATGCAACTATGCATTCGATGCATAGCAAGAATTCAAAGTTGATGATTGCGGCCGTATTGCTTGCTGTTGTTGCAGGAGCATTCGGATTGTGGAATTTAATTTCTCCTCCAGAGCAAACTCAGACGATTCAAGTTGAGATCCCAGAATACTTATCCGAGGGTAGTGTGGGGATCTCTGAAGAACAGTTTACTTCAAATGATTCAGCGGAACCTATAAAGCCTAATGTGGCTTCCAAACCGACTGCAGCGCAGCCAGCTAAAGCTAAGGTGAAACCAAAGCCTGCCCCAAAACCGGAAA
>Ga0316190_10002715_pt1 | contig 12854 bp, 12 predicted proteins | sample Eddworburrow2_MG_FD_204929 | JGI IMG/M metagenome (GOLD analysis project Ga0316190, IMG submission 204929) | Coastal sediment microbial communities from Maine, United States - Eddy worm burrow 2 | ecosystem: Environmental > Aquatic > Marine > Coastal > Sediment | place: USA: Maine | collected... | reverse complement strand
CGGGTACTTCGCCCTCAGGAAATGGAAAGCCTGAGCCAGGTTCATAGGAGACGACGGCACGAACATTCGAATTTTTCATAGCAGTTGACCATCCGAATCCTCCCGAATGAGAATGTGTAACGAGTATCATTGGGCCAATCTTGCTGGCAAGAGCTGAACTTGCATTTGTAATCACTTCGCTATCGAATGGACCAATGTTAGGAGTTATCTGACGAAAATATTGATTGAGTGCCTCCGGATCCTTGGAGAATTGTACACCAGGGAAATAGTCTGGCCAAACACCAATTCGAAATATGTTGTACCAAAACTGCTCATCCGGAGTCGGAGTTATCGTAGCCTCAACTGTACTGCGTCCAGCGTTTCCACGTCTCGGTTGGTCCATCAAATAGACACTGAAACCTCGTCTTAAAAAAATGTTCTGATAACCATCCCGTCCATCTGGCGTAGTCTCCCATGTTTTTGAAAACTGACCGAAGCCGTGCCAAAATACCAGCGGCATTTTCCTGGCGTTTTCAGGTATCTGATAAAATACATAAGCATGGTCACCATGAAACGTTTGACCTTCAGGAGTGCGCCTGATTGGATCAAATGTTCCTGGGTTTGTTATGACTGAACCACCAACAGCAAAACTCCCTTGTTCTTTAATAATCAATAGATTCTCCTCGGATGTTGTACAGGATGTAATGACTAATATTAACAGCACCAAGGTATTCATCCATTTTGAACGCTTCCTGAAACCATTGGAAGCAGAGTTGAACCGTATCCATGAAAAATTGTTATTTACATTTCTCATTATTACTATAATTTTTCATTATACAAATGTATGTACTACTAATTTATGTATTTGTATACAGATTACTGAATTGCAAACCATTTTTACTGAATTGGTTACTTGAATTGATATAACTTTGTATGGATATTTAAATTCGTATCAATAATGCAATACAGATAAACGGTGAGTCAAATTGCAAACGGATTAGGTTTCAAATGTTCTCAACATTTTAGTCGTATGTTTAATAGCGAGACTGATTATACAACAAATGAATACAGGTCTATGAATCAATCAGTTTTTTTAAGAGCGTTGGCAAAGCAAAAATTCTCTCAATTTATCACCTTCGTTTCTGCTCTGACAGCCTTATGCCTAAGGTCTGGCTAAAAAGAGTATGCGCTCCAATTGCCAGGATCAGTAAAGCTTGAATTTAGCAAATACCTGTCAAAGAGTTTGGTTCGCATATTCATTTTTAGCATTTGTTGTGGTGAGTTTTCATTCCAATTAACTAGTCTGTTAGGAGACCTATTTTTTTAAATAAGCAGATTGTTAAATCATAGTTCCCATGAGCCCTCTAACATCACCATCCTCATATATTTTTTGAATCATTTCACTATAGAGTTTTGTAAATCGCTCATTATCAACAAGGTTATCGAAAATTTCCTTAAATCTGAGAAATGCTAATGAATCTTTTTGCGTTTCTTTTGCAGCTTGATGCAATTCGGTTTTCATTATGTCAATAATTTCAAGTGGCTCATGATTTTTATTAACGCTTTTGTCACTATAGTAACACCATGTAGCCAATACCAGGGTTGCGTATTCAATGCTTCCTCCTTTTGCCAAATTTTCCTGTAGTGTAGGGATCAAAAATTTTGGTAGTTTGGCAGAGCTCTCCGAACATATACGACTCACACTATCTTTGATATTCGGATTGGCAAAGCGTTGCTCAATACTGTCTTTGTATTTTTCTAAATCAATACCCTCTACTTTATCCAAAACAGGTGTTGCTTCCTTATCCATAAATTGCCTCATAAACATAGCAAAAACGGTGTCTCTCATGCAGGCATTGATTGTAGGCTTATTATCAATCGCTCCTGGAATTCCCAATACAGAATGTCCTGCATTCAATAAGCGGATTTTCATTTTCTCATAAGGCGTTACATCAGGCACAAATTTAACGCCCACTTTTTCTAATTCAGGCCGGCCATTACAAAATTTATCTTCTACCACCCATTGTATGAAAGGCTCACTAATTACCGGCCATTCATCAATAATACCGTATGTGTTTTTCAAATGATCAATATCACTAATAGTAGTTAGAGGCGTAATTCGATCTACCATGGTGTTTGGGAAGTAAACTTTTTTCTCCATCCAATCCGCCAATTCGGGATCTTGTTTTTTTGCGAAGGCTAAAAACATGTTACGAGCGACATCACCATTATGCTGAATGTTATCGCAAGATAAAACAGTAAATGGTGGTAGTTCTTGCCCCCGACGTTTTCTTAAAGCGGCTGTTATAAAGCCAAATACAGTTTTTGGCTCATTAGGATGATGAAGTTCATGCAGAATATCAGGATTTTCAAAATTGAATTCCCCTGTTGACGGATTGAAATTATAACCGCCTTCCGTAATTGTGAGCGAAACGATTTTGGTATCAGAATGCGCCATTTTGTCAATCACCAAATCAGGCGTATCCACTCCCAGCAGAAAATCTGTTAAAGCACCAATTACTTCATTTTCTACCTTTCCGTCCAGATGCTTAACGACAAGGGTGTATAGGCAATCTTGTTTTTTAAATACCTCATAGATGTTTCGGTCGACTTCTCGCAAACCCACTCCACAAATGCCCCAGTCATAAGCATCGTATTTTTCCAGAAGCTGCTGAATGTAATAGGCTTGGTGTGAACGATGAAAACCACCAACTCCTACGTGAACGATTCCTGTTTTAACCTGCTGTCTATCATATTTAGGACAATCAATTCGCTGGGCTATTGGAGCTAAATTGCTCTGATTTAATTGAATGAGTTCCATACTGTTATGTTCATTAAAGATTTACACTTTCAACGTTTTTCCTCGTCGCATCGCCCAATACGCAGCAATAAAATAGATGATCGTACATATGAATCCATAGAAATAGAAAGTCTCGCGATTGGTGACATAGATACTTTCATCCGGACTTCCGAATATTACTCTACCTGCCAGGATCAATGTAACTGCTAAAGAAGTAATCGAAACGACTTGTAATACTTTAGAGAATACTGTGGTGTCTTTTACAGGTTTGGGTTCAGAACGTGCCTTTTGTTGTTGAAATAGTTCTATGTTCCTATTGCGAATTTCTTCTTTTTCTTCTTCTACGGGATATTGCTCTTTTGCTCCGTATCTGCTTGCTAAAAAAGTATAAACCAAAATTGTGAAGAACCATGTAGGAATAAAAAGATAATAAAAAGATATAATGTCCAGCATGTTTAATCCAAATCCGAACACTAAGCCTAATCCCCAGGAAGCCACAGCAGGTATGCTTTGAGTAAGGCCACGAAAGGAAGACCAGTAGCGGGTAAATCCAATCCTTGGGAATAGCTGATGTTCAGCAAATACAATAGCTCCCACTGGAACAACCAGTAATCCAGCGTATGTTAAAAGCGGCAATATTTGAGAAAAAACAAAAGGAAAACAGGCAATGACGATCATAGCCAAACCCACCAACATTGTTGTTTTCTTACGAGAATGATTACTGAAAATAGCCTGTGCTGCCAATCCTGATCTATAAAGATTTGTAATAGCTGTTGTCCATCCAGCAACAATGACAATAACAAATCCTGACCACCCCAGCGCATAATAAGCTACGTCGCCAGGGTCGAGCTCCACAATTGTTTTTCCTAAAATCACAGCAGCTCCTGCCCCCATTATGCCAGCAGCAATCCAGGCAACATAGTGTCCAAACAACATCCCTGTGCTGGTGGCCAGCCCGTAAGATTTCTTTTTTGCGTAGCGCAATAAAGCCATATCTATTAATCCAAAATGCGTAATCGTATTGGCAGCCCAGGCAAAACCAATGACCTCTAATAATCCTATTCCCGGATTACCGGTGATATCTACTCCTGTCCAAACAGATTGATCACCTATACGTATAAATTCTGACCAACTACCCGGCAAGGTTTCATTCAACACATCTAAAGACAGTGCGGGCATTAAAACAAATGCACCACTAATAAACATCGTAAATAGCCAGGGAGCGCAGATACCCGAAAATTCAGAAACGGCATTGAAGCCATAAATAGCTATAAATACTACAAATATGCCAACGGCTAACACAATCAGCACAAACCAAAAGTTGGTTGGATACCAATTCAGTTGAGCAGGTACATCAAAAGCAAATCGAACAGCTGTGGCAGACACTGTTACCATAGCAGCAGAAATTACCGTAAAGATGATGACATTCGCCCAATTGTATAATTTGGACATGTAATCTCCGCCAATCTTGTTGAGGTAAGTATAGAGACTAAGACGAGTTTCAACAGCTATCGGAGTGGTGATAAATGTCCAGCTAAGTACTGCCAGGATATTACCAATGAGTAAACCAAGTACAATGTCCATCGTTTTGGCTCCCAATGCCACAAACGTAGCACCGATAACAAATTCCGTTGCAGCAACGTGTTCTGAGGCATATATTCCTGCGAAATGTGTCCAGTGGTGTAGTTTATATTTTGGAACAGGAAGCTGCTCCTCATGCAGTTTTTCAAGCTGTTGAAAGTTTGTCGTTTCCTTCATTTTCTTGATTTAAGAGTAAAAAATTCATCTTTTGGACTGATATTTATATGACTCAATGCACCAAAACGGTGAGTATATGGCGCCTTCTATTTCACTATATACATTGTCGTATGCTGTTTAAACTACTATTAATTATTCTTTTGAGCTGTCTTATTATAAATTACTGGCATTTGTCCTTTCCATCTATTCCATATATCATTTTCTGTAATAAGTTCAGCCATAAAATGACCAACATTAATTCGACTTGTTTTTCCTGCATCAAAAATCGCACTACTAGTTGGCGAAGGATAAACTTCGTATTCAGTCACTTTGTCTTCATTTACTAAACTATCTGGTCGAACAGCTACCCACTCAATGAAATTATCTTTTTGACCAATCTTGGTCCGTAAATAATCTGCAGCCTTTTCATTATCGACTTGCGGAGGTAATAGTAATCTAAGTAATCCTATCACGAGTTTTTGGCCTGTCGAAACAGGTTCATTTAGATCTCTGTTTCGATTGCCCGTGGTATTCATCAATACAAACTTTACTGGCTTATTAGCGGAATTAGTCTTTTTAAGTGCATTACAAAGGATACTAACAGAGTCTGTCACTAGTTTTCGAGGTTCTCCATATATTCCTTTCCAACTCATATTATGACCTAAACATGAAGCGACTGCATGACAATCCTTTACGTGTTTTGCCAAATCAGCTTCTCCAAGGTCCAAAACGCTGGCTTGGATGATTGACACTCGATCATTGTTTTTCCATGATTCGGGTAAGTTTTCAGGGGAACGAACAATCACCTTAACCTTTTGCTCTCTAATTAGCAGTTGCTCTGCTAATTGTCTTCCAGTTGCTCCACTTGCACCAACTATTAATGTTGTCATATTATTTGTTTATTAATTTTTTGAAATAAGAGTTTTATTCAAATAGCCTAGTCCGGCTGTTAAACTCAGTACCGGTTTCTATGTTGAAAGTTATTGGGTAAACAGGAATTATAAAACTAATTGGGAACTATTTTAGGGATACGTTGGAATGTTTCGTGTTTATTGCCATGTCAGGACACTTGGTTATCCTCTTTATAGCGACATGTCAACATTTAAAATCATGAATTTCGGATTTAGTTTTTTTATGTGTTGGAGAAATTCTGATTCTTGTGCTGGTGAAATTAATATTTCTCCCCCATCATATTCCAATTTCAAACGTTTCAGTGCATTTGCAGGTGATCCAATGATCGAATAAGATCTACTTGCGGAATATAAATCTCTGATTTCAATTTCACTATGTTTAACAGGTCCAATCTTGATTAAAAGTTTATCATCAGTCAGTATATATTTTGTGCCAAAAAGTATGGTAAGAATGAGTGTTAAAGTAGGAATCCAAATTAGAAGTAGAATGCTGAATCCTAAGATAGACGGATCTTTTAAATTCTCAAGTATATTTAAAAAAAGTATCACAAAGAGAAAGATTAATATAGACGACCAAAAAGGGATACTTATTCTGGAACGAAAAATTTTAATATTATGTGCCATGTACGATAAGGGTTCGTATAAGAATAGTAGCCGATTGTGGGCTTCATACCTGCCAAGATACAAGAAATTTGAAGTGGGCAACAAACCTTGAAATTACAACTGTCCAGGCTATTATTCTTATACATTGTTGGTGTCTCGTTGTTTCTCTTATGTTAATTTTCTTCGTAGTTTTCATTTTCAGACAAATAATCTACATCTGAATGCTCATTTTCGTATTTTTCTTTAATATGTTCTTTTAGATTACCATCATCGTCATAATCTGTATCTCTCTCAATTATTTGATTTGCTTTTTTAATAGACATTCTAACCATGTAAATTTTTTCATCAGTTTCAAATGGTAAGGCACTTACCTTATCTCCATCTTTATTTTTAAACTCTATCAGATGGTCACTATATCCGTTGGGATACACAAGTTTAATCTGTTCTTTAATTTCCAGATTCAGTTTTTCGTAATCCTTAATAACTCTTAATTTATTAGTCTCCATTTAAGTTTAAATCAAATTACCAATTTAGTAAGTAAGCAAATATAAGTGGTGCAACAATCGTAGCGTCGGATTCAATTACATATTTAGGTGTATTTTCATCTAATTTTCCCCAGGTTATTTTTTCATTAGGTACAGCACCGGAATAGGAGCCATAGCTTGTGGTGGAATCAGATATTTGGCAAAAATAGCTCCAGAATGGTGTAGCTGTTCGTTCCAAATCCTGGTACAGCATAGGCACCACGCAAATTGGAAAATCTCCTGCTATTCCTCCTCCAATTTGAAAAAATCCAATACCCTTATCTTTTGAATTTTCGGTGTACCAATCTGCCAGCCACATCATGTATTCAATTCCTGATTTTACAGTGGATGCTTTTAATTTCCCTTTAATACAGTAGGAAGCAAATATATTTCCCATGGTCGAATCTTCCCATCCCGGAACAATTATAGGCAGGTTCTTTTCGGCTGCTGCCAGCACCCAGCTATTTTTAGGATCAATTTCATAATAATGTTCCAATACGCCGGATAGCAGCATTTTGTACATAAATTCATGTGGGAAAAACCGTTCACCCATTCGCTCTGCTTTATCCCAAGTATCATAAATATGCTTTTGTAATCGCCTGAAAGCCTCTTCTTCCGGAATGCAGGTGTCTGTTACGCGATTGAGGCCATTATCCAATAATTCCCGTTCTTGTAGGGGGGTTAAATCGCGATATTCTGGAATTCTCTTATAAAAAGAATGGGCTACCAAGTTCATGATATCCTCTTCCAGGTTAGCTCCGGTGCAGGTAATTATCTGTACCTTGTCCTTCCTGATCATTTCGGCCAGAGATTTGCCTAATTCAGCAGTGCTCATTGCACCTGCAAGGGTTATCATCATTTTATTACCTTGTTCAAGTTGTTGTTCATATGCTTTTGAAGCATCAATAAGAACCGCCGAATTAAAATGCTTGAAATGCTCAAGCATAAATTTTGAAACTTCACCCTTATTTGTCATGATACTTATAGGATAACAGTTTGTAATAAAGTTTAGCTACTAAAAAGTTAGGGGCTTCTAATCCCATTATGGGCGCAAGCTCCACAATATCAAAACCAACAATATTTTTTTGTTCAAAAACCTGACGAAGATATTTTATTGTAGTATTCCAATCCAAGCCTCCTGGTTCCGGTGTTCCTGTTGATGGCATGATGGAAGGATCAAAAACATCAAGATCAATGGAAAGATAAACATCATCTGTCATCAATTTGATTGATTCCTTCATCCAATTATTATCTTGATAAAGATCATCAGCGAAAAAGCATTTATCAGGATCGAGGTATTTTTTTTCACTAACATCCATACTTCTAATTCCTACCTGGATTAGGTTTGTTGTTTTACTTGCTGCATGCATTGCACAAGCATGATTGTAGCGGGAACCAAGGTATTCTTCTCGCAAATCGGCATGTGCATCTAATTGTAACACCGTTAAGTTTTCATAATGATGCGAAAAAGCTTCGATGACCCCAATGCTTATGGAGTGCTCGCCACCCAGGAATGTGAGAAATTTTTTGAATTGGAGTAGTTCATCCGTTTTTTTAAGAACTTCATTATACACTTTTTCAGGAGAGCTTGCCTCGTTTATTTCTTGCAAAATATGAATGCCTTTTCTGTAGACCTCCGAATTCGTTTCTATATCATAAAGCTCCATGTTTTCTGAAGCATTAATAAATGCATCAAAAGCACCATCGGCACCTTTGCCCCAAGTACTTGTACCATCATAAGGAATTGACTGCAATAATGTAGATGCATTTTGGAACCCGGAAAATTCATCTTCTATTCCAGCAAAAGAAACACTACTTTTCTTCATAGCCCAAAATTTTAAACATTTCACCAACAGATTGTTCTTCTCTGTAAACAGTGTCAATAATATTGCCTTTTTCATCTCTGTCAATAATGACATGCTTGGGTGATGGAATAAGGCAATGTTTAATTCCTCCGTAGCCACTCACTGAATCCTGATATGCTCCTGTGTGGAAGAAACCAAGGTATAGTGGCTCTTTATCCTTCGAGTCATATAAGGGCAACAATACTTCCTGGTTAAAATCTTCAGAATTGTAATAATCAGAATGATCACAACTGATTCCACCAATATTAACGCGACCATACTCGTTTTTCCATTTATTAATAGGAAGCAAAATGAATTTTTCCTGAATAGACCAGGCATCAGGAATGGTATTCATCAGGCTGTTGTTTACGATATACCAGGTTTCGGTGTCGTTTTGTTGCTTTTGTTCCAATACCTGAAAGATAATTGCACCTGATTCTCCAACTGTATATTTCCCAAATTCTGTGAAAATATCTGGTTCCAATACGTTTTCTTTAGTGCAAACCTCTTTAATATTATTAATGAGTTCATTTATCATGTACTCGTAGTTATACTCAAACCCCAGGTGGTTTCGAATGGGAAATCCCCCGCCAAGATTAAATGAATCCAGTTTCTCACTCTCCTTTTTTAGATCCACATAAAGTTTTAGTGCTTTTTGAAATTCACCCCAAAAGTAAGGAGTGTCCTTAATGCCCGAGTCGACAAAAAAATGTAGCATTTTCAATTCAAGCCTGTCGTCGTCGCGTATATTACTTTTAAAAAAATCGATCATCTCGGTATGTGGTATTCCTAAACGGGAAGTATAATAGGCTGACTGTGCTTCCTCATTTATTGCCATTCTTAGCCCAATTTTAAAAACAGAATCGGTCTTCATTTTTAATAGTCTTTTTAATTCATTTGTACTGTCCAGAACTATTATAGTATTGCTAAATCCCAACTCGTAAAGCTGTACGATTTTTTTGAGATAATCATCTGTTTTATATCCATTATGAATTATCTTAATATCTTTTGAAAGTTCATCTTTATCGTACAGAGCCAAAATCAAATCAATATCAAATGATGAGGATGTTTCCAGGTCCACATTATGTTTCAGTGCTTCATGAACAACATGGAAAAAGTGATTGCACTTTGTACAATAACAGAAATTATACCTGCCCCTATAAGCATTGTTTTTTATAGCTCTGTTAAATAAGTTACGGGCTTTTTTTATCTGGTCACCAATTTTGGGCAAATAGATAAACCTGAAAGGGGTACCATGCTTTTCAATCAAATGCTTAAGGGAAACTCCGTGGAAGGTCAAAAAATTGTTTCTTAAGTCGAAGCCTTCCTGTGGAAAATAGTAGCTCTGTTCTATAAGATCAAAATATGAGTTTTTCATTTACTATTTATTTCTATTTTGAATATTCTACTTTACAATGAACACCAACTGTTGTATAAAAGTATTGTGTTTATACACCATATAGTTTTAAGTCTAATTTATTCAATTCAAATATAGTGTTATATGAAATCATTAATATAGCATAGTTACTAAATATTGAAAAATTCAAGAGGGTAATAAACCTAATAGATAAAAAGTGAATTTTGTCATTTGTTACGCTTCAGAATGAAGGATCAATATAAGATATTTTCTGGCTGGCTAGGTTAAACGCAAAGAAATGCAATAGAGATTAATAATATTTATGTTGATATGAGTAGTGTGGTCGTTGTTGCTCACACCTATCAAACCGCAAATATGTTTATTAATGGCACCTATTTTCAATATACCACAACTCCCCGCATTGGGTATGACTGTATGTTATAAACCGGGCGTTTTTATAAACTTTTCCGATTCATTCTCGTTTTATTCATTTCGTAAAGTTTCCACAGGATTCATGATTGCAAATTTCCAACTTTGCCATGTTACTATACTTAATGAAATAACTTCAACTATTAATCCTGTACCAATAAATATCAAGAGTATCATTGTTGTTTTCATTATGAAAATATTTGAAGGAGTCATTAACTACTGATCCCGCAATATGATGCCTAAGGGTAAGTATATGCGCCTTATATTGGTGTGGCTTTTGCTCAGCAATTATTGTGTCATTTTAGCCGAATTCTGAACTGCAAAAGGTATGACAATCACAATTGGCTTTTACACAATGTTGTAGGCTGGGCCTTATAATTTCTCTGTCATTTCGCCCAAGTTAATTTTTTCAGCATAAGTAAATGATATTTCTCGCACATATTCCATTTTCCCCCACAAATATGAGTTCCCTTTGAAACCTTTTGTGCTTTTCATTCTATTATTAAGTCTTTTGATCTCAATGTCAGTTGCCTCCCTTTTCTCTCCAAGTCGACCATAAAGTCTAATCGCCGGATATTTCTTAAATTCTCCAATGAATAACGATTTTATCCAAAACCAAATATTGCTATTAACAGCCAAAACACAAATATTAGGATTGTTTTGGCCATTTACAGGAAGTTTAGTTGGATATTTTTCGAAGTAAAATCCAGTCCTATTGTTATTAAGGAATAATGAACCAATTGGTGTTACTGTTGGATTATTGTCTTTATCAACTGAAGCAATTGAAACATGAAAATTTGTCCGAAAACTTTTGTTGAAATGAGCCTTTATTTCTATCCAATTTGTTTGAATGTCCATAATTTAGAATGGTTTTTTATATCATGGTTTTTTTGCCTTGCCTACAACGGTTCGCAGGTAAATTGGCGTGCCGGGTAAAGTTAAAAATCTTGTTTATTTAAAGATAGTCAATAGGGAAATGTATTGCAATCGGAATGTGAGTAGGTATGCATTTTACCGGCATTTTAGGCAGCGTTATTCTCAAACTTCTTAATAGATTTAAGTTCTTTTGATTTAATAGATTTTTGTTCTTCTATATCAAAATCGTCCTGTAATCCGAGCCAAAATTTGGCAGTAGTGCCAAAATACTGACTTAATCTTAGAGCTGTGTCAGCTGTAATCCTTCGATTACCTTTAAGGATTTCACTAGTCCTTGTTTGAGGAATACCGAGATCTTTAGATAATTTGTAGGCGGATATATTAAAAGCAGTAAGAAACTCTTCTTTTAATATTTGACCTGGATGGATATTTGGTAATTTTTTCATGACTAATGGTAATCGATTATGTTAACATCTAATGCATTTCCTTTATTCCATTTGAAGATTATTCTCCACTGTTTATTTATTCTAATACTATAATAGTTTTTAAAATTGCCGGATAATTTTTGCAGTCTATTTGCAGGAGGGATCCTGAGATCAGCCAAATTTTGTGAGTTATTAACCATCCTTAATTTTCTTCTTGCAATAACTTGTATATTTACCGGCCATTTTTTGACCTGATTACCAATCCAAATTGATTCAGTTTCTTTGGATCCAAAACTTATGATCATAGTAACGCCTTACATTAGTAACGTTAAAGATAAGTAAATGGTTTAAATTATCAAAAACTATTGAGGATAATGCTGCCTAACGGTTGTATAAACGTATTGTGTTTATACAACCTATAGTTTTAAGTCTAATTTATACAATTCAAATTAGGGTTATATGAAATCATTAATATAGCATAGTTACTAAATATTGGGTATGACCGTATGTTATAAGCCGGGCGTTTTTATAAACTTTTCTAATTCATTCTCGTTTTATTCATTTCGTATAGTTTCCACTGGATTCATAATTGCAAATTTCCAACTTTGCCATGTTACTATACTTAATGAAATAACTCCAACTATTAATCCTGAACCAATAAATATCCAGGGACTGATGGTTGTTTTATATGCAAAATTATTTAACCACTCTCTAATTATTACCCATGAAAATGGACAAGAAATTAAAAACGCAAGTAGCAGATTAAAAACAAACCTTTTATTTAATAATAGAATAATCTCTCGTGTTTTTGCACCGTTTATTTTCCGAATTCCAATTTCCTTTGTCTTGTTTTCACATAAAAAGATTGAAAGGCTTAATATTCCGAGAATTGAAATTAATATAGCAATCAAAGAAAAAAGAGATATGGCTTTACCCATTTTTTCTTCATTCTTATATAACTGGTCAAAAGTTGAGTCTAAAAAATGGTAACTAAAAGGGTTTTCAGGTGATAGTTCTTTCCACACTTTTTCAATATCAGCAAGAGTGTTTGAAACATTTCCTCCAGAAAGTTTAATGTTTATAAAAGAACCTTGCCTTGGTAAATAGACGATGGCAATAGGTTCTATGGGGTGATGCAACGATTTGAAATTAAAATCTTTAACAACACCTATAACTTTTGCCATCCCTCCAGGTACCCTTATCTCGATTTTTATTGGGTCTTCCAAATTAAATTCTCGAAAAGCTGTCTCATTTATAAGTGCCGTAGAATTTATGTCACTTTGATAATCCCTTGAAAAAAACCTGCCGCTTTTTAGATGTAAATCATATAATTCAAGGAATTCGGGGTCAACCCATAAAGAAGCAAAAT
>Ga0316190_10002714_pt1 | contig 12857 bp, 8 predicted proteins | sample Eddworburrow2_MG_FD_204929 | JGI IMG/M metagenome (GOLD analysis project Ga0316190, IMG submission 204929) | Coastal sediment microbial communities from Maine, United States - Eddy worm burrow 2 | ecosystem: Environmental > Aquatic > Marine > Coastal > Sediment | place: USA: Maine | collected... | reverse complement strand
CCTCGCAGGACTAGATGACTGCCTACTTAGGCGGCCCGTCAAACGTCGGGGCATTATCTATTGGTAACGGGGCATCATTACCGACCAGTTTATTCAATGCCGGTACGCCAAACAGGTCAAAGCCACGCAGGGCCTCGGGTGGGTGTCCGGCAACACAGATCAACGGCTTGTCCCCGGCCATGCCCATGATCAATGGACGGCCCGATTTCATCTGTACCCCATCGATGATTAGCTCACCCACGGCGCTGACCAGGTCGGAGATGAAATCCCTATCACCAATGGCCGTGCCACCAGAGATCAGAATCATGTCGCTGTCGGTCAATGCCTGTTTGACGGCGCTGACAAAGCCATCAAAATCATCCTTCATGATACCGGCAATCTTTGCCGAGGCACCGGCGGCGCTGACGGCGCTGGCCAGCATGATGGAATTACTGTCGCGAATGGCACCGGGTGTCAGGGCGTCGGTAAATGGGATGACCTCATCGCCGGATGAAAAGATCGTCACCACCGGGTGATGACAGGCCTCAACGCTGTCGATGCCGAGGCTGGCGATGGTGCCGATGTCCAGGGCCTCAAGACGGGTACCCCTGGCCACGGCCACGGCACCCTGTTTCAGATCGCACCCCATGTCCTCGATGAAAAAACGGGGTGGAAACGGGCGGCTGATGCTGAAGCTGTTGCCCTCACCAAAGTTGGCCTCCCACATGCGCACGATAGAGAAGTCACCATCGGGCAGGATACTGCCGGTAGAAACGCGGATGGCCTGACCAGCGCCAATCGCAGGGCAGCTGGTATCGCCGGGTTTAACCTCGCCACTGATACTGAATGACACAGGTGAACCCTCATCGGCCGCGCGGGTCTCAGCGGTATTGACGACAAAGCCTTCAACGATAGCGCGATGATACGGAGGCATGTCGGTAGGGGCGGTGATGTCCTGCGCCAACACATGGCCGTGGGCCTGCGCCAATGGGCATGTACTGCTACTGATCGTATTGGCCGTTACGGCATCGATGAATTTCTGTTGGGCTGCAACGAGGGGTGATTGTTCGCTCATGTTCGATCCTGTTGTTGTCTTATGGGTTGTGTAGGTTGAATTATCTGCATCGGCCTATGATATCAGGATATGAGGGTTTGGGTCATAGCCTTCCCGGGGTAAGTCCAATTATATCAATTTCATTGTTAACCTACTGATCTGTTTGTGTTTTCAATCGCATGACAAGGTTTTTTGTTTTCAATGGAGGGGAATAGAGGCGTTATGTTGTCACAGCAAGAGCAGATGAGGCATCGGATATGTTGATATCTATCCGTGCTAAATAGATCAGTCACCATCGGCGATAAGCCGCTATTTGAAGGGGTCCATTATTGGCTGATGATCAAGCTGTGGCCCAGTTGAAAAGGATGTAACGTGAGGGGCTTGATCCATAATCGTATCAGTAAAGGAATCTTGTCTTTGTATGTATTCATGCCCATTACCCAACGCCACACCTTCGGTGATCAATTCCATCATACGGCCTGCTTGTTTAGAACCATCCACAGGGCTCGAGCTTAAATTTATCGACCTACTGCCAAATGGGTTATTTTCGTGCGCCATAGGCTGAACAATTTCAGCACGTTGTGTTAACAACGCATCACCCCGGTTTATTCCACCAGCAATAATAGTCAAGGTGTCTTCTATCATTAGCGGGTGATCAATAAAACCCATCTGCGGATCTGAAATGTTCATTTTTTCGAGCACATCCGCATCAAAGACAGGTGCCACCTTCAGTTTGTCTATGTTTGCTGTCTGAGAAACAATAACGACCTTCGTAACACTGCGTGCCTGCTTGCTTATCATTTGATTGCTGGGTGGGGCAGGTGGAACTAATACATCCGGTGGCTCCGGCGGCGTTAATGTGTTTAATGAGCCCTGTGGCCTGGGCGGAGGCAGGAGAGCGACGACATTGGGTGTGGTAACTGGAGCGCGCGCATCGGGTATGTTTGGTGGGGCAGGCGGAAGCATATTAATAACCACATGCTGCCTGGAACCGCTATCCACCATTGACGGTGTACCGGCATAGGCGTGAGTCCCTAGATTAAATACGGTCATCACTACTGAGCACGTCATTAATAACGAGAGTAAAAACAAATGCTTGAGTAAAGGCTTGTATATAACGAGAGCACTCAAAATAGAACCTAATCGCGTTATTGAAGGATAGAGACCCTTATGGTCCCTACTTTCTCTATCGTCCCCTGGGAAAAATCACTTTAGAAAAGATAATAATTGGCGCTGACTGCGTTTCTCAACGATGCATAAGTCAAAACAACTATATTCTAGTCCGCTTATATCTATATCATCGCTAACAGTAACGAACTGTTATCGCCTTCAGTCTCATGATAGGATTCTCCTATCCAATGGAGGGGAATAGAGGCGGCATGCCACTGCAAGAACAAATTACACCGAGGGTTATCAGCCTGTCTGATTGTTCTCGTGTTCCGCTTTTATCATGATCCATTTTCCATCAAGTCCGACAGGGAGGAGTCATTGCCATAACTGAAAACAAACCCATCACCCGACTGTTTTTTGCAAAAATGAAGACAACCTTTCTTGAGCTATCCGATGAAGAAAAAATGGCCTTTATGCGCAAGGATCGCGAAAACTTGGACGAACTCGGAATGAAGGCCGTAACGATGGTCGATTGCCACTGGTCAAACGACGAGTGGGATTATATAGGCGTCGAGGAATGGCCATCAATGGAGGCCATAGAAACCCGCGAGAAGTTCGAAAAAGAAGAACTGGAAATATTCAAATATGTAGATTCAAAAACCTACCTGGGAACCGCTGAATCCTTTGATGAATATGGTAAAGAATAAAGTAATGGTCAGTTTTCAATCGAGCCTGACCCTTTTGATTTGATTGTGAGGTGATATTAGGCCCCTTTTTCTTTGTTTTATAAATCATTGAGCTTGCTTAAGTTATTAGGCCTTTCTGATGAGGGGTCGTGTTAAGCCTTTGAGTTTTCTTGTGTTATTTGCACTTGTTGAGCTTGTGATTATTTACAAGATGATTGGCAAGTTACCTTAATAGTATCTTTGGTGTTGTCTACATCCAAATTTATGTGGGCTAATATTCTTAGGCCATCAATATTCGTTGCTCAGTAAGCTGCGTATTTTATAGATTATTTAAACAGTTCATTATATTTTTGAGCAGTTAGATTGATGATCTTTGTTTTTTCTTAAGTTCTAATATTCTATTTTCTAGCTGCACTGGTAAAAGTGGTAATTTTATTTTTCTTTAGAATCAAAAAATCTAGTTTCGATTGAAACTCCAGTTACACAGTCTTTGTTATATTTTTTGTTTTGCTCTTCCTGAACTCGCTGGCACAAACATCCTTTATGCTGATCCATCCGTTTCTGCGATGTTTGGCTGCGCAGAGGGGAATGAAAGTTAATACACTATATTTTTCAGTTTTGGTTGGTTGCGACTTATCCAGCGCCGAGAAACGCAGACAATGTCGGATGAGCGGCGCGCCTGTTTGAGCGCAGCGAGTTTGCGCGTCCGCCCGACATTGACGAGTATCGCAGGGGACCCGTAGGGCGCTGGATTTGGGAGCGGTGGTTTTGGCTACTTTTGCCGTAACAAAAGTGGCTCGCCCGTGGGTGCGAGAACCCACCAGCAGGCATGAATGTTGGTAGGCTGGTAAAGAAAAACACTGAAATATGAGTTAGCTATGCGTTGAAATATTTCAGGGACGGCTGAGGGTAGTTGGCTAGGACAGCCCCTAAATGAATTGCTCCGCAATACTTGGTGGGTTACGGAATAAAAAGATATTCCTAACCCACCCTACATTGATAGCAAAGGAAGCATCTAGCGTGATATGGATTGCGGCCAAAACAATGCCGCAATGACGAGGGCAGGCTGATCAATAATGCGGTGGCGGTGGCTCCGCCTGCTCCCCCCCAGACCCCGCTGAAACATCCAACTCACTCAAGCGTTTCCGCGCCATCGCAAGCTCATCATTAAGCCGATCTATTTGCTGCTGCTGCTGAATAACAACATCGTTCAGCGCCTCCAGCGTATCATCCTGATGCGTCAGGCGAATCTCCAGATCGACCAGCCGATTTTCTAGTTGTTCCACATTAGTTACCGGCTCAGTCGATGGCATGCCAGATATCCTGATCTAATATTAGATTGGTCGTATAACGCACCCCGAAGCCGGTGATGTCGCTGGGGATGTGGGCCAGTCCGCCCTTGTTATTGCCGGCGGCCAGATCGATATGTACCCAGGGTAAATCGGCGACAAAACGTTGCAGGAAACGGGCGGCGAGGATGTGGTCGGGTTCGCCACCCAGAGTGCATTGTTTGACATCGGCCACCTGGCTTTCCAGTCCCTCGTCGAAATCATCATCAAGCGGGAAGGGCCAGACCCGTTCGCCGCTGTCTTTACCGCTGGCGATCAGCGTGTTGTGCAGGGCGTCGCGGTTGCTGAAGGCACCACTGTAACGTGTACCCAGGGCATAGATGCAGGTGCCGGTCAGGGTGGCGTAGTCGATGATCAGGTCGGGTTTTTTACGTGCCGCCAGTGCCAGGGTGTCGGCCAGTACCATGCGACCTTCGGCATCGGTGTGCATGATCTCGATACTGGTGCCGTTGCAGGCGGTGACGACGTCGTTCTGTTTATAGGCCAGTGGACCGATGTGATTTTCGGCCAGTGCCAGCCAGCAGTCGATGGCAAAGGGTACCTGGAGCTGGCTCAAGGTTAATAGTGTGCCGAGGGCGACGGCGCTGCCCTGCATGTCTTCATGCATGCCGTGCATGAACTTGGCCGGTTTCAGATTGGTGCCGCCGGTATCGAAACAGATACCCTTGCCGACCAGTGCCAGTGAACGTGCCCCTTTGCGGGGTTTTGCGGGTGTATAGCGCAGGTGGACGATGCCGGCATCCTTGTGGGCGCTGCCCTGGGAGACGGCCAGAAAGGCTCCGGCCTTTTTCTGTGCCAGAATTTTTTGGTCAAGAAATCCCAGCTTCCAGCCCTGTGCACGGGCCAGTGTTCGGATCTGCTTTAGATAATCCTTGGGGCTTAGTTTGTTGGGTGGCAGGGCCGTTAATGAGCGGGCCAGGTTGTTGCCGTCGGCCTCGGCCAACAGGCGTTTGGTGTTCAGCGTCGTCTCGCAACCATAGATATGGATCGTCTTCAGTTTGCTGGTCGTTGGTGTGTCTTTTTTGAAGCTGGGTAGTGCGTGACAGGCGGCCAGGGCGGCGCTGATTAAGGCCTCGGCCGATTGGCGTTGTTGCCCCTCATTTAATCCCGGCATGACCAGGGTTAACGAGGTCGGGTTGTCGGCCAGTGCGGCGGTAATGATTTCACGCGCCTGATTGAGCCTTTCATAGGTGTTGCAGTCTGCGCGCGTTGTGGTGAGAAAAACACGCGTGGCGCTGCCGTTGGGCAGGTCGGTGACGAGCAGGGGCTGTTCCTTGCCTGAGGCGGTGCGTTCTTTCCAGCGTTTTTGCAGCGCTTCGCTGTATGGGAAATTCGGCCATTCAAGCGGCTTTTTGATGTCTTTTTCTGGTGCGGGCAGGATCACCAGCAGGTGGCTGGTTTTATCAATAATATTTTTTTTAATCAGTGGTTTATGTTGTTTCAGGGTGATTTTTTGCGTGTTTATGAGCATTGGAAAATGTACCTGTTTCTTGACCTAGACCGCGAAAACGCCGATCATGCAGTCCGGTTTTACGATAGTTTTTGTAGTTTGCCCTAATGGGCGCGCAGGGAACAGAAAAAACTGATAAGACAAAGGGTTGGCAAGCATTGCTCGTATTGTCTGCTGCGCTGTCATCGAATTGCCCTGTGATGGCATTGTCGCACTCGGTTAGATCCGTTCAGGTCATCGTTCTGAAAGAATTACACGATTGAGCCTGGATTGGTTGTCAGGCTTGTGGAGTTAAATAGAGGTAACCATGGTTCATCAAGTAGAAAATATTGATATCGATCCGGCCGAAACCCAGGAGTGGGTCGACGCACTGGAAGCCATCATCGAAAATGAAGGGGTCGAGCGGGCCCATTTTGTGTTGGAGCAGATGATCGACAAGGCGCGGCGTACCGGCGCGCACCTGCCATTTTCGGCCAATACCGCCTATGTAAATACCATTTCGACCCATCTTGAGGAACCCAGCCCCGGTGATCCGGCGATAGAGGATCGGCTGCGTGCCTATATCCGCTGGAACGCGATGGCGATGGTCGTCAAGGCCAATCGTAAGTCGACCGAGCTTGGCGGTCATATTGCGACCTTTGCCTCGGCCGCGACATTGTATGACGTTGGTTACAATCACTTCTGGCGTGCGGCCAGTGATGACTTTGGTGGTGACCTGGTGTTTCAGCAGGGCCATGCCTCACCGGGGACCTATGCCCGCGCCTTCATGGAGGGGCGTTTGACGGAGGAACAGCTGGATAATTTCCGTCAGGAGGTCGATGGCAATGGCCTGTCGTCCTACCCGCATCCGAAATTAATGCCGGACTTTTGGCAGATGCCGACCGTATCGATGGGCCTGGGACCGATTATGTCGATCTATCAGGCGCGCTATATGAAATACCTGCAGGATCGCAAACTGACCGAGACCGTTGGGCGCAAGGTCTGGGCCTTCCTTGGCGATGGTGAGTGTGATGAGCCGGAGACGCTGGGTGCGATTACGTTGGCGGCGCGCGAAAAGCTGGATAATTTGACCTGGGTTGTGAACTGTAATCTGCAGCGCCTTGATGGTCCGGTGCGCGGTAACGGCAAGATCATCCAGGAGCTAGAGGCGATCTTCCGCGGTGCCGGCTGGAATGTTATTAAGGTGATGTGGGGTGGTCGATGGGATCCTCTGCTGGCCCGTGACACAGACGGCTTGTTGAAGCGGCGCATGATGGAGGCCGTGGATGGTGACTTTCAGAACTACAAGGCCAAAGACGGGGCCTATGTGCGCGAACATTTTTTTGGCAAGTATCCTGAACTGAAGGCGATGGTTTCCAAGATGAGCGATGACGAGGTCTGGGCCTTGAATCGTGGTGGCCATGATCCACATAAGGTCTATGCGGCCTATCATGCGGCGGCCAACCATGTCGGACAGCCGACGGTCATTCTGGCGCATACGGTTAAGGGTTATGGTATGGGTGCCTCTGGTGAAGGGCAGATGCGGACCCATTCACAGAAGAAGCTTCAGGGCGATGAAATGATCGCCTTCCGTGATCGCTTTAATATACCGCTCAGTGATGAGGATGCAGCGGCCGGTAAATATTTCGTGCCGAGTGCCAGCAGTCCGGAAATGAAATACCTGCATCAGCGGCGCCAGGCCCTGGGTGGCTATCTGCCGGTCAGGAAGCATGACGTACCGCCATTGAAGATCCCCGATCTGTCGGTGTTCGCGCCATTGCTGGAAGGCAGTGGTGATCGTGAGATGTCGACGACGATGGCCTATGTTCGGCTGTTGACGCTGCTGTGTCGCGATAAAAATATCGGCAAGTACATTGTGCCGATCGTGCCCGATGAGGCACGCACCTTCGGTATGGAAGGTATGTTTCGACAGCTGGGTATCTATTCGTCGGTCGGTCAGTTGTATACGCCGCAGGACAAAGACGAGATCATGTTCTATAAGGAAGACAAGAGCGGCCAGATTCTGGAGGAAGGGATCAACGAGGCCGGGGCGATGTCATCATGGATTGCAGCGGCAACGGCTTATAGCTCGCACGGTGTCAGCACGATTCCGTTCTATATCTATTATTCGATGTTCGGTTTCCAGCGTATCGGTGACCTGGCCTGGGCTGCGGGTGACATGCAGGCGCGTGGCTTCCTGATTGGTGCGACCGCTGGTCGAACTACACTGGCCGGTGAGGGTCTGCAGCATCAGGACGGTCATGGCCTGATTCTGGCGGGTACGATCCCGAATTGTGTCAGCTATGACCCTACCTTTGGTTATGAACTGGCTGTGATCGTTCATGACGGCCTGCGACGGATGTATGTCGAGCAGGAAAATATCTACTACTACGTCACGACGATGAATGAAAACTACGAGCACCCGGCCATGCCAGAGGGGGCCGAGCAGGGCATCATCAAGGGTCTGTATAAATTCAGTGCGGCAGCTGGTGGTGAGGCGCAGGTTCAATTGCTGGGGTCCGGCACCATCCTGCGTGAGGTGATTGCCGCGGCAGAGATGCTGGCCAGCGATTGGGATGTGCGCTCGGATGTCTGGAGTGTGACCAGCTTTAACGAACTGACCCGTGAGGCCCAGGGCATCGAGCGCTGGAACCGCCTGCATCCGACAGAACAAGCGAAGACGTCGTATGTTGCCAGCAGCCTCAGCAGCAGTAAAGGGCCATTCATTGCCGCGACCGATTACATGCGTAATTATGCCGAGCAGATTCGTCAGTGGGTGCCCGGGCGTTACGAGGTGCTGGGTACCGATGGCTTTGGCCGCAGTGATACCCGCGCCCAGTTGCGTAAGCATTTCGAGGTTAACAGCTACCATGTGGTCGTCGCTGCGCTGAAGGCGCTGGCTGACGAGGGTCAGATTCCGGTTGAAAAGGTCACCGAGGCGATTGCCAAATATGGCATTGATGCTGACAAGACCTATTCCCTGTACGCATAGGCCGAGGGGAATATAATCATGAGTAAAGAAATTCTAGTTCCGAATATCGGTGATTTTGACGGTGTTGAGGTCATTGAGATTCTGGTTGCGCCCGGTGATACGGTTCAGGCCGAGGATTCATTGATCTCTGTCGAGTCGGATAAGGCGGCGATGGAGATTCCGGCGCCCGAGGCCGGTATCATTCAGGAAATCAGGGTGGAGGTCGGCGATACAGTCTCTGAGGGTAGTTTGATTCTGATGCTTGAGCCGACGGGTGCGGCAGAATCAGCTGATGTCGCTAGCCCGGCACCTGCTCCTTCGTCATCACAAGCGCCCTCGCCTGCAACACCAGCAGCAGCGACACCTAAACCTAAACCACCCGTGGCGGCAGCGCCACGTTCAATGCCAACGCGTATTGATGAGGCCAGCTTTGTCCGTGCCTATGCCGGCCCTGGTGTGCGAAAGTTTGCCCGCGAACTCGGTGTTGATCTAGGTCGGGTCGCGGGTTCTGGTCGTAAGGGTCGGATTACTGCAGATGACATCAAGGGCTTCGTAAAACAGGTAATGACACAGGGTATGCCGGGCGACGGTGGTTTACAGGTCACACCGATGCCGGAGATTGATTTCAGTAAATGGGGTGAGGTCGAAACAAGGGCCTTGACCAAGATCAACAAGCTGACCGGTCAGTTTCTGCATCGCAACTGGGTCACGATTCCGCATGTCACCCAATTTGATGACGCCGACATTACCGATATGGAGGCCATGCGTAAGGCCATGGTGGCTGAGTACAAGCCCAAGGGGATCGGCATCACGCCATTGGTGTTCCTGATGAAGGCCATTGTTAAGGGTCTGCAGGAATACCCGCGTTTTAATTCATCGCTGGATGCCAGCGGTGAAAATCTGGTGTTCAAACAATATTTCAATGTCGGTATTGCCGTCGATACCCCGGATGGCCTGGTGGTTCCGGTGGTGCGCGATGTCGATAAAAAGAGTTTGGTTGATCTGGCCATCGAGCTGGGTGAGATCAGCGTCAAGGCGCGTGATAAAAAACTCAAGCCGGGTGATATGCAGGGTGGTTGTATGACGATTTCCAGCCTCGGTGGTATCGGTGGCACTAAATTTACGCCGATCGTCAATGCCCCTGAGGTTGCCATCCTCGGGGTGTCGCGATCGAAGATGCAGCCGGTATGGAATGGCGAGGAATTCGTACCTCGGCTGATGTTGCCGTTGGCCTTATCCTATGATCATCGCGTTATTGATGGCGCCGATGGTGCTCGTTTTACTACTTACCTGAGTAAGGTTCTTGCCGATCCAGAGAGTCTGGACTCAGAGAGTCAGGCATGAGTAATATAATAGAAATCAAGGTACCCAATATCGGTGACTTCGCCGATGTTGAGGTTATTGAAATACTGGTCAATGTCGGCGACACGGTGGCCGAAGAAGACTCTTTGGTCTCGGTTGAATCCGATAAGGCGGCGATGGAAATTCCGTCACCGCAGGTCGGCGTCGTCAAGGAAATACGGGTCGCGCTGGGTGACAAGATTTCAGAGGGCAGCTTAATCCTGATGTTGGAAGCCAGCGGAACGGCTGCAGCCACGTCGTCGGAATCTGCTGCGACGTCTGCTGCCGCAAGCACGGATACAGCGCCGGCTGCAGCATCTGTTACAGCACCAGAGGCCGCGGCCTATGATGGTGACGTTGATGTGCATGCGGAGGTCGTTGTGCTTGGCTCCGGCCCGGGCGGTTATACGGCAGCATTCCGTGCCGCCGACCTGGGTAAGCAGGTGGTGCTGATCGAGCGTTATGAAAACATCGGTGGTGTCTGTCTCAATGTTGGTTGTATTCCATCCAAGGCCCTGTTGCATACCGCTCAGGTGATCAACGAGGCCGCGGAGTTTCACGAAATTGGTGTCGCCTTTAATACGCCTGAGATCGATATTGATAAGCTGCGTGGTCACAAGGAGTCCGTGGTCAACAAGTTGACCGGAGGCCTGAAGGGGCTGGCTAAACAACGTAAGGTGAAGATCGTTCACGGTTATGGCAAGTTCACTTCAGCGAATACCATCGAGGTGCTTGCCGGTGATGGCAGCAAACAGGTGGTGGGTTTCAATAGCTGCATTATCGCCGCTGGCTCGCGCGTGACCAAGTTACCGTTTATCCCCTGGGATGATCCACGGGTGATGGATTCGACCGATGCGCTGGAGATTAGAGAGGTGCCGAAACGTCTGCTGGTAGTTGGCGGCGGCATCATTGGTCTGGAGATGGCAACGGTCTATGATGCACTGGGTTCCAGTGTCACCGTTGTTGAGCTATCGCCCGGCCTGATTCCTGGTGTCGATCGTGATGTCGTGCGCCCATTGGAACGACGGATAAAGAAGCGTTACGAAAACATCTATACCAATACCAAGGTTACGGCGATTGAACCTGGCGCTGATGGCCTGGTTTGTCGCTTTGAGGGCAAGAAGGCGCCGGAGAGTGATACCTTTGATGGCGTCCTGGTTTCAATCGGTCGTAGTCCAAATGGCCTTTTGATTGATGCCGATAAGGCCGGTGTTGTTGTCGATGCGCAGGGTTTCATCAGTGTCGATAAACAACAGCGTAGCAATGTGCCACATATCTTTGCCATCGGCGATATCGTTGGTCAGCCGATGCTGGCCCATAAGGCGACCCATGAGGGCAAGGTTGCGGCCGAGGTTATTGCCGGGATGAAGACCTTCTTTGATGCCCGGGCGATTCCATCGGTTGCCTACACCGATCCTGAGGTTGCCTGGATGGGCAAGACCGAGGAACAGTGCAAGTCCGAGGGCATTGACTATAATAAGGGCGTATTCCCCTGGGCGGCGAGTGGTCGGTCATTGTCGCTGGGTCGTGATGAGGGAATGACCAAGGTGCTGTTCGATGAACATCATCGCTTGATTGGTGCGGCGATGGTTGGACCCAATGCCGGTGAGCTGATCGCCGAGGCCGTACTGGCGCTGGAGATGGGGGCCGATGTCGCGGATATTGCGTTGACGATACACCCGCATCCGACGCTGTCGGAGACCTTCAATTTTGCCGCTGAGGTGGCAGAAGGGACGTGTACCGATATCTACGCGCCGAAGCGGAAAAAATAGGACTGAGTGCTGAGTGCTGAGTGCTGAGTGCTGAGTGCTGAGTGCTGAGTGCTGAGTGCTGAGTGAGGAGAGCCCTTCTTCCTTGTCATCTCAAACTGTAGGCCCGTCTTTATGGGCTGTAGGGAGAGATCTCTACCAGGAAATGTCACTTCCATTTCCCGGCATAAATACCGTCAAGCGGCACCGAGGTCACATTGCAGTCTTGTTCCATAAGTCTTTGGTTCGAGATGAGACGATGATAAATAATGAAACTATTTACCTGCTTTTAAGGGTTAAAACACAATGTCAAAAATAAATAAAGTTGTACTGGCCTATTCGGGCGGTCTGGATACCTCGGTGATCCTGAAGTGGTTGCAGGATGTCTATGACTGTGAGGTCGTGACCTTTACCGCTGATATTGGTCAGGGTGAAGAGGTCGAGCCGGCGCGGGCCAAGGCTGAGGCGCTGGGTATAAAGGATATCTATATCGAAGACCTGCGCGAGGAGTTTGTGCGCGACTATGTGTTTCCGATGTTTCGCGCCAATACCGTTTATGAGGGTGAATACCTGCTGGGTACCTCAATCGCACGACCATTGATTGCCAAGCGGCTGATTGAAATCGCCAATGAAACCGGTGCCGATGCGATATCGCATGGTGCGACGGGTAAGGGTAATGATCAGATTCGTTTCGAGCTGGGTGCCTATGCCTTGAAACCAGGGGTGGCGGTGATTGCCCCGTGGCGTGAGTGGGATCTGAACTCGCGGGAGAAGTTGTTGGCCTACGCCGATGAGCATGGCATTCCAGTGGAGCAGAAACGCGGTAAGAAATCACCTTATTCGATGGATGCCAACCTGCTGCATATCTCCTATGAGGGTGGCCCGCTGGAAGATCCATGGACGGGTCCTGAAGATGATATGTGGCTGTGGTCCGTATCACCGGAGCAGGCCCCGGGTCAGGCCACTGAGATCGAGTTGCGTTATGAAAAGGGCGATATTGTCGCCATTGATGGTCAGACGATGACGCCAGCGGAGGCCTTGACCCATCTCAATAAGGTCGGCGCTGCAAATGGTATTGGTCGCCTTGATGTTGTTGAGAACCGCTATGTTGGTATGAAGTCGCGTGGTTGTTATGAAACACCGGGTGGTACGATCATGCTCAAGGGGCATCGGGCCATTGAATCGCTGAC
>Ga0316190_10002713_pt1 | contig 12858 bp, 9 predicted proteins | sample Eddworburrow2_MG_FD_204929 | JGI IMG/M metagenome (GOLD analysis project Ga0316190, IMG submission 204929) | Coastal sediment microbial communities from Maine, United States - Eddy worm burrow 2 | ecosystem: Environmental > Aquatic > Marine > Coastal > Sediment | place: USA: Maine | collected... | reverse complement strand
GATTGAGAAAACGATCAAGCCAGCTTTGAAACGGCCTCTCTAGCGGCTTGTCCATAATCACCCGGGGTTATGCACCAGGCTCAGAGACCATTTCCAGCCGCTGACTTACCAACTCTCCCAAACGGCTCAGGAAATCGGTACCCATATCATGCTGAAAGCGATCTACATCGCTACTGCCAATAGCCAACATGCCTGAAATGCTCTCGTTCTTTAATGGAATCAATACCGCAGAATTCACCTCATCTGCTGCAGATTCAAATACAATATTGAGCTGATCTTGAGGCAAGCATCCACACAATGGTCTGTTTTGCTGAAAAAAGGTTCGAAAATGACCAATAGCTCTCTGTTCAGATAGATCCAAGGCAGAAGGATCCTCCAGTTCAGCTGGAGTAAATAGCCATAACTCTACGTAATCGGCCTTAAACTCAGCATGTAGCTGATCCTCAAGTACATTGAGCACCTCATCAAGGTCAGTGGTATCGATCAAAGAGAGGGTCATCTGGTGCAGGCGGTTGATAAGAAGATCATTTTTACGCCCTACTTCAACCAGCTCATCCAATCTCTGTTGATAACGGGCACACTCTTTACGTAGTGCAGCAAGCTGTCGTTCCAGCAAAGATACGCTACCACCACTGACATGGGGCAGCCTAAGCTCTAACAGCAACTGCTCATGGCGCTCAAAAAACCCTGGATTTGCCACTAAATATTCAGCAACCACAACCTCCATATCTGAACTATTTCCAGGTTGTTCTGTTTGTATTGTCATAACTCAATTTTACCTTCAAAGACCTGGATGGCTGGGCCGCTCATCCATACTGGCGCTTCGTCTCCCGCCCAGCTTACCATAAGCGTACCACCCGGCAGGCTGACCTCTACCTGCTCATCAAGCAGTTCATTTATTCGCCCGGCAACCACTGCTGCACAAGCGCCTGTACCACAGGCCAATGTCTCACCAGCACCACGCTCAAAGACCCGCAGATCGATATGCCTGCGATCCTTTATTGCCATAAAACCCACATTAACCCGCTGTGGAAAGCTTGGGTGCTTCTCCAGTAAGGAACCTATTCGTTCAACCGGCGCATCGGCAACAGACTTTACCTGTATCACGGCATGCGGATTACCCATGGAGATAGCCGCAATCTTAATACTCTCATTATCAACCTCAATAGGGTAATATTTTGACTGGGTATCAGCTTCAAAGGGTATAAGAGCCGGTTCCAGCTTGGGTGGCCCCATATTGACTTTGATCAGATCATTATCTTCATGCCGCAGATGGATATTGCCCGAGAGGGTACCTACATGCAGAATCTCTTTATCACTTAGGCCGATAAGGTATACAAAGTTGGCGAAACAGCGAGCGCCATTACCACACTGTTCAACCTCTGAGCCATCAGCATTAAATATCCGATAATAGAAGTCTGTATCCATTGAACGTGGCGGCTCAACCAATAAAACCTGATCACAGCCAATGCCAAAGTGGCGATCTGCAATAAATTGGATCTGTTTGGTTGTCAGATCGATCTTTTGATTTATGGCATCAAAAACAACAAAATCATTGCCCAAACCATGCATTTTTGTAAAAGAGAGCATCATACTGTTCAAACTGCCGCTGAGTTATAAAATTTTTGAACCTGAAAAGATTCTACCCTGTTTTACTTTATTACAGTGAGCATCAAGTACGAAGAGAGATTTGCAATCCTAATTCTACTTAATCCTAGATTAATCAGTTGGCCACTACGGAATAAACATAAGTAATTGCAACTAAAATAAATTATGTAACACCCACTGATATTTACCTTGGGAACAACAACAAGCCATGAATAAACCAGACGTGACTGAAGCAGCACTACTGGAGATTGTGCAGATCCTGGTTCAGGAACTATATCCTGGAAGATCTGATACCACTGCCATTACCATGGATAACACTCTGGATCAGGATCTTGGATTTGATAGCCTGGGCCGAATGGAACTACTCTCTCGTCTCGAGCAGAATTTCCAGGTACAGCTGTCAGAAGAGTTTTTTATTGCTGCTGAAACCGTTCATGACCTCATGCAACTGTTAGAGGATGCACCAGCTGGCAAGCCAGTAGAACGGAAAATAAAACCCGCCTTACAACAACAGCAGGAACGGATCTTTGCACCGCATCAGGCGCGCACACTCCAAGAGGTATTGGCCTGGCACCTGGATCATCAGGCTGACAGGGTACACATTCATCTCTATGGCGAAGGCGATGAACCGCAAGAGATCAGTTACCAAACCCTCTATGAAGGTGCCAGCCGGGTAGCTTCTGGGCTGCAGCAACATGGACTTCGGGCCGGTGAAACAGTGGCTATCATGCTGCCCACCAGCCGCAGCTATTTTTTCAGTTTTTTGGGGATCCTGCTGGCCGGTGGCATCCCTGTACCTATCTACCCCCCTGCACGCCCCTCTCAGATCGAAGACCACCTGCGACGGCATGCCCGCATCCTTAACAATGCCCAGACCACCCTGCTAGTCACAATCCCCGAAGCCAAACTGGTGGCTCATCTGCTCAAGTCACATGTCGACAGCCTGCGACATATCATTACGGCTGAGGAGCTGGCTGAAACAGAGAAGGAAGCGCAGCATTTTTCCACAGCCAAAGCCTCTGATATCGCCTTTTTGCAGTACACCTCTGGCAGCACAGGCAACCCCAAGGGGGTGACGCTGACCCACAGCAACCTGCTCGCCAACCTCCGGGCCATGGGCGAGGCTATTCAGGTCACTTCCGATGATGTCTTTGTCAGCTGGCTACCCCTCTATCATGATATGGGGTTGATTGGCGCCTGGCTGGGCAGCCTCTACTTTGGTTTCCCATTGGTTGTAATGTCACCACTGGCATTTCTGGCACGTCCAAAGCGCTGGTTATGGGCTATTCACAATCACCGGGGCACACTCTCAGCCGCTCCCAACTTTGCCTATGAGCTCTGCCTGCACAAGATACGTGACGGCGACCTGGAGGGTTTGGATCTTAGCTCCTGGCGCATGGCCTTTAATGGGGCAGAGCCGGTCAGTCCCGGCACCATTCGGCGCTTCACTGAGCGCTTTAATCCCCTGGGTTTCCAACAGGGAACCTTGGCTCCGGTATTTGGACTGGCTGAATCATCGGTTGGTCTGGCGTTTCCACCACCGGGACGCATCCCCCCCATTGATCGCATCCAGAGAGAGACCCTGACTACATCAGGCCAGGCCGTTCCTGCATCTAAATCAGATCCTCAGGCACTGGAGTTTGCTGCCTGTGGCCTACCCTTAATCGGCCACCCCATTCGGATTGTGAACCATGGCGGGCGTGCACTTCCAGAGCGCCAGGAGGGCCGGTTACAGTTTCGTGGCCCCTCTGCCACCCGTGGATATTATCGAAATCCTGAGGAGACCCAGCGTCTATTTGATGGACCCTGGTTGAACACCGGTGACCTGGCCTATATCGCTGAGGGTGACATCTATATCACCAGCCGGGTCAAAGACCTGATCATCCGTGCAGGACGTAACATCTACCCCTATGAGCTGGAAGAGGCGATAGGTTACATCCCTGGCATTCGCAAGGGTTGTGTTGCTGTCTTTGCAACCACCGATCACAGCAAAAAGACCGAGTCCATGGTGGTCCTGGCCGAGACCCGGGAGACCGAAGCCGATAGCCTGCAAAAGCTGCAGGATCAGATCAATGCTCTGGCCTCTGATCTGGTGGGGATGCGACCCGATAAGGTGATAATCGCTCCACCCCATACCGTATTAAAAACCTCCAGCGGAAAAATTCGGCGCAGTGCCTGCAGGACACTCTATGAAGAGGGTCGGATTAACCAAACCCAACGGGCTGCCTGGTTGCAGATCGCCAGTGTAGCCCTATCAGGCGTGCTTCCGCAGCTACGAAAAAGCAGCAGACAACTGCTTGAGTGGTTGTATGCCACTTATGCCTGGGTGCTATTTGGCTGCCTGACACCCATCATCTGGGCATTGACCGTGATCCTACCCCAGCTACCCTGGCGCTGGCGGGTTATTCGTGGCGGCGCCCGGCTGCTGACCTTTTTATCTGGCATAAAGATAGAGGCTACTGGATTGGAAAACCTTCCACAGGATTCAAACTGTATCCTGGTGGCCAATCACGCCAGCTATGTGGATGCCATTATTTTGGCTGCCTGCCTACCCGTTCATTACCGTTTTATCGTTAAGGCAGAATTACGCTCCAATGTTCTGGCTCGTCTATTTTTGCAACAGATCCATGCTGAATTTGTAGAGCGCTTTGATCAGCAACAAGGGGTGGCAGATGCTCAGCGTCTGGAGGCATCGGCCACATCCTCCAGCCAACCTCTCTTTTTCTTTCCGGAAGGAACCTTCACTGATACACCAGGGCTTCTTCCCTTCCGCATGGGGGCATTCACTATCGCTGCCAAAGCAGGGCTACCTGTCATACCCATTGCCATCAAAGGTAGCCGGTCTCTGTTGCAGGGGCGCAGTTGGTTCCCACGCCATGGCACTGTCGCTATTACCGTCGGTGAAAAAATCTATCCATCAGGCACTGATTGGGAGACAGCAATCAGCCTGCGCGACAACGCAAGAAAAATGATTCTCAAGCATTGTGGTGAATCAGATAATGGGTATGATTCACCACTGAGGCCAACCTAACAGTCTTCTATAATTGAAAAGCTATTGGTTTATCCACAGCCTAACTTAACCCGATCAAAACACTATGCATAACAATGAACAGCCCGCTGTAGAGATCCTGTTGGTGGAAGACAACGATATAAATCAAGAGGTAGCCCTGGCAATGTTACAACTAATGGGGCTATCGGCAGATATTGCAGGTGATGGGAAACAGGCATTAACCATGCTAGGGCAGAAAACTTATGATCTAATCTTGATGGATTGTAAAATGCCCGTAATGAATGGGTTTGAAGCCACACAGATTATCCGCAAACGCGAGTCAAAGGATGCCGGGCACATCCCTATTATTGCCGTTACAGCCAATTCTATGACAGGTGACCATCAACAGTGTCTTGATGCAGGCATGGATGACTATATAGCCAAGCCATTCACTCAAAAAGATTTAGCGGCTGTCATTTATAAATGGCTGCCTCAGGTGAAACAGGTTCAGCCAGCTCAAGACCCATAATCTCTTTCCGGATATAGGTGATGACATCACTGACCTGCAAGGCCGTAAGATCATAACGCCAAGCTGGCATAGCCGTTCCCGGTTTACCTAATAGGATGGCCCAACGCATTCTCTCCACTGAAAATTGATCCGCAAGTTCCTTGTTGGTGAAATCCAGCGGCGGGGCCTTTATTACATTGCGAACAAAGCTTTGGCCATCACCTTTATCACCATGGCATACACTGCAGTATGCGCGGTAGACCCCCTTTCCATTTTGCAGACTCTCCTGCATGCTGCCACTGGCAGCCACTGGCAATATAAACAGCAATATAAGAAATGTAATCTTAGTCATGAGCCGCCACTGGTATACGGGTTATTCCCTTTCGTCCACCAACCCAAAAGCTTCCATCCTCTGAAAATGTCAGGCTATATATAAATCGACTTAGCAACCCACCATATTGATAATGTTGTTTGATGGTCTTTCCATCAAAGCTTGCCAGCCCTTTAATTGTACCAATCCACAACACACCCTCTTTATCAAACTGAAGAGCAAGCACAAAGTTACTGGGCAGGCCATCCCGCGTCGTGTAGTTGGTAAACGTCTCAGTACCTACATCAAAGAAGGAGAGGCCGCCGCCCCAGGTGCCAACCCAAAGATTCTCCTTCGGACCAAGCTCCATCGCAACAACATAGTTTGGATTGTAGTTGTAGTTGGCGCCTGGTGCTGTTTGAGCGGATATCTGTGCTTCATGATGATTACCACGTAGCGCTGTCTTTACATCGTGAACATCCTTTCTGACAATATCAATCCCTGCCCCTAAGCCATCATTATGATCCCATTTTTTCCACTGCTCTCCCTCCAGCAGGGAGATACCTACCTCCGTGCCAAACCATATGCGCTGCTTTGAATCTATCTCGACTGCATAGACCCAGTCATCTGAAAGGCCTTCATTGGTATTTTTTACCGTGTACTTTGTCCAGTTAGCTCTTTCATTAATATCGCCACTGATCTTATTGACACCGCTCCAAGTGCCAATCCACATATTTCCGGCCTTATCGAATTCAACATCGTAGACAAAGGAGTCATTCAAACCATGCCGTACATTGTAGATCTCAGTTTTTGGGGTGCCCTCTTGCATCACCAGCTTAGCCAGACCGCCACCATAGGTGCCTAGCCAAAGGGTCTTGCCATCAGGGTCTTGAGTTACCGAATGGATAGATTTACTGATCAGGCCATTATCATAATCAAGCAGAAGTGCATCATTGGTAAGGGTATCCAGAATATAGAAACCATCGGAGGTGCCAAGGTATAACTTAGATCCAGCACTCTCTAACACCTTGACATGGTCAACACCAATATCGAACACCTCTAGTTCTAAAGGTTGCAACTTGGCTTCTGCTGCTAAAAGATTGATGCTCAGCAGGCAGCAAATCAACAGTAAAAAAAGGTTATACCGGCTAACCCGCATAAGGAATCCTCAGAATCTTTGGATAGAGAAGAGAGTAGGCATGCAATGAATGAACGTCAAGTATAGGCATATCACTCCTGGGCCAATTTAAGCTCTTTAATCTTCCGTGTCAGGGTATTACGCCCCCAACCCAACAGATGAGCAGCATCCTGCCGGCGTCCTCCCGTATGCTCTAACGCCACCTTTATCATCACGGTCTCAAAGGCAGGTAGCGCTTCATCCAGGACACCCTCTTCTCCTTGCTGCAGTTTCTGCTGAGTCCATGTACGTAATAGGGCCTGCCACTCATTTGAGGATGACTCAACCTTTCCATCAACCTTCAGTTCTGGTGGAAGGTCTTCAACATGGATCTCCTGCCCCGAAGACATGACTGTAAGCCAACGTGCAGTATTTTCCAGCTGGCGAACATTCCCTGGCCATTCAATTTGCTGCAGCACCTCGATGGTTTCCGGCCTCAGGATCTTAAGCTCTGTATCCAACTCCTGAGCTGATGTGGTGAGAAAATGCTGCATCAATAACGGAATGTCCTCCCTACGCTCACGCAATGCCGGGATGTGAATTCGAATCACATTCAGACGGTGGAACAGATCTTCACGAAACTCCCCCTTTTCAACCAACCCTTCGAGATGCTGGTGGGTTGCTGCAATGATCCTTACATCAACCTTCACCGGCTCATGGCCACCAACCCGGTAAAATTCACCATCAGCAAGCACCCGCAACAGACGCGTTTGCAGTTCGGCAGGCATATCACCAATCTCATCCAAAAACAGTGTGCCACCATCCGCCTGCTCAAAACGCCCCATCCTTCGCGTCTGTGCACCGGTAAAGGCGCCGCGTTCATGGCCAAACAGCTCTGATTCCATCAGGTCTCGAGGGATTGCCGCCATATTCAAGGCAATAAAGGGTTTTGAGGCTCGCGGGCTGTGGCGATGAAGGGCCTGAGCCACAAGCTCTTTACCCGTTCCAGACTCACCATTTATGAGTACCGTTACATTAGATCTTGCCAACCGGCCAATGGCCCGGAATACCTCCTGCATAGCAGGTGCTTCACCAATAATTTCCGGACTATCAACCAACTCTGTAGCAACTACCTTGTTAGATTGCTGGCTCTGCCGAAAGGCTCGCCGCACCTGCTCAATGGCTTCATCAATATCAAATGGTTTTGGCAGATATTCAAAGGCACCTCCATGAAACGCAGAGACTGCACTGTCCAGATCTGAATGTGCTGTCATGATAATAACGGGCAACTCTTTATGGCTCTCCTGTATACGCTGCAAAAAAGAGAGCCCATCCATACCAGGCATACAAATATCTGAAACAACAACATCTGGACAATCATGCAGCAAGGCATCCAATGCCTCGCTGGCATCAGAAAAACCCGTTACATTCATCTGGGCACGCTGTAGCGCCTTTTCCAGTACCCACCTGATCGAATGGTCATCATCTATAACCCACACCTTGCAGCCTTCAGACATTCAAATTCTCCAGTGGCAGCCATACAGTAAATACTGTCTTGCCCGGTTTGCTACGGCATTCGATCAATCCATGGTGTTGATTAATGAGTGACTGGGCAATGGTTAGACCAAGCCCCATTCCCCCTTTACTGTCACTCACCATGGGATAGAAGATTTTATTGAGAATATCAGCTGCTATACCCGGGCCATTGTCCTCAATCTCAACCTGAGCAACCAGTTTGTGGCGACTGTTTCCAATCGTAAACTGCCGCTGAATACGGGTGCGCAGAATGATCTCACCCTCCTCTCCAGTAGCACGTACGGCATTACGCACAATATTCAAAAGGGCCTGGATCAGCTGGTCAGCATCTCCCGAAAACTCAGGGATACTGGGGTCATAATCCAACACCAGTCTCACCCGCCCTCGTGACTCTGCCTGAACCAACGAGCGCACCCGATCTAGTACCTGGTGGATATTGACCTGTGTATATTGAGGCAACTTATTGGGCCCCAACATACGGTTTACCAATGTTTGCAGCCGATCCGCCTCATTTATAATCACCTGGGTATACTCTTTTAGGGCAGGATCAGGCAATTCATGCTCAAGCAGTTGGGCCGCCCCACGCAGTCCCCCCAATGGATTTTTGATCTCATGGGCCAGGCCACGAATAAGATCACGAGCAGCATGGTGCTGAGTGATCAGATACTCTTCCTGGCTGATGCGTAATTGACGATCAAGCTGCTGAAATTCAACCAGGATACCGGATGCACGTTCAGCATCGGCCAAAGGCATAACCGTACAATCTACAGTAATCTCTCGGCCATCCAGCGTATGGAGTATTGTTTCACGCTCCGTAAAGGGTGACCCCATATCTACAGCCTGCTTAAAGGCTGCACTCAGGTCACGTTCAGGGCAGTGTATAAAGTCACCCGCCTGCTGACCTTTTAGATTCCGGGCGCTGGCGGCAAACATCATCTCTCCGGCAGGGTTGATGTATTGCAGGCACAACTGCTCATCGAACAGGAGAACCGTAATACTCAGGTTCTCTAATATCCAGGGAGATAGTGCTTTATGTATCAGATTGTCTGCATTCATACCCATGCTACTGCAAATATCGAACCAAGCAGCCTTGCTATACAGCATTAGGGGTTCAGAGAAACCACTACCACTTACGCACCATTATAGTGCATAAATTAGGTTCCATGCACGATTACAGAGCAATGAAAGGTACAGCAACAGCTCTCCCTCTCAATAGTGATAGGTGAGCGTATTTCAGATAAGAGCTAAAACCTACTATTATTGCTCAGGTTTTTGAGGGGGGGTTGGTTGTGAAATAGCCTGCTTTCGCAGATGAAATGAGACGACATTGGTGCTAACCAGGATCTGATCTTTATCATCAACAATATCCGCCTTCAAGGTATGTGTGCCCAAGGAGATATCCTTTAGGGAAAACTGGGTTGAAGCCAGTTTCTCTTTTAGTTTTTGGCCATCTACCGTAACAACAATCTTGTGTCCACTACGTAATCCAGGCGTTAGAAAAAAAGAGCAATTTACCATACCTTGATTACTGCGAATGGTCTCTCCCTGCTCAGGCTGGGCTAGGGAAAATTTACTGTAACCTGTTCCAGTATCAGCAGCATCCTTACCCTCTGGATCAGATGCCTCTGCCGGCGTATAAACCGGATCTGGCAGGCTTAACACTTCTGCATTTGGGAATGGTTTGTCCGAATAATGGACCACCCCCATTTTATCTACCCACTTATAAAATTCACCCGCTGATACCAGCAGGGGCAGACAGCTTAAAATGATTATTAGTAATCTAGACATTACAGCAGCATAGCCGAGCAGATGAGAATCCTCAACCAATAATCCTCAGAAAAACAGCCGAGCTAAGCACTTGTCCGGCCTACCTCTACTGAGGCTCACCTTTAAACTGAAACTCATAAGCAGCATTCGCACTCTCCGGTCCACCATGCCAATCATTGATTCGAATATATTTGGCATTTTGATGTACTCCCATTGGGAATTCATACCATTGAGCTACTCCTCCCACCGACCAGCTACCTGCCAGTGAATAGTTCGTTCCATCCAATGAAAAGTAGAGCCGCCAGGTACTACTGTAGTTTGGTCCGCCATAGAGTCGCACGGCATTGATACGATAGGTATCCCCCGCACTGTTCAATTTGAAATCAGCATAGTGATCTGGACCGCCCGGCCCAAAATCATTACCCGTGCTAATTTGACCATCAATGAGATGCCCGGGGCTGCCCATATTCATGGAACCAACCAGCTCTGCTGGCTGCTCCCAAACTCCGGCAGTAGTCGCGATAAAACTCCAAGCTGGAGCAGTGAGTGGATTGCCAGCCAGATCGTTTGCATTAATGGTGACAGCAATCACTTCACCAGCAGCAAAGTTAGCACTCGGATTGATTCTGACCCTATAGCTCTCAGGGGCACCCGTTTTTTCCATAATGCCCGTATCAGCCGCACTATAGGTCTGTGCATAGCCCAGGTTACCCACTATCTGAATGGAGAGGCTTGCCCCATCAACCCCAATACCGTTATCCAACAGAGTGAAGGTCAAATCACTATTAAGTGCCACATCAGCTGTACTACTTTCCGGCCATAGATTTGATATAAGCGGTTGAATTGAATCACCCAAAACCACTACCGATGCAGTCGACACGGCGTTACCCGCCGCATCAAATATGGCATTACTACGAGCTGCCAACCTATCTGTTCCAACATCTTCACTGGCATCCAGCGGGACATTCAAACTGAGGATAGCAAAAGCATCCCCTGCACTATGGTTAACAGCAGTAATAGCTCTTCCATTATCCAAATCTGTAAGAGTGAAATCTACCGTGGATAATGCTCCTGTCGCACCAGTGTTGGTGTAGACCCCTTTAGTAAAGCTAACAATCAAACGATTACTGCCGGATTCGCCATACACCGCTTTGATTCTGGGTGGATAGATATCCACAGGTGTTCTTGTATAACCAATAGCGTCATTGTGGCACATGACACAGACACCGTTCTTTCCAATGGAACCCTGCCCGCCGGTGATAAAGCGGGTCTTGCCACCACTGCTTTGCGCCAGTGTCGGATAGGTGTTGATGGGCGTATATTGCAGCCCCAAGCTCGGCACCTTATCAGTTGTCCCCGGCGTACTGATCAATTCACCATGACGCACCATGCGCGGTGATGGTGAGCCGTGCACATTGTGACAAGCAGGACAGCTGATTTGCGAATCACCCGTTACCCCATCCCAGTCGGAATCCCATCTGTTGGTATAGGGCCCCCCAGAATTCAAGTGATACCAATGAGCATTGACATTGGTGGGATCGTTTCTGTAGTTGGTGCCCATATCATTCTGCGTGACAAAGGGCGCTGAGTTGTGACATTTAAAGCAGAGGGCAAAATCATTCAGGATAATGCCATCCCAATCTGTGCGTGGAATATCCATCGGGGCAGCACCGTTAACAGCTGCCAATCGATATCCTGCCTGATAGTTATCATTCCCCGCATTATAGGTTCTGGCCTCACCATCAATATGGGCCGTCGTAGAATCATGACAATCGGTACATCCCCGATTGGCTGCAGGTGCTCCTGAAGCCGGGTATGTACCCGTTGCCAGGCCATGTCCTGTTTTATAAAAGCCATAACCAATGCCGTAGTTGGTGTTGGCATCCTCATCACCAACAATATTGGGTGCAGCAATTCCAGTGATAGTTGCTGCCGCTTCATCATGACAGCCGGCACACCACTTCTCCTTACCGGCCACCAGGCTGCCATCGGCTTCATAGACACCGCCACTTTTCCAGTTGTCCTTTGCCCCAATGGATTCACCCACTGAATCAATGCCATTATAACTGCCTTCAGGGCTGTGGCAGTCGTCACAGACATCGGTCTCATTCAGGGTGATGATGCCATTGCCATCAAGGTCGGTGCCGGATTTAAAGGTCGGCATGCTGGCAGTATCATGACAGGTGCTGCAGTAGATGCCGGGGCCGCGCTGGTCATCATCCCCTGCCGATGGGGGAGAGATGCCCAGTGAACTTTCGGTATGTGTTGAATGGGGGGCGGCAGTGCCTCGCCCCTGGCTGGCTTGTGTGCCTGCCGTGTAAGGGAAGGTTGCATCCGGGTCGTAGAGGGTACCGGCCTCATGGCCATGGCAGCGCACACAGACGGTGGCATCACCACCGCTCACGCCGGGGCCACCGTGGGCAAAGCCGTTCTTGTGCAGATGACAGGCTTCGGTACATTTCAGTTCAGCCGCACCCCCCACATTCATATGCCATTGGTCCGGCCCTGAGCCATCATTGCGCATGTGTGTGGTCTGGGTATGACAGACCTGACAGATGCCATCAAAGACCTGATCGGCATCCGCAAAGGAGTTCGGCCCGGTGGGACGAAAAAACTTCACCATTTTAGGCCCACTGTTCGGCGTTCTGATCACATCCCGAATCAGCTTGCTGTAGAGGATGCCAAAGGTATCTCCAGGTGAGGCCTTGTCCAACTCCATCGGCCCTTCCAGCGTGAGGGTATCACTGCTGTTTCCCGTGATCCGGTAACTGATAACCCGGTTGGCCAGGTTAGGGAAGAGCACCAGGCCGGCATACTCATCAACCTGCCAGCCAGCACCCGTGCTACTGAGCGTCGTAGCCGTAACCTGCGTAACTGCTGCAGAAAAGAGCAGCGCCTCTTCACCGTATCTGGCCAGCTGATAGTGATAGTGCGGTTCATGACAGACTCGGCACTCAATGGCCCAATCACCATAGCCATTGTCAATCGAGAGGCTGGAGTGGGTCTTCATGAAAGGGGCCACA
>Ga0316190_10002712_pt1 | contig 12861 bp, 6 predicted proteins | sample Eddworburrow2_MG_FD_204929 | JGI IMG/M metagenome (GOLD analysis project Ga0316190, IMG submission 204929) | Coastal sediment microbial communities from Maine, United States - Eddy worm burrow 2 | ecosystem: Environmental > Aquatic > Marine > Coastal > Sediment | place: USA: Maine | collected... | reverse complement strand
ATTGTGCTGCCGGCCCTGGACCAGGCGGCGTTGCGGCAACTGGCCACTGCAGGGGGCGGCGCCTACACGGCCATCAGCAGTGGCGATAATGATGTCAGTTTTCTGCTCTCGACAATGACCACTGAAGCGGGTGAACGCACCGAGCAGGCCGGGATGCACACCGACAGCTGGCAATCAAACGGACCGTGGCTGGCGGTGTTGTTGCTGCCACTGGCGGCACTGGCCTTCCGTCGAGGCTGGCTGCTGGTGCTGCTGATACTGGTCGGTGGTACTGTCGCGACGCCGCAGCCGGCGATGGCGCTTGGCTGGGATGACCTGTGGCTGCGTCCGGACCAGCAGGCTGCACGTGCATTGCAGGCCGGGGAACCTGCGCAGGCGGCACAGCTGGCACGCGATCCGGCCCTGCGCGGCACGGCGGAATACCAGGCAGGGAATTACGAGGCCGCACAGCAGGCATTCGCCTCCCAGGCAAACGCCGATGCGGACTACAATCAGGGCAATGCGCTGGCACAGCTGCAGCGTTACGAAGAGGCGCTCACTGCCTATGATCGGGCACTGCAAAAACAGCCGCAGATGGCGGATGCCCTGCATAACAAGGCAGAAGTTGAGAAGCTGTTGCAGCAACAGCAACAGCAAGAACAGCAACAGGACCAGCAGCAAGGTGAGTCCGGTGACGATGCGGACAATCAGCAAGGGCAGCAGGACCAGGGTAGCGGGGATAAACAGCAGGATGCCCAAACGGGTGAGCAGGACAGTGACGACTCGCAGGCAGACGCCCAAAACGAACCCGGCGAGCAGAACGCACAGGAGAGCAGTGACGCCAGCCAGGACGCCGACTCGGCTACGGCCGGGCAGCAGGCGGCTGAGGATGAAGATCCGACCGATGAGTCACAACAATCTGCCGATGCGCAGGATACTGATGTCGCAGAGGGTGAATCATCTTCCGCACAGCAGGCAGGAGAAGAAGCAGAGCAAGCGGCCGAACAGCAAGCCACGGCAAGCGCGGAACCGCTCGACAGTGAAGAACAGCGCGCTGCGGAACAGTGGCTGCGTCGCATCCCCGATGATCCCGGCGGCCTGTTACAACGCAAGTTCCTGTATCAATACAAGCAGCGTGCTGGTCGGTCGGCCGTAGACGAACAGCAGGCGTGGTGATAAAAACTGACTATCGAGAGCAAAAGAGAATCCCTTCTCCCTCCGGGAGAAGGCCAGGAAGAGGGGATATATTATGCAGATACCCAATAACATCCCCTCTCCCCAACCCTCTCCCGGAGGGAGAGGGAGTTATGGGTGCTATCCCGGAGGGAGAGGGAGTTAACGAGTACGACCATTCATGAATATGAAAAGATACACAGCCCTGTTAATTGTCCTGTTACTGACCTCACAGTCACTGTGGGCGGATGTGAGTGCCAGCCTGAATCGGCAGACGGTTTACGAGGGCGATACTGTCAGCCTGAACATCGTCACCAACGAGACTGGCCAGGGCGCGAATCCTGACCTCTCGGTACTGCAGCAGGACTTTGAAATACTTGGCACTGCCACTAGTCAACAGACCTCGATCATTAACGGGAAACGCTCGGAGTCACATCAATGGAATATCGAACTGGCACCGAAACACGCGGGTGAGCTGACGGTGCCACCCATCCGTGTCGGTGCCGAGACCACACAAGCGCTGACGCTGCAGGTGACTGCACAACCCGATGCCGTCATTGCCGAGGCCGGTCAGCCGGTCTTTATGAAGACACTGCTGCAACCGCAGGATGCCCCGGTCTACGTGCAACAACAACTGCGCTACACCCTGCAGCTGTTCTATCGAGAGTCACTGTTCGAGGGCAGTTTTGATGGCCCGCATGTCGAGCACGCACTCGTTGAGCGACTTGGTGAAGACGTGCAATATAAAACCACCGTTAACGGTGTGGAGTACAATGTTGTCGAACGACACTTCGCAATCTTTCCCGAGCAAAGCGGTACGTTCTCGATCTCTCCGGTGACCTTCAGCGGGCGCCTGGCCGGTCAATCGCAACAGCGCATGCCGTCGATGTTCATCGACGACATGATGGAACGATTTTTCAGTAATACCACCATCACCACACCCGGGAAGCGCATGCGTCTGCGCAGTGAAGGCTATAGCCTCGACGTACAGCCACGCGCAGCAGCATTCACCGGGGATGACTGGTTGCCCAGCGAGCAGCTGACCCTGACAGATAGCTGGGCCTCGGGGCCGCCCGAGTTTCGCAGCGGTGTGCCGGTGACGCGCACGCTGACGCTGGAGGCGAAGGGGCTGGAGTCCACACATTTACCGGAGTTCAAGCTGCCTGAAAGCGAGGGCATGCGTCTGTATCCGGAGCAACCGGTCTATAGCAACCGCACCGATCGTGAATGGGTGATCGGTAGCCGTCAACTGACCGTTGCCTATGTGCCTTCGGCCAGCGGTATGCTGACCATCCCGGCCATGCAAATTGACTGGTGGGACACCACGGTTGAGCAACAGAAAACCGTCGAACTGCCGGCCTGGACGATCAATGTGCTGCCAGGTGAGGGTCTGACGGAGACGCCGCCAGCACCCCCGGTGACATCCGTGACCGCCCCTGATGAACCGCCAGAAGTATCGGTGGCAGACCGTGATGACTGGCTGGCAAAAACAATGTCACGCTGGCCGTGGCTGCTGGCCGGTCTACTGCTGTCGGCAATCACGGTGTTTGCCTGGCGTCGTAACCAGCCTCGTGAAGTAACAACATCTGTCCACAGCGCAGAATCGTCAGCAAGGCAGCAGCTCAAGGCCGCCCGCAGCGCAGTGCAGCAGGCCTGTCAGGAAAATAATCCCGCGGCAGCGGCCAATGCACTGTTGCAATGGGCCGCTGCCAGTTGGCCGGATGACCCGCCACGTAATCTCGGTACCCTGATGCAACAGCTGTCTAGCGGGGTGAATGAAATACAGGCGCTGGAGCGTGCGCTCTATGGTGCAGCCGCTGAGCAGTGGCAGGGCGAGGCCCTGTGGCGCGTGTTCGATCAGGGCCTGGAGAGCAAACACGATACGGTGCCGGCCGACAGGGCAGGGTTATCCCCTCTATACCCTGTCAGGAAAACCTGAAACCGTAGCAGACAAACATTGCCGGAAAAGTCCTTGTGTGACCCACACACTTAATCGCGTTCGGCGAGTGCCGGCGGCAATGCCACCTTGGCGATGCGCTTTGCCAGGGTGTAGATACGCCGCATCTGGTCCACGAATGCCATCTCCAGCCGCACCAGGTTGAGGTAATCCCGGTCTTCTGCACCCAGGCGCGTTGCCTTCCTGGTCAGCAAGTGTTCCGATTGATCCCGAATGGTGTCCTTCATCATGAGTACGGAACTGGCCGCCCGCTGGTCGTTATCGCGTACCGCCTGTACCGCGAGTTCCACCGCCCGGGTCACTGTCGTGTAGAGGGAAGCCAGGATTTCCCGGGTTTCATCACCCGACCTGGATTTCACATCGGCCGCCTTGCGCGCCAGGGCAGCGATATCGGTTTCGATAACGTCTGCGAGGTTTTCTATATTGTCCGTCGCCGTCATCAGCCCCTGGAATTCAAGACTTTCCTGTTCTGTTAATGACCCCTGGCGAATCTTCCCCAGGTAAACAAGGATCGCCGCCTCCAGAATATCGACCTCGTCGTCGCGTCGGGCGATATCCTCAATGTGCTTCATGTCGCGGTTTTTCAGGGCTGGTACGATGTCCTGCAGCATGCCGAGTGTAATTGCGCCAATCCGACCCAGCTCCAGACGCACCTGCTGCAGTGCCACGGCAGGTACTGCCAGCGCTGCCTCATCGAGAAACTCGGGTTCCACAATGACGCCTGCCTCAAGCGGCCGTTCCGGTACCAGGCGCTCCGCCAGCCGGGCAAACCAGCCGGTGAAGCCAATAAACAGCAGGGTGTTGATGACGTTGAACAGGGTATTGGCATTGGCGATCTGACGCGGCACCTCCGCCGCCGCCCTGGCGGCTCCCTGCAGTTGCGGGCTGGAGGGGGATACCCACACGGCCATGTCCACCAGCAGCCAGATGAGTGGCAGCCATATCAGGGTACCCAGCACATTGAAGACAACATGCACCACAGAGGCACGCACGGCTTCCTCCGATTTGCTACTGAGGATGCCCATGAAGGCGGTGGTCACGGCCGTGCCGATGTTGGCCCCCAGCGCCAGCGCGATACCTGCCGGTAGCGCCAGCAGGCCTTCACTCGCCATCGCGATGGCGATACCCACGGTGGCGGCGGAGGATTGCACAATGGCAGTGAACACTGCGCCGGCGATAATACCAGCCACCGGGTTTTCCAGTGTTACCAGTATTTCAAGAAAGGGCGGGTAACTACGCATGGGTGTCATCGCCTCACTCATCAGACCCATGCCATAGAACACCAGGCCGATACCCATAATCATCATGCCGTAGTACTTCACCTTCTCCTGCTTGGCAGTAAACGTCATGAAAAAACCCAGCGCGACCGGACCGAGGGAATAGGCGGACAGGTTGAACGCCAGTAACTGGGCCGTCACCGTGCTGCCAATATTGGCACCCATGATGACACCGACAGACTGCGCCAGTGTCATCAGGCCACCGCTGATGAAACCAACAACCAGCAAGGTGGTGACCGTCGAAGAATTGAGTACGCCGGTCACGAAGGCCCCGGTCAAGGCGCCCTTGAAGCGGTTGGTGGTGAGCTTTGCCAGCACCGTTTTCATGGTTTGGCCGGCCGCTTTTATCATTCCCTCGGATAGCATTTGCAGTCCACCGAGAAACAGCGCCAGGCCACCGAACAGGCCGAGGCATAACTGCAGCCAGTCCGGCGAGGCCACCGTGACATCCAGATCTACCGCGTAGGCGTAAAAGGCAGCCGCCAGCAACAGGACAGCGAGTCCCGTTCGAAGCAGATGGGAGCGGATTAATACTACGGACTCAGGTCCGGCGTGTGTTGATCTCATTGGTATCCTCTACTGAGATGGCGTGGTGGCCAACAGAATGAAATAGCGTGTAACCCGGGGCGAAGCAGGCCAGAGAATAACCACCAGTCGCTAATCTATCAATAGAGGTGCCTGTTGATGTAGACCTCGTTGGGTACGCTGTTGCCCGTTGGACTGGCGGGTCGTTGTCATCCGGAAAACCCCGTTTGTACTGCAGCGGGTGCGGGTCTACAATGGCGCGCTTGTCGTTCCCGGGACCTCGAGAAAGCTTTGGTCTTGGCGCGTACATCCCGGATAATTCACGGCCGCAGTTCAGCTGTGGCAGGCAAGACGTCAATGCGATGACAAACACCTGATTTGGAAAAACCATGGCTGCACTGGATTTAAAACTGCCAAAGCACCTGTACCGGCAGACGCTGAACGAGGACGGTGAGGTGGTCGAAGTCACCTACCTGCATGACCGGCTGATTAACTGGTTCGATCATGGCAAGGGACTGCGTGATCTGTGTGAAACGGTTTATGAAGACGAGCTCGGGAATATTGCCGGCTGGGAAGAACAGCAGTTACTGCTGCTGGAAGAGCAGTGGCTGGAAGTCGAGAACGGTGAAGATGACGACGCCAATGAAGAACAGTATCACCTCGCTTGTGACGCTGTTACCCGCGAAGCCGATGAAAAGCGGCTGATCGCAAAATCACAAATGGCGGAACGCTACAGTGCCATCGAAAAACTGGTTTCCCAGTGTGCCGAGCACGTCGAAGAACACACACCCGCAGCTCGCACCAGCCATGCCGCGGAATACGTACTCGCTTTTATCATCATTGCAGTCGTGGCCTTTGTGCTGCTTTAATTATTCACCACGGAGGCACGAAGAACATAGAGCAATGTGTGTTGCTTATGAACACTCTGTGTACTCTGTGTCTCTGTGGTTTGCTGAATGGTTATGAGCTGCTGCAGTCATTTTCAGGGGGAAATATGAAAGACAAAAGAAAACCGGCCAGCAGGACCATGGCAGAGAGTGCAGATCGTCACAGTCTCTATGAACAATCGGTTCAGGGTGTAACTGAGGAGTACGATTTTGTCAGCGAGACATTCCGCAAACTGCGCCAGCGTCAGGCACACTCGGTAAGGGAAGATTTCTGCGGTACCGCCAGTATGTGTTGCGAATGGGTCAGGCGTGACGAGAAAAACACGGCCACCGGTGTTGATATTGACGCCGAAGTGCTGGCATGGGGACGCCAGCATAATCTGGCTGCGCTGCAAGCGAATGAACGCACCCGGGTTCGTCTGCTACAGGAGGATGTCTTTCACGTCGATCAGACCGAGCCGGTCGATGTGGTGCTCGCGATGAATTTCAGTTACCAGATATTCAAGACGCGCGAACAACTGGGACGTTATTTCCGCAAGGTACACGAAGCCCTGGCAGACGATGGCATTCTCTTTATGGATTCCTTTGGTGGCTATGAGGCGTACAGGGAAATAAAGGAAAAACGCAAATTCAAACATTTTAAATATATCTGGGAGCATGCCAGTTATAACCCGATCAATGGCGATATTCTCTGCCATATCCACTTCAGCTTCCCGGATGGCTCGAAGATGAAGAAGGCTTTTACCTATGACTGGCGCCTGTGGTCATTGCCGGAGTTGCAGGAACTGCTGGCCGGAGCTGGCTATTCCCGGGTGTCGGTCTACTGGGAGGGGACGGATAAAGAGAGCGGCGAGGGTAACGGGCACTACTCACCGGCCACGTCAGGTGATGCCGATCCCAGCTGGGTCTGTTTCCTGGTTGCAGAGAAATAGACGCTTCAAGATGCCTGAATATCGTTCGCGTCCCGTTGACAGTCTCCTGATCCAGCACTAGAGTCAACACTGGAACAGTATCTTGCTGTGATTGGCGGGTAAAATAACTCCGGTTTCGACAGGTGAGGTTCTGACACGTACTGTAGGAGTGCCGTCCCCGGCACGATTCGCGGCGAGACGCCGCTCCTAGCGGTGATTATTTTTGCAACGATGTGGTAATAAAGGGAGCGCGTCATGTTGAAACACCTTCGTTCGTATCTGGTCGTCATTGTTACCTCCGGTCTTCTCTATGGTTGTTCAGGCAACCCCCCCTACAGCCCGTCACCCTTCGATCCGGTGCAACTGGCTCCATCGGCATATGTTCCCAAGGTGGCTTCATTCGTGGTGATCGTTGATGCCTCTGCATCAATGAACCACAAGGTCGGCGGGGAGGTTAAGCATTACAGTGCCATGGATACCGCCAGCCGTATGAACCAGACCATTCCGCCGCTGGATTTCCAGGCGGGACTGGCCACATTCAGCTCCGGGACCTGCCTTGATGGTGCCAGTAGCGGAATGATTTACGGTATGGCGCCCTATCAGCGCGCCGACTTTGCCAGTGCCCTGAATTCCATTAAATGTGCCGGCGGCACCACCCCGCTGGCGAGCACTTTCGAGACGGGTGTCGCCAGCCTTGATACCGCATTGGGTGATGCCGCCGTCATTATTGTCAGCGACTTCCACGGTATCGATTCCAGCAGTACGGTTGCGGCCGTCAAGCAGGCGCAGGCCGCATCAGGGAATCACCTCTGTATCCACACCATTAATACCGGCGATCAGTCCTGGGACCGGCAACTTGCCGAGGAGATTGCGGCCAGCAGTCACTGTGGCTCAGCGGTGAATGCCGCAGATATTGCCTCGCCGGACAACATGGCTGACTACGTGACTGCCGTGCTGCTGGCACCGGCACCGCCCGGCGCTGTCGTCCAGTACGAGAAGAACACTATGTCCACGGCTGCACTGTTCGATTTTGACAAGGCCATCCTCAAGGAAGCAGGCAAGGTGGCCCTGCATGAACTGGGTGACGCCATCAAGGCCAAGGGAGCACGGGTGGTGGATATAGACATCATCGGTCATACCGACAGCATCGGATCTGCTGAGTACAACATGGGGCTATCAGTGCGTCGTGCCGAGGCCGTCCGCGATTACATCGTCAGCGAGGGCATCGATGCGAGCATCATCGATGTCGGCGGTGAAGGTGAGAATAACCCCGTTGCCAGCAACGACACGGCGGAAGGCCGCGCCGAGAACCGCCGCGTGGATATCAATGTCGGTATAGAGCAAGCGTCAAACTAGGTAGCCACGGTCGCTACATAAAGCCCACCGGCCGATACACGGCGGTGGGCTTTTTTTATCTACTCGATAGAATATCAAGCTTGTCTCACGCTGTAGCCCCTCTCCCTGCCCCTCTCCCGGAGGGAGAGGGGACGGTCTGACCAAGCTATTTTCGTATTTTTTACTGCTGTAGCCAAACAGCTCACGGCGCTTGCACAAGAACCTTTATCTATAGGCAGCTTGTATAATCCTTGCCATGCATAAACTCCTGATCCTTGTCCTGTTGCTGTCAGGCATGACAGCCGTACAGGCCGTCGTGTCCATCGACGTCAAACTGGACGGACTGGACCGGGAGCAAAAGAGGAATGTGCTTGCCTTTCTGACCATCGAACAACAACGCAAGGCCGATGACCTGACTGAACGCCGCATACGCCGCTACCACAACCGTGCAATTCAGGAGATAGAGACTGCCCTGCAGCCGTATGGTTATTACCAGCCGGTGATCGAATCCAGCCTGGAGAAAGATGGTGATAAATGGGTGGCGCGTTATGTAATCGAACCCGGCCCGCCGGTCATCATTAGCGAAATCGATTTGCGTTTCGAGGGTGCCGGCAAGGATGATCCGGACGTTACCAGGGTGGAGAAGTCACTCCCCGTAAAGGTCGGCGAACAACTGGTACACGCCGATTATGAACTGGCAAAAACCCGGTTCCGCGCAGCGGCGCTTAATAATGGCTACCGGGATGCGCGTTATCTGCGCAGCGAGGTCAGGGTCTATCGAGAAAAAAACCAGGCCGGTATTTTTCTGCACCTGGATACCGGTAACCAGGCCTACTTTGGTCCGGTGCGATTCGAGGGGGGCGATATGGATAAAGAACTACTGCGTCGCTACATCCCTTTCAAGACAGGCGATGTCTGGTCCGCGGCTGAACTGCTCGTTTTGCAGCGCGGCCTGGTCGACAGTGGCTATTTCTCCTACGTCAACATCGTACCGCAACCAGCAGCTGACGACAGCAATCAAATCCCGATCGATATTATCCTGACAGCGAACAAACCCCAGAAATATACCGTTGGACTGGGATTCTCGACCAACTTCGGCGTGCAGGGTTCGCTCAGCTGGCTGCACCGCAGAATCAACAGTTACGGCCACCGGCTCAGTGCCGGGGTCAGTGCCTCAAAGGTGCGGCAGGATGTCAGCATGACCTATGGCATCCCGCTGTCCAAGCCGCGCACCGATGTGCTGGAGGTCACCGGCATGTTTCGCAAGGAAGATACCACGGATGTCAAAAGTGAAATCACCGAGCTGCGTGTCAGCCGCAATTTCAGTCGTGGTGACTGGCGCGAGGTATTGTCACTGGGATACAAGCACGAGGTAGATGATCTTGCGGACAGTGATGGCATATCGAACCTGCTGATACCGAAGGCCACCTGGACGCTGGTCAGGGCGGATAACCGCCTGATTGCAACTGACGGTTACCGGGTTGAACTGGAGACCTCGGGTTCTGCCGAGGCATTGCTATCTGACACCACCTTCCTGCAGGGAGTTATGCGCGGAAAACTGGTGCGGGCGTTCGGCAAACAGGGACGCCTGGTCATGCGCGCGGATGCCGGTGCAACGGCGACCGGTAACTTCGAAAGCATGCCGGCTTCCAACCGCTTCTTCACCGGTGGAGATAACAGCGTGCGTGGCTATGAATACAAGTCTATCGCTCCCGAAAACGAGGATGGCGATCTGATCGGTGGCAAGTACCTGCTCGTGGGCAGTGTTGAGTATGACTATAACGTCTACGGAAAGTGGTACCTGGCGGCATTCTATGATGTCGGCAGTGCCTTCAATGACTCACCGATCAATGCATCCAGTGGCGCGGGTGTCGGTATTCGCTGGGCATCGCCGGTTGGCATGGTACGTGTCGATGTGGCCTCAGCACTCAGCAAAGATGGTAACCCCTGGCGCTTGCATATCACTTTTGGTCCGGACTTCTGACCATGTACCTGCTGAAGTTCATCAGAAAACTGTTTACCGCGTTGCTGCTGCTTGTCGTGCTGCTGGCCGGTCTGCTGTATTTCATTTCCGGCACAGAGAGCGGGCTGCAGTTCGCCGGGCGGGTATTGCAGTCGCAGTTTGGTGAGCAGGTGCAAATCGGTCGACTGGGTGGCCGCCTGGTCTCTGTCATTGAGGTGACCGATCTGCGCATCCAGGTCGAAGAGGATGTCTACAGTCTCAAGCAGGCGCGGCTGGACTGGTCTCCGCTGGCACTGTTCTCTGGCGAACTCAGGGTCAATCGCCTGAGTGCAGAGTCAGTCACCGTGGCCATTGCGCCATCCAGTGCCACTGAGGGTGGCAGCTTTTCTGTGGACATCGATCTGCCCATCGATATCACACTGACCGAGTCGGCTATTGAGTCACTCAGCATTGCCGGCTTGAGCGAAGAGGCCATCCGTTTCGAACGCATCGCCCTGTCTGCCCGCATCAAAGGCCCGCAACTGCATATCAGTTCATTTGAATTGCTTGCGAACGGTTACCAGGCAGGACTTGCCGGTCGCTTTGGACTGCAACCGCAATTGCCCAGTGACCTGCAGCTTGACTGGCGCATCGATACAGGCGCTGACACCGTGGTGTCGGCTGCCGGGCAGGCAAGGCTGACCGGCCTGTTACACGCCTATAACCTGCAGGGTGAATCGAGCCTGTCAGGCACAGATATACCGGCCGGGCACTGGCAGTTTACGGCGGATGGCAGTCTTGACGGTCTGTCGATCAGCCATCTGGACGTGCAAACACTGGACGGCAGCATTACCGGTAACGGCACAATCGACTGGCAACAGGGCCTTGGCTGGCAACTCGCGCTGGACCTGCAGCAGATCAATCCGGGCAAACACTGGCCGGAATGGCCCGGCAAGCTGACCACGCAGCTGGCCAGCAACGGTCGCCTGCTAGATAGCGACAGGCAAGTAGCGCTGCAACTCCAGCAGTTGCAGGGTGATCTGCGAGGCTACCCGGTTGCCGGACAGATCGACGTCAAGCTGGCTAACGAGCGGCTGGACATACAGCAATTAAACCTCACATCCGCTGACAACCGCATCACGGCAAGCGGCAGCATCGAGAAATCCTGGGATATCACTGCAGAGGCTACGCTGCCCGACATGGAAGCGCTGTTGCCCGGCTGGCAAGGTGCCTTTTCACTGTCGGGCCGAATTCAGGGCAAACGTGATCAGCCACAGCTTGCTGCAACCGTCACTGCTGAGCAATTGGCAGGGCCCTCGCTGACAATCGATGCACTTGCTGGCGAGCTGCAACTGCAGTGGTCGGAATCGGCGCGGCAGTCCGCCACGATAAAGATGCAGGCTGTGGAACTGGCCGGTCAGCGCTACGCAGATGCCTCCCTGGAGTTTGCCGGTTCAGTGCACAGCCACCAACTGACACTGGCCGCAAGCGGCAAGGAAACCGGCATCGATCTGCAGCTCGCCGGTGGCTGGCTCGATCACGTCTGGCTGGGCGAGATCCTCACAGCAGACTGGCAGTTTCCCGGAACGGGGTCCTGGTCACTGCAACAGCCCGTCAAGGCCGAACTGGGGGCACAGCGCGTGCTGCTCCCGGAAACCTGCTGGCAGCAGGACAGTGCCCGGCTGTGCATGAAGGCAGAGGGCAACCCGGAAAAGCAGTTATCACCCCAGGTACAACTTAGTGATTTTCCGCTGGCGACACTGGGTGCACTAAGCGGCTCACCGCTGACATTCACCAGCCTGGTGGATGCCACGCTGGCTGCAACAGTGGAGGCCGGCAACGTTACCTTTGCTGACCTGCTGGTCAACCTTGGTGCCGGCAGTGTCAGTTATGATGATCCGATCGCACCGTCGGATTCGCATATCAGGCAGGGCATGCTGCGTGCCTTGCTAAATGACAAGGGGGTAACAGGCAATGCCGTACTGGATATCAGCGACGCGGATTACCTGCGCGCCAACCTGCACCTGCCGGGTTACCAGCCGGGCATTACACCCTGGGAGGAACAGCCTTTGGACCTGGGCTTCAGCGGTGAGCTGCATGATCTGCTGTTTGTGGAATACCTGCTGAATGAGGTCGGCAACTACGAGGGCACTGTGGTACTGGACTTCGAGGGGAAGGGTACCCTGGGTCAGCCGCGGCTGTCCGGCAGTGCCAGCATCACAGACAGCACCTTTGAAATTGATGACCTGGGTATCCGGCTGACAAATCTTGACCTGCAGCTGCAGAGCAAGGCCAATGGGCTGGTGATAACCGGCAGCGCTGATTCAGGTGAGGGCAGTGTGCAACTCAACGGCGATGTGAACATCGTTGATATCGCGCACTGGGAGGCCGAGGTAAGCCTGCAGGGCAGCGATTTCGAAATCATGCATTTGCCCGAGGCCATCATCAAGGTGTCGCCGGACCTGCAAGCCAGCATCACGCCGCCGAAATTACAGCTGAGCGGTGAAGTGCGCGTACCCTTTGCCCGCCTGCGTCCACAGGATGTGAGCACTCGCAGTGGGGTTTCCAGCGACGTCATCATCATCGAAGCCCAACAGGACACCGGAACCGAGCCCGCGGAGCGCTGGCAGGTGTCGAGCGACATCCGTCTGTCGCTGGGGGATGATGTGGATATCAGGGGGCTTGGTTTACAGGGCGACCTGCTCGGCTCGGTCAATCTGCTGGACAGGCCGGGGCAGGCAACTACGGCGCGGGGCAAACTTTCCATAGAACGCGGCAGCTATGAAGTCTACGGCCGCCGACTTGATATTAGCCGTGGACGGCTGCTGTTCAGCGGCGGACCGGTCGACAATCCCGGACTGGATTTTGAGGCCAG
>Ga0316190_10002709_pt1 | contig 12865 bp, 10 predicted proteins | sample Eddworburrow2_MG_FD_204929 | JGI IMG/M metagenome (GOLD analysis project Ga0316190, IMG submission 204929) | Coastal sediment microbial communities from Maine, United States - Eddy worm burrow 2 | ecosystem: Environmental > Aquatic > Marine > Coastal > Sediment | place: USA: Maine | collected... | reverse complement strand
TGGACAGGCTGCTCCACATAATTCTGACAGCCGTAACGATTGGAGACGGTTTCGGTTTTAACAGGGCCATGCTCTTTTTATACAATGAAAAGTCGGGCTTTATCCAGGGAATGATGGGGGTCGGTCCCGATTCAGCGGAAGAAGCATGGAGAATATGGGCGGAAATTAATGAAAAAAGCAAGACCCTCCAGGACATCCTTAATGACGAAGAAGATGTTCTTCCTTCGTCAAGCCTCAATGAACTGGTTAAAAGTATCAGGGTATCGGTAAAGGATAAGAGCATTCTGGGTCTTACGGTTATGGATAAGCAACCCTTTAACATTATGGATGCCAGAACCGACAGCAGGGTACACATGGATATACTGGAACGCATCAATTGCAGGGCCTTTGCTACGGCGCCACTCATGGCATCGGGGCGGGTAGTAGGCGTCATTCTTGTCGATAATATCTATAATGAAAGACCCATTACCGACGATGACATCAGATTGCTTACCATCTTTGCTAACCAGGCCGGGGTGGCTATCGACAATTCTATCCTCTACAGGAATATGCAAAATGCCCATAAGGAACTAAAAGAAACGCAGAGCAAACTCCTGCATACGGAAAAGCTTGCCGCACTGGGAGAAATGTCGGCAGGCGTCGCCCATGAAATCAGAAATCCACTCGTTTCCATCGGAGGCTTTGCCAGAAGGCTTTCAAGAAAAATGGAAGAAGAGGAAAGCAAAAAATATATCGATATTATCTGTAAGGAAGTAGAAAGGCTGGAAGCTATCCTCAATGAAATTCTCATATTTTCCCGGGAAGAACCGGCAGAGCTTGAAAGGCACAGCATTAACAGCGTTATTGATGATACCTTGCAGTTTTTCTGGAATGATTTCAAAAAAAATGATATAGACGTACTTAAAGAGCTTGAAGATGATATCGGTATGGTGGAAGCCAACTATCATCAGCTCAAACAGGTATTTATCAATCTTTTTTCCAATGCGCGCCATGCAATGTCCGATGGCGGGCACCTGAAAATCAGGAGTTATGAGACCGATTACGAGGGAAAAGATTTTATTATGGTCGAAATTAGTGATACAGGTGGAGGAATTCCCTATAATGTAATGACCAATATATTTAATCCCTTTTTTACAACCAAAAATGAAGGAACGGGGCTGGGCCTTGCCATAACACATAAAATACTGACTACCTATAACGGTGATGTGGAGGTAATAAATAATGATGAAGGGGGAGCAACCTTTATCATTAAAATTCCCGTCATAATAAAAGAGCAAAATTAACCATTAAGAAGACAGGAGGGGTGTAATGAAAAAAATTATGGTTGTCGATGATGAAGAAAACATAAGGTTTCTTTACAAGGAAGAATTGATGGACGAAGGGTATGACGTTATCCTCGCTGCCAGTGGAGAAGAAGCGATAGATATGCTCGGAACTAACGAGCCCGACCTCGTAACCCTGGACATAAAAATGCCAGGCATGGATGGCATCGAAACACTCAGGAAAATAAAGGAAATTAATAAAGATATCCCCGTTGTGCTCTGTACGGCTTATGGTCAATACAAACAGGATTTCAGTTCCTGGGCTTCTGATGCCTATGTGGTTAAATCAGCGGATCTTGCCGAGCTGAAATCGGTTGTCAGGGGAATACTGGATAAAACCGCCTGACATGAATATCTTATGTAAAATCAAAAAACTCTTCTTTTCTGAAAAAGACATGTCCATTGCCGAAACGAATGCAATGGATAACCTGCAAACCTCCATTTTATATGAAATCGGGAAGGCGATGAGCTCTTCCATGACGGACAAGGTGAAAACACACAGACTCATCACCGAAGCTGTAACCATGGTTCTCCAGGTTGAACGCAGCATTCTTCTCCTTAAAGATGAAAGCGGAACCTACCTTAAAGCCGAAGCCGGAAGTGGTATTGTATCCGATGAATTTCTAGCGAGTCTGAAAGTTAAGCTGGGTGAAGGCTTACTCGGCAATGTGGCGCTTAAGGGTGAACCCAAACTTGTCTGTGCCATTGACGGTGAAGACGAAGTTATCAAAAAAGTTACTGATAAATTCAAAGTCGATTCTCTCATTACAGCGCCTCTCAAGGTTGAAGGGAAAATCCTCGGTGTCATTACGGCAGATACAAAGCGTTCGGGAGAGCCCTTTAACAGTGGGGATCTAAAGCTCCTTTCCGTTCTTGCCAACCTGGCTGCAGTTGCTGAAGAAAATGCCGGTCTCATAGAAAAGCTGAAAGACAAGGCCTCCCGACTCAATGCTCTTTTTGAAATAGGAAAAGCCCTTAACTCAACCCTTAAACTGGGAGACCTGCTCGATCTCATCATTGACAGGGCCATTGAAGTAACAAACGCTTCAAGTGGATCCATCATGCTTAGTGATAAGGAAGAAGGGATACTCATCATAAAGTCGGCCAGGGGGCATAGCGCAGAGGTGATGAAAAATACCCGACTGAAAATTGGTGAAGGCGTTACGGGTTGGGTTGCGAAAAAGGGAAAGGGACTTATCGTTCCCGATGTCACAAAAGATGAAAGATACAGGTCGGTAAATGACAAGGTTATGTCTGAACTTGCCGTACCGATGATCCTGGAAGGTGAATTAATCGGTGTCATTAACGTTGACCATTACGAGCTTAACGCATTTACCTGCTGGGATATGGAAACACTCTCCACCCTTGCCTCTGCGGCAGTTGTTGCCCTTAGAAACGCCGAACTTTTCCAAAAGCTGGAAGTTTGCACTACCTCTAAATAAAGCGGTTCATCATGGATCTCTCGCCCGGAACAAATATCTTAAGCGTCTCCCAGCTTAATAATCTCATTAGTGATGTTATCGATGAGACCTTCGGCTTTATCTGGGTTGAAGGCGAAGTCTCGAACCTGAGAATCCCCGCCTCAGGACACAGCTATTTTACCCTTAAAGATGACCAGAGCCAGATCAGGGCAGTCCTGTTCAGGGGCGCAAGACAATCACTCCAATTTGATCTCAGAGATGGCCAGAAAGTCATTTGCCTGGGCAGGCTATCCGTTTACAAACAAAGAGGTGAATACCAGATCATTGCCGAACACATGGAACCCTCCGGACTGGGCTCTCTTCACCTTGCGTTTGAACAGTTAAAAAAGAAGCTTGAAAAAGAGGGGCTTTTCGACGAAATACTAAAAAAACCGCTGCCCCTTTATCCCAAAAAGATAGGCATCGTTACCTCTGCCACAGGTGCAGCCATAAAAGATATTCTTCATGTCCTTGAAAGAAGAAATTCCAACATAGAAATCGTCATCGCCCCTGCATCGGTACAGGGAGAAAAAGCACCCCGTGAGATTGCAGAGGCAATTGACCTGATCAATCAATTAAGTGATGTTGACGTTATTATCGCAGGCCGGGGAGGCGGATCGATGGAAGACCTTTGGGCCTTTAATGATGAAATCGTAGCGAGAGCTATCCATGAATCAGCGATCCCTGTCATTTCAGCCGTCGGTCACGAAAGAGATTACTGCATCTCTGACTTTGTTGCAGATTTAAGAGCCCCTACCCCTTCAGCAGCGGCAGAAATCGTTGCAAAAAGTGCAACGGAACTTTCAAGAGAGATTTTCTATTTAAGAGAAAGGCTGGATACAGCCATAAAGGCGACTTTTTCAGCCCTGAAATACAGGCTGGAAAAAGAAGTCCAATCACTTATCGATCCGCAGAAAAAGCTTTCCCAACTTAGAATGCGTATAGATGATCTTTCTTTCAGGTTTGAAAGACGAATAAAAGAAAAGATTCAACTCATGAAATCAGACATTAGGGGCATGGCGGGAAAGCTGGACAGTTTAAGTCCACTGGCAGTTCTTTCCAGAGGTTACTCAATCTCGACAAATGTTTCCGACGGTAAAGTGATCATAAGCAGTGAAGAGGTTGATAGGGGTAACCTGATTGGAGTAAAACTTTTCAAAGGTGAGTTGGAATGCAGGGTTGAAAGGAAAAAATGAATGTGGGCTGACATAAGCCAACCCACATTGATTAAACTCTTTACATCGTTGTCTTTTTAACCCAGTAATCCCCCTTTTGGTGCCACGTATAACGGGGTTTTCCCTCCTCTTTATGAACCATGGTTTCCGTTACCTTTAGTTTCCCCGAGGCGTCTTTCAGAAAAAAATCGATATCAAAGCTGCGGCCATCCTTATTTGTAAAATCGACACAGGCAAAATAAAGGTCCTTTTTTACTGCTGAAAGACGCTCTTTATGGATTTTGTCCATCTTCAGGTAGAGTGTTTTTCCGGCCTCTTTATCTTCTACAATGAAATAGCCGTCATTCTTTTTAGCTGCCTTCTTTACATGCTTTTCAATCGCTTTTGAAATCACTTCTGTTGTTACAGCACTATGTTCCCCGGCAGGATGCTCCGAGGGGTGCTCACCGGCCAGGGTAATTGAAGCTGATGTGTTAAATAAAAAAAGTGTCACTCCAAGTACCGTTAAGATTCTAAACATTTGATTCCTCCTTCATAGCTTAATATGTTTTTTTGTGTTCCTATAAAATATAGCATATTATTTTGACTTTGCTTTTTTATTTCAGGGATTATCTCTTTTCTGGAAAGGGTGGAATTATGAGACAGCAAATAACAGCTAAAAAGACTCCCATGGATAACTGATTATAATACTTACCCCCGACCCTTCCCGGCCATAGGCAACATCACCGCGCAAAATAAATCCACCCTCCGTTATCATCCTGATACCGAGTCCGGCATCTGTTCGAAACTTGTCATACAAATCACTGTTCCGGTCTGCCACAGTACCTGCTTCATAAAAGAAGGCCATCTGTATGGATGTACGGATATCTTTAGCAATAAAAATATCAAAAGGTGTCGATTCGTCCGTAATATACCAGCGATATTCGATACCGGCAAAGCGGATATGGGCCCCCTTGTAACGGTCCATGGGATAGGCCCGCAGCCGGCTCGTACCGCCCAGGCCCCCAGCCGTACCATAGCGGTTACCGCTGATGATATTATCAACAACTTTGTTACAATCTTCCTGTTCAGCAACGGTACCAAGGGTACAGTCAAAGCCATAAATACTTTCGACTGTCCCGCGGTCCGACTCCCCTTTGGACCTTACTACGGCATCAGCCTGGTAAAAATTAAGGACCAGCGTATCCCTTTTCCTTAAAGGAATATAGCCTGTCAAATTGTACTGCATTGCATACTGGTCGGGGGCGTGCCTTTCCCGTTCTAAAACCTTACCGGCATTGACATCAAAACGAACCCCCACACGGGGATCCTGATAATCATCGGTATAATCGATTCGCATGCCCACAACACCGACACCGTAATCCATTGTGTCACTGTCCTGCAAATCCTGCGTTACATTTCCGTCATTATCACGTAATTTTGATATATGCCAACCGCCATCGTAACCCATGGTATAAACTTCGATCATGCGCTCTAAAAAAGTACCTGTCATCCGCAGTCCCAGGAAGTTGTTTTCATCCATTTCAAGAAGCGTATAGTCGTCCTTATCCCCGTTGATACCACGGGAGCCGAAGCTTTGAACCAGCACTTTACGAAACTTGGAACCAGTCAGGTCAAATACGAGCCTTTTGGGAATAAGATGCACATCCGAAATGGCAAATCCACCCCCTTCGAGATCACCGGCAAGCAGGTAAGTATAGAAATCGGCATAGCTGTTCGCAATATTGGACACAGCACCAACAAGAGCGACACCGCTGCCGATACCTGGCAAACTGTAGGGCGTGGCAAAAACATAGTAACCCTGCTCGTCGAGAAACTGATCCCGGCGGCGTTCGATGGCATGGGCATCAGAAAAGAAAGCCAGGGTCTGGGACAGGCTGACTATGAAGAGTATATATTGAAGACATTTTATCATCGGTGATAGCTTTTCCCCCTTATAAGGAAAGTCTATATAAATATGAAACCCTTGTAAAGCCGTTTAAAGGGTCTGAAAAATAATGAGAGATTTTTCATAACACCTCATCACAAACAGCGGCGTATGTGCGAAGAGGCTACATTTCCACTTTATCGCGGCAAACCACGAGGAATGCACCCATCAGGAATTAACGCAGAGGAAATCAAGTTGCTCAGTGTAAGGAATGAGCATCTCTCTTTAACTGATCAGGGGGAACCTTAAAATCAGCTTTCCCTTTAAATGAGGGCTTAGAAGCCCCGCCAAGATCGAGGTTATCACACCATGAATTATTGATAGTCATTGTAATCGGTGAAGAAAGGTTAGAAAAAAAAGGAGTAAAATCGGTATGAGGCAAAAGAAGACCGGCCACGTGTCCTGCGCGGTCCTTTACAAGGGGATCTCCAATTCTCCCGCGAACACCCCATTTAACGATGTAGTAATTGCAATAGAGTTCGTTCGCAGGAATAACGGTAAAAGCAACATCCCTGTCTACGTTGTAGTGATATTTAAGCATGGTTTCCTGGAATAGCATTGCCGTATCTTCATAGATATTTGAGTAATTATAAAAGTCGTTTGCCCCCTCCTTTTCAAACTCTCCCCCTACAGTAGCCGCACTGTAGGTACGCTGTATTGCCGTCGCCGTTACGCCCTGATACATAACCTGAGCCAGACCTTTTAACATAACAGAGTCCAGGGGGTGGCTTGAGTAGAGCGAATGGGAAACCATCTGATTATTGTAATAATGGGTATTAATAACATCGGCAACCCTCTGATCCGGTGAAAGAAGAGGCAGCCTGGAAGGGGGAACAAAATCACCGGCATGTGCCAGTTCGTGATAGAGAAGAGAGGCAAGAGGATAGCGGATTGTCGACATTGTTCTTGGAGGATAATTGAAACCGCTGCTTGCATAGGTGTTGTTTATCGTATACCGCGCGAGAGTAAGAAACTGAAGGTCATTGCCAAAGTCAGCACGATAATCACTCTTTTGAGGAATATCCATCTTTTGCCGTGATGAAAACCACAGGTAATCAGGATCGAGATAGATGGCTCCTGTCAAAGTGGAGTAATAGGAAGGGATGATATCTGCATCAATAACAATTGCCGTTACACCTTTCAGCAAAATTTTTATATCGGCAGGGAGATAGTCAAGCATTGTCTGAAAGTTGGCACCCATCCAATCATGAGAGACAAACACCCGGTTCATGATGTCATCCGTTGTAGGAGAGTCAAATTCCTGCCCGATAAATGGCAGGTCAGACAAAAGGCAGGACTGGCTCTCCACCTCGGCACTTACGCATTCCTTGAGCACATCAGCATAGGGACTTGTTTCCCGGTAAGGCTTTGCATCTGCCAGATCCGGTAATATTTCGGGTTCCTCATAGGTAACAACCTTCTCATCACCGCCACAAGCGAAAAAAATGAGGCTGACCAAGGTTAACAGTACTATATAAAATATCTTATTCATCATTTCTCAGATCCAGGGACAAAGATGATTACAGTCAGGGAGGCAAGGGTATGGTACGCTTACAGGCATATCCCTCATTTAAAATGTTATTTATCGAGATATCCAGGCATCTCTCCAATACCTTTTATAAGGTGCATCTTATACCACAAAAGGGGGTTCTTGTCGCGATAAAAAGGTACATTTTTATGGGGGGGGAAGTTCCTTTGAGCTTAGTCCCGGGAGGATAAAAAGAATGGTTTACTTTTAATAGAGGGTATTAATGTAATTCCACTTAAATATCCAGATCTACCAACACAGGGCAATGGTCAGAGCCAATAACCTCATTCAGGATATTGGTATCTTTTACCTTGGGAAGCATATCTGAAGAGGCAAGGCAGTAGTCGATTCTCCAGCCCACATTTTTGGCCCTTGCTCCGGCACGGTAACTCCACCAGCTGTATTTAACTTCTTCAGGCTTTGTATGGCGGAAGGTATCTGTAAAATCGGCAGCAGCAAGATTATCCATTCCATCAATCTCTTCCTGCATATAACCTGCACTCTTGTTATAGTTTGCCTTGGGTCGTGCCAGATCAATTTCCTTGTGAGCAACATTAAAATCACCACAGGCAATGAGAGGTTTTTCTTTTTCAAGGTTTTTAAGGTAGGCAAGAAAATCGGCATCCCACTTCTGGCGATAGCCAAGTCGTTTGAGTTCACTACCCGAATTGGGTGTATACACATTCACCAGAAAAAAATCATCAAATTCGAGGGTAACTACGCGCCCTTCCTGGTCATGTTCTTCAATGCCAATATCTCGACGGGAGGCGATGGGTTTCTTTTTTGTAAGAATGGCCGTACCCGAATAACCCTTTTTTTCAGCGGAATTGAAGAAAATATGATAATCCTCAATCCTTTCCAGGGCCTTGACAACCTGATCATCCTGGGCTTTTGTTTCCTGAAGGCACAGCACATCTGTTTCCATGGCAGCCAGTGAGCTTGCAAACTCTTTTTTCATAACCGATCGAATACCGTTAACGTTCCATGAGACTATACGCACTATCTTTACTCCTCTTGTTTTTTAGAAAGTATTTTGATTCCCATTAAAGCAAATAGTATCGCTTTTTATTATGATAAAGGAACATCTGACTTGTCAATTCTTATCCTGGATATGATATAGTTTCCTTTATGTTAAAAAAGTTATTATTTGCCAATATCTTTGTATTATATACCCTTTTTATTCCCTCTCTTGTTTTGGCACTGACAACACCCGCAGGGCTTACGCTCACCTCGGGAGACCGTTCCATAGAGGTTAGCTGGATTGCAAATAGCGACAGCACGACCGATTATTACCTCTATTGGGGAGTGACGGCAGACAACATTGATCCGCCTCTTTTAATCAGGGGTAAGTCAACTAACAGTCATACCCTTGGCAACTTGTTACCTGACACGACTTACTACATTGCCATTTCAGCTTATGACGCCGATGCTCTTGTTGAAAGTGGACGTTCGGAAATACTCTCGGCAAGAACGCTTGACAGTGAAGGCCTTTCAGCTCCGACAGGACTTTGGATAGAGGCTACTTTTGGAATAGGAACAACGCATGCCGGATTTACATGGACGGCAAATAGTGAATCCAATTTATCTTACTATACACTTTATTATGGCACAGCATCGGGAATCTACACTGATTCCCGTTCCACAGCAGATGGTGCAACGACATTTATTAATGTGACCGGCCTTTCTTCATCAACAAGGTATTATGCAGCCCTTTCCGTAACTGATTCATCTTTATCAGAATCGTTAAAATCGACAGAAATTATTGTCGATACACTTCCTGACAGTAAGCCCCCCAATGTTCCCGCTACACCAGCCGCAATTATTACGGGCAATGGTGAAATTCAAATAAGCTTTACTGACAACAATGAAACAATGGCTGACTTTAGTCACTACATACTGGCCTATGATAATGTGAGTACTTTTTTATCTTATTCTACCAATGTGGGTTCTGAGAATGTTTATCGCCTTGGAGGACTGACTCTCGACTGGGACTACTATTTTGCAGTGAAAGCCGTTGATAAGAGGGGCAACGAAAGCAGTTATTCCGGCAAGGGTTATATTTTTGTTGAAGAGGTCAGAGGATACCTCGATGAGACGACGATGAAAGAGGGATGTTTTATTGCAACAGCACTTTTTGGATCATCTAATCACCCTGTGGTAAAAGTGCTTAGAGAATTTCGGGACACCTATTTAAAAAGTAGCGATCTCGGTATAAAGATGATTCATTTCTATTACAAAAATGGTCCCGAGGCAGCCTTTTACGTTAAAAAAAGCAGTACCCTTAAGGCGATTTCTTTTCTTATCCTTCTTCCTTTGATTGTTTTAGCCTTTTTGCTGGTCAAGGTCGGCCCGGTTATTACGATCATTTTACTCTTTAGTCCTCTTTTATTGAGATATAGACGATTTGTCTTTACGTTTTTTATTGCAGCCCTTATTCTCCTGCCATGCCCTGAAAGTTCGATGGCAAATGAAAGGAATACACTGGGAATAAAGGTCGGATATTTCGATCCCTCTGATGATGAACAGTCTGACTATTACGATGCGACACCTTTAGTGTCACTCTTTTACGACCTGAAAATCTCGACTCATCTCTCAACAGAACTGGCTGCAGGTTACCTTTACAGGGAAGGAAAGGTGCTCACCATTTCAGGCAAGAGTACGGCCATAAAAAGTAAACTGACCATGGTGCCGCTTTCGCTATCGATAAAACTTCATTTCCCCATTACAAATCATATTGGGACATTTCTCGGCGCAGGTGGAGATTACTGGTATTTCGAGGAAAAGAGTAAAATTTCCGATGACACACTGGAAGTGGGAGGGTATCATGGGAAAGTTGGTTTGGTTTTGAAAAAGTTCCCCAATCTGTTCGATGATGAGTACTCGAAAAACTTCAAGGTAACATTGGAAGCCATCTATTCGAGTATTGACAAGTTTGGAGCTAACGGGACCGATCTTGGCGGCTGGACATATAACGCGGCTGCGTCTATTTCTTTTTAGCAATTAATAATATGAGGATAATAATATTATGAAATTATATAAGCATTTATTGATCCAGGTTTTACTACTGCTTATAGCGATGCCTGCCGGAGCTGAACTTGCAGCTAAGGATATTATTGTCGTCTATAACGGCAATATGAAGGAAAGCAAATCTGTAGCCCGTTACTATGTGAAAAAGAGAGGAATCCCGGAAAAAAACCTGCTATCGGTCAATGTCTCTGATAAAGAGGCTATGTCCAGGAATGAGTATGAAAAGAAACTTGTTCCCCCTGTTATGAAAGCCATAGAGAATCTCCAGTCAAAAGGTCAAAAGGCTTCAGTCCTTCTCGTTTATGGCATCCCACTTAAAATCAAGGAAACCAAAGGCAAAAAGGAAGAGGCGAATTTTAAAAATCTGGCTTCCGATAAAGTAAAGGAGCACAAGAAACTGGTCCTTGAAATGACGATGGATGTAGAATCGCTCATTGGAAAAAAAAGCAATCAAACACCGGGAACAACGAAAGATATCATAGAAAGAGGAGACAGAACAGCAAAAGAGGCCCTGGAATTCATTGCAAGACCCCCGACCAACAAAGAGGACAGTGAAAAAAGTCTGACCATTGCTTCCATTCTGTTTCGTCTCACCGGCTTATCAAGCGTGGCCCGTGAGATAGAAAGAAAATATTCAAGAATGAAGATGGAAGACAGGAGCACAACCAGGGTTGATGGCATCGTAAGATGGAATGCAATCATTGAACGCCAACTGAGTGAGGTAAGGTTTTACGGTGTTCTTCCAGAGAGTGCAAACCAGATGGCCACGTCTATCAGGATAACAAGGGGAGTTATGGGAGAACTTATTTTTTGGAATAATCTGCTTGAAAAAGGGAATAAAAAAATGACCTCATCCTCCGTAGACAATGAGCTGAGCATGGTAATGGCTGGCCCTTATCACCTTAACAGGTGGCTTGGAAATCCTCTCAATAAAATATACGACCGCTTACCGGGAATAGAAAAATACAGGGGAAAAGTTATCATGGTGGGACGTCTTGACGGACCGACACCTCATATTGCCAGGAGACTTGTTGATCACGCCCTGGAAATAGAAGAAAAGGGACTAGAGGGAATTTTTTATATCGATGCCAGGGGTATTCAGGGGGAAGGGAGTTATGGAAAGTATGACGGCCACCTCTATACGCTTTATGACATAGTTAATAAAAAGAGCCAGATAAAGACGGTCTTTGATGATAAAGATACACTCTTTCCATCAAAATGCTGCAAAGATGCGGCGCTTTATGTTGGCTGGTATTCTTTGGGGAAATACATCGATTCCTTTGAATGGAACAAGGGGGCCGTTGCCTTTCATGTGGCAAGTTCGGAAGCGGCGACACTTAGAAAAAAAGGTAGCCAGGTATGGGTAAAAAGGATGCTCGAAGAGGGGGTTGCCGCATCGATAGGCCCTGTTGAAGAACCCTATCTCGATTCATTCCCCCTGCCTCACATCTTCTTCCCCATGCTTATGTCAGGGGAATATTCACTCCTTGAGGCCTATTACCAGAGCACACCCTACCTTTCCTGGCGGCAACTTGTTATTGGAGACCCGCTTTACAGACCCTTTAAAAAGAATCCTGCTATCCGACTGAATTGATCAGCGGAAAGGATAGTGAACGATTTAATGGCGCTTAAGAAGACGTTCTTCTTCTGAGAGCTTATCTCTACTGTCCTCTGTCCCACATATTTTTGCCGAATTTCCAGTAGCCGTGAACGTTATAAAACCTTGCATCAATATCAGGATCCATGGGGGTAACGTGGCCCTTGATCATCGGTTCCAGGTATTTTGAAAGGACCCTGCCGCCACCACCTGTAACGATCATATTGTCAATGTCCCAGTCATCCACCCAGAGGCGGTCAACTTCATTGGCCACCTTGGTGGCAAGCTGACCGAAGACCTGTTTTGTCTGTTCTTCAATGTTGTATTCTTCTCCCCTTATCTTTATTCTCCCCTTATCAACGGCATCGTAAAGTCTGTAAAGCTCTACATTAACGCCACTTTGCTCACGGAGCTTGGAGGCAAGCATGTTAAAGGCCCTGGCTATGCCTGAATCGGTCGTCCGGCTGCCTCGCTCAGAATAGTGCATCTTGTCGGAAACGGAGTAGTCCGAGGTTCTAAAGCCAATATCAATAATACCGAACTTTTCATTGACAGGCCGTTTGTCCTTCATTTCACCCCGTTCATTGAGCATAACGTTAAAAAGGGAGCCCCATGGCTGAAACATAACACTAACCTTGTTAATATTAACGGTCTTTTCCAGGGCATTGCCTTCGGAATCCTTGAGAATAACGGTGTGCTCTCCCAATAAAATTTTAACGAGTTCTTTTTTGTGCCTTGAATAAAAGCCGATGGGAAGACCTGTCACGAGATTGATGGGAATATGACTGTTAACCAGTTTTGCAGCCGCGGTAAGTGCCAGTATTTTTGT
>Ga0316190_10002707_pt1 | contig 12869 bp, 15 predicted proteins | sample Eddworburrow2_MG_FD_204929 | JGI IMG/M metagenome (GOLD analysis project Ga0316190, IMG submission 204929) | Coastal sediment microbial communities from Maine, United States - Eddy worm burrow 2 | ecosystem: Environmental > Aquatic > Marine > Coastal > Sediment | place: USA: Maine | collected... | reverse complement strand
CGCGTTCGGCAGACCCGGCCTCGGTGATCTATGACGCGGTGGAATCGGCCCGTGCCCGTAATGTGGATGTATTGATTGCCGATACCGCTGGTCGCTTGCATACCCAGACCAATCTGATGGAAGAATTGAAGAAGATTAAGCGTGTTATCGGTAAGCTTGATGATACGGCGCCGCATGAGGTGATGTTGGTTATTGATGCGGGTACTGGACAGAATGCGTTGGCCCAGGCAGAGCAGTTTGATGCGGCCGTTGGTCTGACCGGATTGACGCTGACTAAGCTGGATGGCACGGCCAAGGGCGGGGTGATCTTTGCCCTGGCACAAAAGATGGGTGTGCCGATTCGTTTTATTGGTGTCGGTGAGGCGATTGAGGATCTGCGTGTCTTTGATGCCGAGGAGTTTGTTGAGGCCCTGTTTGTCACTGAGCAAGGCCAGCAGGGTAGTGAATGAATCGTCTTGCTGATCAGGTGAAAGGTCCATGATTCAGTTTAATCAGGCGGGCAAGCGTTATGAAGGCGGGAGTGAAGGGCTGAGTCAGGTCGATCTGCATATTCGTCCTGGAGAGATGGCCTTTTTAACCGGGCATTCCGGCGCGGGCAAGAGTACCTTGTTAAAAATGATAGCCATGATTGAACGGGCCACCTATGGCCAGGTCGTCGTCAATGGCAAGAATTTGTCGCGTATTCGACGACGCCAGATTCCCTATGTGCGGCGTGATATCGGCATTATCTTTCAGAACCATAAACTGCTCTATGATCGTAGTGTATTTGATAATGTGGCCTTGCCTATGGTCATTGCCGGCCATGGTCATGTTGAGATTCAGCGTCGGGTGCGGGCCGCGCTGGATAAGGTTGGGCTACTGGACAAGGAAAAACGGTTTCCGATTATGTTATCCGGTGGTGAGCAACAGCGGGTAGGTATTGCCCGAGCCGTGGTGAACCGACCGCCGTTATTATTGGCAGATGAGCCAACCGGTAATCTGGACCCTCAGTTATCGGCTGAAATTATGCATTTGTTTGAACAATTTAATCAGGTTGGGGTGACGGTGTTGATTGCCAGCCATGATATTGACCTGATTACCCGTCTGGGACATCGTGTTTTGACCCTGGATCAGGGTCGTCTGGTGGCTGATGTCGCGGCGGTTTTGGCGGATGAGGGCAGTGGTCATGGCCCGGTCTCGTAAGGCGGCAATGGAGTCGGATCAGCTAGCCACGGGTAAGCGCGGGGCATCGGCGGCCGCTGGCGGTGGTATCGGACGGCTGCATGCCTACGGGATAGCCCATTTGCAGGCCCTGGTTTTTAGTCTGGGTCGTATTAGTCACAGCCCGGTATCGAGTTTTATGACGATAGCGGTGATTGCCATTGCCCTGGCCATGCCCAGTGGTTTGCATGTGTTGTTGAAAAATTTCCAGGGCGTCAGTGCTGGTTGGGATAATGCGGCACAGGTGTCATTGTTCCTGAAGCAGGATATAGATCAGTCGGTAGTTAAACGGCTTGATACACGGCTGCAAGCGATGGTTGAAATTGATAGTGTGACGATTATCTCGCCGCAGCAGGCCCTGGCCGAGTTTCGTCAATTGTCTGATTTTAGTGATGCCTTGAAGGCCCTGGATGATAATCCTTTCCCTACGGTGGTGTTGGTGCAGCCGACAATGGCCTATAGTGCCCCGGCGGTGGTTGAGTCCTTGTTGATCCGCCTGCGTGACCTGCCTGAGGTTGAGGTTGCCCAGCTGGATATGGAGTGGGTTGAACGCTGGTATGCGCTGATGGAAATAGGCAAGCGGGCAGTGTTTATTCTGGCTATCTTGTTGGCCCTGGCGGTGTTGTTAATTATTGGTAATACCATACGTTTGGCGATACAGAATCGTCGTGATGAAATTGAGGTGCAGAAATTAATCGGTGCCACCGATGCCTTTATTCGTCGGCCCTTTTTATACAGCGGATTCTGGCATGGTCTGTTGGGGGCTATTTTGGCCTGGATGCTGGTTAATATATCGCTGCTGTTGCTGGAGGGTCCGGTACAACGTCTGTCGTTACTTTATGACGGTAATTTAGACCTGCAGTCATTAAGTTTTGGTTCGTCATTGCTGCTATTGGTGATGGGTATGTTGTTGGGCTATGGCGGGGCGCGGATGGCGGTGGGGCGTCATTTGCGTGATATTGAGCCCAGCTAGCCTTTTTGAATATTGTTTCGGTGCGCATGGGTGACGGCCAATAAAAAACAAGGTCATGTTAAAGCATTGAAATAATTAATAAAGGCATCAATTCTCTTGTTGTTTGTGATGATGTGAGGGTGGGGAACTTTTGGTGGGTTTGGTGTTCAAATACGTAGAGTGGTAATATGTTCTATTAATATTGCATAATTTTTATTGGGAGAAACCACATATATGAATACAGGCATGGAAACAGCACTGACCCTGGCGTCAGGAAGTTCTGAGTCGTATATTCAATCGGTTGGTGGCATAGCAGTATTGAGTGCCGAGGCAGAACGTGAACTGGCGACAGAATACCATGAAAAGGGTGATCTTGAGGCGGCGCGTCGCCTGATTCTGTCAAACCTGCGTTTTGTTGTGCATATTGCCCGTGGTTACAGTGGTTATGGCTTGGCTCAGGCCGATTTGATCCAGGAGGGTAATGTGGGTTTGATGAAGGCGGTTAAGCGCTTTGATCCGACCATGAACGTGCGCCTGGTATCCTATGCAGTGCACTGGATTCGCGCCGAGATCCATGAGTATATTTTGCGTAATTGGCGCATCGTCAAGGTTGCGACGACCAAGGCTCAGCGTAAGTTGTTTTTTAATCTACGTAGTGCCAAGAAACGTCTGGGCTGGCTGAACCAGGATGAGGTACAGCGTGTGGCGACTGACCTGGGTGTGGCGGCCAAGGACGTGATGGAAATGGAATCACGTCTGAGTAATTATGATATGTCCTTTGATCCGACACCGGAATATGGTGAGGATGATGCCGTTTCCCACGCCCCGGTGGCCTACCTGACTGATCAGTCTGCGGAATCGCCAGAGCATATGCTGGAGCGTAGTGACCTTAAGAGCCACAATGAGCGGCGTCTGCTGAATGCCCTGGCGATACTGGATGAGCGCAGCCGTGATATTGTTCAGCAACGCTGGTTGTCGGATAACAAGTCAACCTTGCAAGATCTGGCCGATAAATATCAGGTTTCGGCCGAGCGTATTCGTCAGTTGGAGAAGAACGGTATCAAGAAACTGCGTAATGCGATGATGTAGGCCTGTTCACTATGGACGATGGGCGTTAGCCCCGACTCAGTAGCAAATCGATATCAAGAAGCCCGACCTGTGTATCTGCAGGCCGGGCTTTTTCGTTTGGGTCCTGTGAGTTGATGTAGGGTAGAGTGCCGAGTAGTGGGGCATCGATATGTTGTCGTAGCGTAGCGATATTGGCCACGCTGATGTTGGCGTCGGCCGCGGGGTCGATGCCGTTGGCGACCCATCCCGCTAGAGGTGGATTATTCGGGTCCTGTTGTATAGCGGCCAGTGTCAGCAGGGCATGATTGATGCAGCCGAGGCGGATGCCGACGACCAGTATCAGCGGTAGTCCCAGCTTCTGGGCCAGGTCGACGGTGGTCTGGTGCTCATTTAGCGGTACCATCCAGCCACCCACCCCTTCGACCACGATGGCCTCGGCCTGGGGGCTGAGTGTGGCCAGACCATTCACCAGTAAGTCTATGTCTATCTGAATACCGGCGGCCTGGGCGGCTAAATGCGGAGCGATAGCCGGGGCGAAGGCATAGGGGTTAATCTGTTCGTAGGGTAGTGGGATCGTGGCGGTTTGTTGCAGTTGCAGGGCATCATCATTACGTAGTCCCTGCGCGGTGGACTGACAACCACTGGCGACGGGTTTCATGGCCGCGGTGCTCAGGCCGCAGGCGGCCAGGGCCTGCAACAGTAGTCGACTGACATGGGTCTTGCCGATGCCAGTGTCGGTGCCAGTGATGAAGAAGCCGTGTTTCATTGTCTGCCTTTGTTGTTTTTAATCATGCAGTATAATTGGACGATTGGATTTTTTATTTACCACGAAGGGCACGAAGAACACGAAGCATTTAACATTACAATATAATCGGCATTTGCCCTAGGTGGATTCCACCATGTCAGCCCCAAATTTATCTATGTATTTTATATTTCACCTTCGTGGTTAATAGTTATCTGTGCTTATCCTGTAACGTTGATAGTGGAATAGCAATACTGCCATCGGCCTGACGGAGTGAACCGGGTTCGTCGCTGGAGTTTTTATTTTCGCTCTTCCAGGCGTGACCGTAGATGACCTCGTAACTAGCGGGTAGCAGATTGTCCGGGGTACGAAAATTTTCGTAGGCCGTTGTTAATTGTTGCAGACGTTGACGTCCGGTCAGGCCGCGGGGTCGCCCGGACGTGACATTATGGGCGCCGATTATTTTTAGTTCAGACATCAGGCTGCGTAGGTCTTTGTAGGTTAGTGTGATCATCTCCATGTCCATGACCGGATCACCGAGTCCTGAACGTAGCAGGGCATCGCCGATGTCGTGCATGTCGATGAAGGCATTAACGTGATTGTGGGGATCAACGCTCTGCCAGCTGTGGCGTAGTTCATGAAGCGTGTCCGGACCGAAACTTGAAAACAGTAAAAGTCCCCCGGGGCGTAAGACGCGATTAAATTCGGCAAAGACACGGTCGAGATCATCGCACCATTGTAGTGTAACGTTGGAGAAAATGAGGTCGGTGCTGTTATCGGTTAATGGTAATCGTTCGGCATCGGCGCAGACAAAGTTCTGCCGTCCCTGCCAGCGCTGCCACCAGCCTAATTGTTTTCGGGCCTGGCGTAGCATTCCCGATGCCAAATCCAGGGCGATGACGCGGCTGTGTGGATAACGTTTTGCCAGTAGTCGGGTTTGTCGGCCGGTACCGGCGCCGATGTCGATGATGGTTGTTGATTGTAGCTTGATCAGATCCAGACGCTCGAGCATGCGCCGGCCAACCTCGTGCTGCAAAACGGCGGCGGCATCATAGTGAGGGGCGGCGCGATCGAAGTTACGCCGTAACCAGTGTTTGTCGATTGCAAAATTATCGTTGTCAGTCATTAATAAATTCCAGAATAGCCTGCCCCGTTTGTTTCGGGTGCGATAGAAAGGGTGCGTGACCGGCGCCGTTGATTGTCAGGTGGCGGGCCTGCGGTATCGACGTAGCCATGCTTGGGCCAATCGCAGCAGGTACGATACGATCGTGTTGCCCATACAGACATAAGGTCGGCTGGGCGATGTGTGCGAGCCCCGGTCGCAGGTCGGTGTCCCGGAGAATGTTTAGGCCGCTGCTTAATGCCGCTGGCCGTGCTGACGGACTCTCGCTCAGGGCCTGTTTTAAATCCCGTAATTGTTGTCGTTCATTGTCGCTGCCGCGCACTTGCAGGGCGAGGAAACGTTGTACGGTAGCCGCTGGGTTTTTTGATAATGCCGAACCAAAGCTATCCAGCGTTGTTGTGGGCATGGCCGCCGCCCAGTGCTCGGCTTGGGTGAAGCGGGCGGTGCTGGTTAGTAAAATCAGCTGGCTGATCTGTTGTGGTAGCTGGCGCGCGAGTTGTTGGGCTAGTAAACCACCCAGTGACCAGCCCAGTAATATGGCGGCGGGGGGTAGTTGGTCGGCGATGATCTCAATCGCCGTAGTGAAATTGAAGCCTTCATTTAAAGCCGCACTGTTGCCGTGGCCGGGCAAATCGATCATTGTGACCCGGTAATGTCGAGCCAGTTGTTCGGCCAGATTGTTATCGCCGGCGGACCAGATGCTGCTGTGTAAACCCCAGCCATGTAGCATGATCAGTTCTGGTCCTTTGCCGATGCGGTGTTGATGTAGTTTCATACGGAATTAATTTTCAGTTTGGACAGGGCATCAAGTAATTTGTCGACGTCCTCTTCCTGGTGGGTGGCCGATAGTGTGATGCGCAAACGGGCTTTGCCCTGGGGGACGGTGGGTGGGCGAATGGCGCTGATAAGGATACCCTGTTGTATCAGTCGTTCACTGTACTGCAGGGCTAGTTCACTATCACCGAGCAGCAGGGGTTGTATTGGCGTCTCTGATGGCATTAGTGGTAACGATAATTGCTGGGCACCATGACGAAATCGTTGGATTAACATCTGTAGGTGTTCACGACGCCAGTCTTCGGTATTGATCAATTCCAGGCTGGTTAATGTGGCGTGGGCGATGGCCGAGGATAGGGCCGTGGTATAAATATAGCTGCGGGCCTGTTGGATTAGTGTCTCGACCAGATCATCACTGCCGGCGACAAAGGCGCCGCTGGTGCCGAAGGCCTTGCCCAGTGTGCCAACGGTAATGAGTCGGTCGGATGGTGTGGGCAATGAAAAATATTCCAGGCTACCCCGTCCCTGCTTACCGATGACGCCGAGGGCATGGGCCTCATCGAGTAATAACCAGCTATCATGTTGTTCGGCCAGGGCGAGCAGTTTGGGTAGCGGGGCAATATCACCATCCATGCTGAATACGCCATCGCTGGCGATTAGGCTATTTTGTTGAGTATTTTTTGCCAATGCGTGTTGCAACATTTCCATGTTGCCATGGGTATAACGTTGCAGTTGGGCACCGCTGAGTTGGGCGGCATCGATCAGCGAGGCGTGATTGAGTTTGTCCTGGCAGACGATGTCATGGCGGTCGACCAGTGTGGTGATCACGCCGAAGTTGGCCATGTAGCCGGTGGAAAACAGTAGTGCGCGTGCTTGGCCGCAAAAATCAGCCAGGGCCAGTTCCAGTTCGTGATGGGCGCGGCTGTGTCCGCTGATCAAATGTGAGGACCCACTGCCGACGCCGTAGTGTTCAGCGCCCTGTTGCAGGGCCTGAATAAGGCGTGGGTGATTGGCTAGGCCGAGATAATCGTTGCTACAAAAGGACAGCAGGCTGTCACCATTGCAGCGTAAGTGGGGGCCTTGCGGGCCGTCGATGATGCGTCGCTGGCGATATAGGTGCCGGGCGCGGCGTAGTGCCAGTGCGCCGGCAAGATCTTTCATGCGGTCGGGCCGGTTGTCAGGCCGTGGCCGTTTCTGTGGCCGGGCTTGTTTGTTGTGTGCGGCGCTGTTGGGTGTCGCCGCGGGCTTGCAGACGCAGATCCTTGAGCATTTGAATGTCATCGCTGACCTGGCGACCGGCGGTGGTCAGGTAGTCACCGATCATGACGCCCGAGGCGCCGGCCATGAAGATCATCGACTGCATATCACCGAGAAACTGACGGCCGCCAGCGATACGAATCTCGGCCTGAGGCAGCATGTAGCGAAACACGGCGATATTGTTGAGAATGTCGAGGGGTTGTAGTGGCGTTAAATTTTCAAATGGGGTGCCGGTCTGGGGGCTGAGAAAATTCAATGGCACCGACTCGACACCCAGATCGCGCAGGGTCTCGGCCAGTTCAATGCGTTGGTCCAGGTTTTCACCCATGCCGAGGATGCCGCCGGCACAGACGCGTAGACCGGCGTCGCGGGCGTGGCGAATGGTATCGATGTTCTCCTGGTAGCTATGCGTTGTGCAGACCTGATTAAAGAAGCTTTCGGCACATTCCAGGTTGTGGTGATAGTTTTCCATGCCCATGGATTTGAGTTGCGTGGCCGTGTCTTTGTCCAGGGCGCCGAGACTGGCACAGCGACCGATATCACTGCCTTCATCCAGGGTGTCGAAATACTGTTGCAGTTGCTTTATTTCCTTTTCAGAGCGTACGCCCCAGCCTTTGGAAACGACGCCAAAATCACTGGCACCCCATTCACGGGCCTGTTGGGCCTGGTCTAGCAACTGCTGTTCCGGTATGTAGTTATAGTTTGGGGCCTGGCCTTCATGGTGGCCGCTTTGGGAGCAAAAGTTACAATTTTCGGAACAATTGCCGGAGCGAACATTGGCGATGGCGCAAACCTCGACCTCATTGCCGCGAAAGGTCTTGCGGATGCGGTCGGCACCGGCCATCAGCCAGGGTAGGTAGTCACTGTTCAGGCCGATCATCCAGCGTCCCTCCTCAGTGCTCATCTGGCCGCCGTTGAGCAGGCGCTGGGTAATCTTGTCTATGGTTTGATAGGTTTCATTGTTCAGCGTGCAATTCATCGGGGCTTTAGGTTCCGTTTTTGGTGTAAAGTGTATTATTGCCCCTATAGACGGGCAAGGCTCATGGATGATGCGAATATGGACGGTGAACGGGTGGCTGTCAACCCTGCGACAAGGATATGGTCAACAACTGCTTAAAAAATATACAGCGTCTATTTTTCCCGCCGCTGTGCCTATTATGTGATGCCCGGGTTACCATGATCTCAGGTGGCGAAGCGGCGGCTGAGCTGGATTTGTGTCCGGCCTGCGCGGCTGAGTTACCCTATATTGAGTTTGCCTGTGCTGGTTGTGCCCTGCCGTTGCCATCGTATCCGGGTATGGATCAGTTCAAACCCTCGCTATGTGGCCATTGCCTACAGAAAAGACCGGCCTTTGATTATGCCCGGGCGGTATTTCACTATCAGTCTCCGGTTGATAGATTAATTTTAGGATTGAAGTTCAATGCCCAGCTATTGGGTCAATTAATGGCCGAGAATTTCATCCACAGTAAGGTATCGCGTCCGGATATGCTGGTTCCGGTGCCTTTATATCGGCGCCGTCTGCGTCAGCGAGGTTTTAATCAATCGCTGGAATTGGCCCGCAATCTTGGTCGTTTATTGCTTGTTCCGGTTGCCGTTGATGTTTGCCAGCGCCAGCGTGAGACAGCGGAGCAATCCAGTCTGCCCGCCAGTGAGCGTCGTCGCAATGTTCGTAATGCCTTTGTTGGTCAGTCTTCCTTGCGCGGGCAGCATGTGGCCATTGTTGATGATGTGATGACAACGGGTTGTACGACCCATGAATTGGCGCGTGCCTTACGTGGTGCTGGAGTCCGGCGGGTTGATGTTTGGGTTTGTGCCCGGGTATCGGTCTAGCAGGCTGTTACCGGTCGCGGTGGCCGTGTACAATCGGCTCATTATGGTACCGGTATCATGCCGGGCTCGAAGTTAATGATGAAATCAGGAGTAAGGCATGTTGTTTCGGTATTTGGTTGGTGTTTTGTTTTTGTTTGGCTCTGCAGTGGCGGTGGCCGATGAGATTGACCTGACGTTAAGTGATAACAGCGCCTTGTTCCGTTATATCCAGCATTTTAATAGTAGTTATGGTCACTCGGCTGTCGATGCCGGTTTTCTGTATACCAATAGTAATGATTTTTTGGTTATGCTGGGTATGCAGGTTGAGGGTGAGGCCGGCAGTGGTTCGCCGGGGCTCCATGTCGGTGTTGGGCTCAAGGGCTTTAGTGCCAATACTGATGCCTTTGATTTGTTTGCCGTAGCGATTGGCGGAGAGCTGCGTTTTTCCCCGGCATCGATTCCCCGTCTGGCGGTGCGTGCCAATCTTTATCATGCCCCGGGTATCGTGACCTTTATGGATGCTGATCGTTTTAGCTATGGCACCCTCAGTGTTGAATATGAAATCTTGCAGCAGGCGACAGTCTATCTTGGTTACCGCAATGTAGAGGTGGATAGAAAGGGTTTTGCCAATACCGAACTCGATGATGATAGTCACATTGGTTTGCGTATCGAATTCTGATGTTTATGTGTCGCCTCTCAGGGTAGTGATTTTTATTGTGCCGGTTTTTAATCCATAGGCATTGTCTGCGTGGGTGCTGATGTCATTCATGTTGCCGTTGCGGCCATCTTTAATAAGCAGGGGCAGGTGTTGCTGGCCTTGCGTCCGGATCATGTTCATCAGGGTGGCCTGTGGGAATTTCCCGGTGGAAAGGTTGAGCCGGGGGAGGTTGTGTCTGACGCCCTGGTTCGTGAGCTTGCAGAAGAGCTGGGGCTTGTGCCGGAGTGTCAGTATCCGCTGATCCAGATTCACTATGATTACCCCGACAAGTCTGTGTTGCTGGATGTCTGGCGAATAGAGTCCTTTAGTGATGACGGATACATTGATCGGCTTATTGGTCGAGAGGGACAGCCGTTGCGCTGGGTACTGCCGACTTGTTTATCTGATGTTAATCTTCCTGCGGCCAATCGGGCCGTTGTTGATGCCTTGTGTCTGCCCTCCACTTATCTTATGACTCCGGATCCCGGAGTAGATCGCGAACTGTTTATACAACAGTTATTACAATCACTGGATCGCGGGGTGAGGTTGGTGCGGCTGCGAGCCTGGGGTTTGGCGGAGCAGGACTATTTTGATCTGGCGCAGCAGGTGTTGTTACTGTGTCGAGGTTTTCGGGCTCGGTTGATGATAAGCGGGTCTGTTGAAACATTGGCCGATAGCGTTGCGAGCCTAGGTGTCGATGGTGTACATCTGAATCGTCACCAGTTGATGGCCTTGCAAGAACGTCCGGTGACCAGGGATGTCTGCCTGGCGGCTTCATGCCATGATGTGCAGGAGGTTCGTCAGGCCTGCGATTTGGGCGTGAATTTTATTACGGTATCACCCGTGTTTGTTACTGCCAGTCATCCGGAGATCGAGCCGTTGGGCTGGGGTTCGTTTCGGGTTTTGGTGGCGCAGGCGAATATGCCTGTCTATGCCCTGGGTGGACTGGCTTGTGAACATGTGGGGCAGGCGAGGCAGCAGGGTGGTCAGGGTATTGCTGCTATTAGTTCCTTGTGGGGTGGTCGGGGGGCAGCAGTGTCTCGTCAATGAACTCAGATGATGCGTCGGCTTGATTGACGGCTGGGATGCGGTGTGATTCATCGGCCCACGCGCCCAGATCAATCATGCGGCAGCGCTCAGAGCAAAAGGGGCGCCAGTGTTGCTGCGTTGTCCAGCTTACCGAGGCGCCACAATTGGGGCAATCTACAATGAGTGTCTCAGTTGCCATGTTTTATCCGTTTGCTTTTGAACAGTATATGAAAAAGTCGGTGGCCTACTACGCTAAATGACGCAGTTGGTCAGGATAAAGTCGATGTCTTGTTCTACCTGGCCAGGTCGACTTTCAGTGGTCATGCGTAGAAAGCGAATGGTGATGCGATGCTTGCCGCCGCTGATTTCGGCGAAACAATCGGTATTGGCGGACAGTGTGACCCGAATTAGCTGAAATGGAGCCTGGGTATCGAGCGGCTGTTGATAAAGGCCGGCCTTGGCGGTTACGCGAGTAGATCGTGCGCTTTCTCTGATAAGGGTCATTATGAGGCCAACGGCGGTGCGCAACAAATCTAGCTGTGATAGCCAGCCCTGTAGTTCGGTCTGGCGTAGTTCAGCATCTTTTTGTAGCCAGCAATGAAAGGCGGGCAGGTCAAAGTCGCTGGTACCCCCGGGGACTGAGCAGCGTTGTTTTATGCTGTTGATGAAATCATTTTCCCGTAGATCCTGAGCAAATAGTCCCTGTAGCGCATGCATTTTCTGTTCGGTGGAATGTATATCCTCAAGTACACGCTGTAATGTTGTCTGGTCGACACCGGAGCTATTGGCCAATGGTGTTAAATTACTGCTCAGGCGTTCAAGTTCTTTGATAATTTCGACTTTAAGGTCGGCGCGGCTGGTGTTCTGCAGTATGTCGACGATTGCAGCCAATATCATGCGGTCATTGCGACTATTGGCGTCAGTCATGCCCTGGTCAATTTGCTGAAACAGGAATTCAAGCCGCATCAAGGTACGTACCCGCTCATTCAAGGGCTGTTCATAGGTTATATCATTCATCGGGGCACGTCTGTTAGCAATTCATCAGCAATATGTCGGTGCTATATCGAACTATCTGGATTCAAGCTCGAATAGCAATGCTCGTATAATCCACCATTGTGGCCTACCTGTTCGATGTTGGCAAATAGCAGAAGGGCTTAGTGCCTGCGGGCCGTTTGTAGGTAGTGTTGATGGTATTGTTTTAGCTGGCGGTGCAAATCGGCCACGCTGCCATTATTGCGGACAATGTCATCGGCGGCGGTCAGGCGTTGTTCACGGCTGGCCTGGGTCTGGATGATGGCCTTGATAGTGTCGACGTCGAGATGGTCGCGTTGTTGCAGGCGTTGATATTGCAGCGACTCATCACTGTCGATGACCAGAACCCGGTTGACCAGATCGGTCTGTTCGGTCTCTATCAATAAGGGTATTGCCAGAATGCAATAAGGGGCGTTGAGGGCGTCGATTTGATGTTGTATCTCTGTTCGAATCAGTGGATGGAGGATCGCTTCAAGATCCAGCCGTGCACTGGCATCATTAAACACGATTTGACGTAATGCGGCACGATCTAATTGGCCATCGCCATTTAGAATATGGTTGCCGAAGCGTGAGCCGATTTGTTTTAGAGCAGTTTTACCCGGTAGAACCAATTGCCGGGCGATGACATCGGCATCGATAACAGGAACCCCCAGCGACTCAAAATATTGGCTGGCGGTAGACTTGCCGCTGGCGATGCCACCTGTCAGGCCAACGATAAGCACTAGGACTTAGGACTTAGGGCGAAGGACTTAGTAATGAGCAATCGTTGAATTTTTATAGGGCTGTTGTGCATTGCTAACTCCGCGATATTGTTCACGTCGGGCTTTAAGCCTAAGTCCTTCGCCCTAAGTCTTATGTTATACCCATCCATGTCAAATAAAACTGGAACAGGTCTTCGCCCCATATTAACGTAATCCAGCCGGCGATGGCGAGGTAGGGACCGAAGGGTATTGGAATGCTACGGTCATGGCCGCGTAGTATGATCATGCTAATGCCGATAATGGCGCCGACCAGAGATGACAGCAGGACAATGGTTAGCAGGTGTTGCCAGCCCAGCCAGGCACCGAGCAGGGCCAATAGCTTGAAATCACCATAGCCCATACCTTCCTTGCCGGTGAGTAGGCGAAATAATTGAAAGATTGACCACAGGCTGAGATAACCGAGCAGGGCACCAATGATGGCGGAG
>Ga0316190_10002706_pt1 | contig 12871 bp, 9 predicted proteins | sample Eddworburrow2_MG_FD_204929 | JGI IMG/M metagenome (GOLD analysis project Ga0316190, IMG submission 204929) | Coastal sediment microbial communities from Maine, United States - Eddy worm burrow 2 | ecosystem: Environmental > Aquatic > Marine > Coastal > Sediment | place: USA: Maine | collected... | reverse complement strand
GGCGACGGTCTCATGGAATTTTCGACGGATATCTTTTTGTGAGGACGACAATGCCGAGACATCCAGTGCTGACGATGCCGCCTGTTTTTCCAGGTGAGAGGCAACCAGTTTCCATAACCGTTTGAGGAAACGTGCCGCACCATCGACGCCTTCATCGTTCCATTCCAGCGACTGTTCCGGCGGTGCGGCAAACAGGATAAACAGGCGCACGGTATCCGCACCATATCTCTCGATCAACTGCTGCGGGTCGACGGTATTGCCCTTGGATTTGGACATCTTGCTGCCGTCTTTCAACACCATGCCCTGCGTCAGCAATTGTGTGAAAGGCTCATCGCTGTCGAGCAGGCCCTCATCACGCATCAGTTTGTGGAAGAAACGGGCATACAGCAGGTGCAAAACTGCATGTTCGATACCACCGATATACTGGTCGACCGGTGCCCAGTATTTCGCCCGTTCGTCGAGCATGGAATCTGCGTCAGGGCAGGTGAACCGGGCATAGTACCAGGATGATTCAAAGAAGGTATCAAAGGTATCGGTCTCACGCTCAGCCTTGCCGCCACATTCTGGACAGCTGGTCTCATAGAACTCGGGCATTTTCTTGATCGGTGAACCAACGTCTTCACCATAGGCGATGTCCTCGGGTAACACCACGGGCAGCTGATCTTCAGGCACCGGCACCGTGCCACATTTATCACAGTGTATGATCGGTATCGGCGTACCCCAGTAACGCTGTCGGGAAACACCCCAGTCACGTAAACGGTAATTAGTCTGTTTTTCACCCCTGCCCATCGCCGCCAGTTTTTCGGCAATCGCATCAACTGCCTGCTCTGATGTCAGGCCATCAAACTCTGCTGAATTTTTTAACACCCCTTTTTCAACGAAGGCCTCTACGTCAACCATGATATCACTGCCGTCGGCCGGGTATATCACCTGTTTGATCGGCAGACCATACGCTTTGGCAAAAGCATAATCTCGCGTATCGTGAGCAGGTACTGACATGACTGCACCAGAACCATAATCGATGAGCACAAAGTTGGCTACCCACACTGGCACCAGCTCACCGGTTATCGGGTGAATCGCCTTGAATCCGGTCGCCATTCCTTTCTTTTCCATGGTGGCCATATCCGCTTCTGCGACGCTGGTGGTCTTACAGGATTCTATAAACGCCTGTAACTCGGGGTTAGTTTCTGCTGCTTTTTTCGCCAGCGGATGTTCGGCTGCGACTGCGACATAAGTCACACCCATCAGGGTATCCGCACGCGTGGTATATACCGTTAAAGGGTCTTCATTTTCTATAGCAAAGCTTAGCTCGACGCCGGTAGAACGGCCGATCCAGTTACGTTGCATGGTACGTACCTGTTCCGGCCAGCCGTCCAGTCCGTCGATATCGTTAAGCAGCTGCTCGGCATAGTCTGTGATCTTCATAAACCACTGTGCGATCTCACGGCGCTCTACCGCTGTGTCACAGCGCCAGCATTTACCATCGATTACCTGTTCGTTTGCCAGCACTGTCTGGTCATGCGGACACCAGTTAACACCGGCTGTTTTTTTATAGGCCAGACCTTTTTTGAACAGGCGGGTAAACAGCCATTGCTCCCAGCGATAATACTCGGGTTTGCAGGTTGCCAGTTCGCGGTCCCAGTCATAAGCGAACCCCAGGCGTTTCAGCTGGTCACGCATATAATCGATGTTTTCATAGGTCCATTTTGCAGGCGCAACCTTGTTTTTCATGGCAGCATTTTCTGCAGGCAATCCGAAAGCATCCCAGCCCATCGGCTGCAATACATTCTTACCCTGCATACGCTGATAGCGTGAGATCACGTCACCGATTGAGTAATTTCGCACGTGCCCCATATGTAGACGGCCGCTGGGGTATGGGAACATGGCCAGGCAATAAAATTTGTCTTTTGACGGATCTTCGAGGGCCTTAAAAGTGGACTTTTCATCCCAGATCTTTTGAACCTTTTCTTCTATTTCCTGGGCTTGATATTCTTCATTCATAATAAATATTTACAAAAAGTGCAGTTCGTCGGATGACTTCACTGGCCTGAATTTTCTGGACTATAAATTAAGGGTAGATATGACTGATTATCATAAATTCTGGCGAAGCCCAAAAGCCAGAATCAAGGCATTGTTTTGACAGCATGCTTATTACATGGTGAAAAGCAATAACGCAGATACTGGCTTTTGGGCTTCGCCCCGTAGGGCGGGATTTTAAGCATAGCTCTTCGGCGTTATGCTTTTTATGAAGGGAATAACCCTTCATCGCAAAACATGCCTTGAACAGGCACGCTTAAAATCCCGCAGAAATTATGATAATCAGCCATATCTACCCTAAACATGAAGGATACACCAGCGTCGTAACTACATAAAGGATTCGTTTCACTCTCATGAGTATTTTTAAGCTTAACGCCATTAATACAGGAGCAATTTCAAGGGATATCATGATCCAGCTAAAGAAAAAACCTGCCAACCACCTGATCTCAGCCTACAACCAGATGATGCAGGTAATGCGTGATGCATTCGACAAGTCAGAGCCCTGTGACATGTCATTACAAAAAGCCCTGGACCTGGCTAAATACCAGGCCGTGCATATCGGCCGGGTCACTTCAGAAGAAGCCTATGAGATCGGCGAATACATCAAGCGTGATATCAATGATGCCGCCGAGTACATGATGGATTCCAGTGCGGAGTTCTACGACTGGCTGATGCTGGATATCGAAATCATAGAACGCAAAGTGATGCAGCTGTTCTTATCCGTCGCCGACCATACCCGTATCGAACTGGAGCAGTTCCAACTGCCGCAAGGTGCTATAGCCCAACAAGCCCCTATATATAGAAGCGGTGAAATAACCGGGCCGGGCACCCTGATCTGCGAGAGCTGTGGTAAAGCCAAACCCTTTCTCAGCAGTGATGAAATATCAGATTGCTCACATTGCAGTCATGATCGTTTCGTCCGGCGACAGCAGGCAAGAGATTAAAGGTTTCTTCTAGTATGAATATCATCTCGAGCAACGGGAGAGATCTTGCATTGAGAGCGTATAAGACCTCCCCCGTTGCTCGAGTTGACAGGCCTGTTTCCATCAAAACTGTTGATCATGTTCGTTTTCAGTGCCTCTTTTTTTAAAACGACGATGGGCGAATACTGCTAACAACAGGCCGCACAATCCGATGATCAGCCCGTCTCCCCAGCGCACGAACGGGGTAGCTCCAGTCAACGGTTGCACTGTTCCATTTAACACCGCCCTCTCAAATTGTGGTAGCTGCTCGATGACCTCGCCATGTGGTCCGATAAAAGAAGTGATGCCCGTATTGGTCGAACGTATCATGTAACGTCCCGCTTCCAGTGCGCGCATGCGTGCTATCGCATGGTGCTGGTGCGGCTCTATGGAATCCTCAAACCAGGCATCATTACTCACGTTGATCAGTAACTTCGCTTCTGGCAGGTCTTTGATAACATCTCGCGCAAACGCTTCCTCAAAACAGATATTGATGCCCAGAGGAACCCCCGCAGCGATCAACAAAGGCTGGTCTTCCTCACCGGAGGCGATATCAGACATCGGTATCTTTACGAACCTGTTAAAGAACTCGATGAGAAAACGCAACGGGATATATTCACCGAGGGGTACCAGGTGACGCTTATGGTAAGCCTCACCGTTGACGTTGACCAGGCTGTTCAGAACACGGCCTTTATCGTTCTTGACAAATATTCCCAGCAGCAGATCAGTTTCACGCTGTTTCATCTCATCATGCAGCTGACGGAGATATGGTTCTACCCGGTAGCGATAACTCGGTACAGCTGTCTCGGGCCAGATGATCAGATCCACATCCTGCTGCGCCAGTGACAGTTCTCGGTACATATCCATGGTCGTTTTTTTCATATGCAGCTTCCACTTGTCTTTTTGTGGAATATTGCCCTGCACCACGCTTACCCTGATGGCTTCGCCATCTGCCTGAGTCCAGTCGATGGTTTTCAGCAGTCCCCCTGAGACCCATAGTAATAAGACAGGGATAACGATAATGAAAGCGGCTCTATAGTCTTTCTGTCCAAACCGCATGATGACCAGCGCCAGCGCACCCGCACAAAAAGCGATCAGGCCGCCGATAGCATGATTGCCTAACACCGGTGCAAAGCCCGCCAGCGGCAGATCGATCTGCGTATAACCCAGCTGCATCCAGGCGAACCCGGTCATCACGTAACCCTGCAGCCATTCGAACAGCACCCAGCTCGCAGGGTAGAACAGCATTAGTCGCAGTAACGGTGATCCAGGCAGGAAACGGTTTACCGTATAGGCAGACAAGGCGGTGTAGATACTCAGATAACAGCAGAGCAGAAAGATGAGAAGCACAGCGAATATGACAGGTGCACTGCCATGCACATGCAGGCTGTAATAGATCCAGCTGACACCGGTACACTGCAAACCGAGGCCATATAACCAGGCACTGATCGCCGCCTGTTTCGCCGTCAACCGTGACCACAGATAAAACGGTAACGCCAGGGTTATAAAAACCAGCCAGCTCTGATCGAAAGGTGCAAAAGCCAGCGTTGTGAAAGCACCGGCGATGAGACTAAGCAGCGGCCAAAATCGAATTAAAAAATTATCCACCATTCTATTATCCATGCGTTTCATTTGCCGGTAATATCGTTACTTTTCCAGAAAGCGTTTTTATTTTTCGATGATGGTATCCAGGTAATCGTTTTGAGCGTCTGCTACTTCTTCCTCAGATAACAGGCTTACCTGCATAGTATTGATCCGTCTGGAATTTGCGCTGATGACTTTGAAGTGGAAATTTTCTATGGTGACTTCTTCGCCACGCTCAGGAAGGTGTCCCAGCGCAAACGTCACCAGGCCAGCGATCGTCTCAAACTTCTCATGTGATAAATTAGAATCAAAATACTGGTTGAAATCATCCAGCGGTGTCAGTCCACGCACACTGTATCTCTGGAAACCACTGCGCCTGATATTGGTCACATCAGCCGCATCGTGCTCATCATCGATCTCGCCGACGATCTGCTCTAATACGTCTTCGATAGTGACCAGTCCGGCGACACCACCGTATTCATCAATCACCATCGCCATATGGTTACGGCTCTCACGAAAGTCCTTCAACAATACATTAAGTCGTTTGCTCTCAGGCACGAATACCGCCGAACGCAAGATATCTTTTATCTCGAAATTTTCACGGCTTTTTTCATCGTGATAATGTGTCAGGTCTTTCGCCAGCAGGATACCGACGACCTGATCCAGGCTTTCGTCCACTACAGGCAAACGTGAATGACCTGAGTTGGCAGCGATAGACAACATTTCCTCGACACCGAGGTCTTCCTGGATGACCACCAGGTGGGAGCGTGGCACCATGATGTCTCGCACCTGCATCTCAGAGACCTGGAACACACCTTCGATCATCATCAATGCATCGAGATTGATGATACCTCTACGCTGTGCATCCCGTAGATGCTCTAATAGCTCCACACGGTCATCTTCAGGCTTGAGAAACTTTTTTCTCAGTGCAGAAAACCAGCTCAGTTTTTTCTTGATTTTATTCATTCGTTTTATACGTTCGCTTTATTCGTTAGATTCATTTGTTCGAGTGATTCGATAGATTATTTTTCAGTTGCGTCTTCATAAGGGTTGGCGAATCCGAGCTGACTTAAAATTTTGATCTCCAGCTGTTCCATCTGCTCTGCATCATCGTTCTCGATATGATCATACCCCTGGAGATGCAGCATGCCATGCACGACCATATGCGCCCAGTGCGATACTTCACTCCTGGTCTGCTGTTCGGCCTCCTGCTTGATGACAGGCGCACACAGCACGATGTCGCCTAACAGGCTGACATCGATCTCTGCGGGTGATTCCATGGGAAATGAGAGAACGTTCGTCGGCTTATCTTTGTTGCGATACTGATTATTCAGTGACTGCACTTCATCAGCAGTGGTTACCAGGAGACTTGCCACCGCCGGCGTTTCGCCGAGGTAGGCAGCTTCTGCCCATGACCGCAATAATTCAGGCTCAGGAACATCGTCGTCAGACAACTCACCGACATCGGAAGCCAGCTCATCTGAAATTGAAACTTCTACTGTTAATGTCATGATAGCAAGTCTGTTAACGAGTCTTTATTTCGACTCATCCTCTTCGTATGCATGTACGATTTTTTTGACCAGCGGATGCCGAACGATATCACCTTTATGAAACTGCGTGATACCGACACCATCTATTTCAGATAGCACCTTTAATGCATGACGAAGACCAGAGGTCTTTTCTCGTGGCAGGTCCACCTGGGTGATGTCACCGGTAACGACCGCTTTCGAACCGAAACCGATACGTGTTAGAAACATTTTCATTTGATCTATCGTCGTATTCTGCGCCTCGTCCAGGATGATGAAAGCATCGTTCAGAGTACGACCACGCATGTAGGCCAGGGGAGCGATCTCGATGATATTTCTCTCGATGCATTTTGCTACTTTCTGCTGCCCCATCATTTCGAACAGTGCGTCATACATCGGCCGCAGGTAAGGATCAATCTTCTGTGCCAGGTCGCCCGGCAGGAAACCCAGGCGCTCTCCTGCTTCGACAGCCGGCCGGACCAGGATAAGCCTGTCGACCAGGTCACTTTCCAGTGCCTCGACCGCGCTGGCGACAGCCAGGTAGGTCTTACCTGTCCCTGCCGGACCGACACCGATAGTCAGGTCGTTGGTTTTGATCTGTTCGAGATACTGCTGCTGGCTCTTGCCGCGACCGCTGATCGTGCGGCGATGCTTACTGTTGCGCGGGAAAGGCTCAGTATCATCCTCATCTCCGACTACCCTGACCTTTACCGGATCATCGATATTGTCATTCAGGTACAACTGTACCGTGGCGGGTGACAGTTCTTCATGGCCGGCAACATTGTATAAAGTCATGATGGCATTCTTCACGGTTTTCAGAATACGGCCGTCGCCTGTGATCTCAAACTGATTACTGCGACAGTTAATGTTTACATCATAAAAAGACTCTATCTGCTGCAGGTGTTTATTCACCGGGCCACAGAGGTTAACAAGGCGTTGATTATCAGTAGGCGTCAGCTCAAATTGAATGCTTGATATAGATGGAACATGTCCGGGTGAAACTTGATGATCAGGATCGCGCATGTATATTTATGGCTCCAGGATGTTACGCAAGTTTACGTTCGTCATTATTCAGTTTTTCCTGCTGTGATAGTTCCCAATTTTGACATTCTATGGCGGACAGTCCGACAAACTCACCCAGCAAAGAATTGCTTCGTGCCTCGGTAATCCTGACATCGACAAACTTGCCGATCAGGTCTTTGTCACCGCTAAAGTTGACCGCCCGGTTGTTCTCTGTACGCCCTGAAACCTGTGCCTCGCTCTTTCTCGAAACACTATCGACCAGCACCGACTGTATGGTGCCTACCATCTGCTGGTTTACCGCCGCCGCGTTTGATGCGATAGCGCTCTGCAGGATAGCAAGGCGATGTTTTTTTATGAGATCAGTGGTGTTATCAGATAAAGAAGCTGCCGGTGTACCCGGACGCGCACTGTAGATGAAGCTGAATGAGTGATCAAACCCGACTTCTTCGATCAGTTTCATGGTATCGGCAAAATCTTCATCCGTCTCATCAGGGAAGCCGACGATGAAGTCAGACGAGATCGCTATATCCGGACGTGCCATCTTCAGACGCCGTATGATGTCTTTATACTTCTCAGCAGTATGACCGCGTTTCATCGCAGTGAGAACTTTATCAGAGCCACTCTGTACCGGCAGATGCAAGAAGCTGACCAGCTCAGGAACCTGGGCATAAACTTCGACCAGGTCATCGTTGAACTCCATCGGATGTGATGTAGTGAAACGGATCCGATCGATGCCATCGATGGCAGCGACATAGTGGATCAGCAAAGCCAGGTCAGCGAAGCTCTCTTCACCATCATCGCCGACCATGGCGCCGCGATAGGCATTAACATTTTGCCCGAGCAGGTTAACTTCACGTACGCCCTGTTCAGCCAGGCCAGCAACCTCGGCAAGCACGTCGTCAAAAGGCCGGCTGACTTCTTCACCGCGGGTATAAGGCACTACACAGAAGCTGCAGTATTTGCTGCAGCCTTCCATGATCGAAACAAAGGCAGTCGGTCCGTCTGCTTTTGGTTCTGGCATACAGTCGAACTTCTCGATCTCAGGGAAACTGATATCGACGACTTTTTTATGTGTGGCACTGACGCCGGTCAACATCTCAGGCAAGCGATGGATGGTCTGTGGGCCGAACACCACGTCGACATAAGGCGCACGCTTCTGTATCTCTGCACCTTCCTGGCTGGCGACACAACCGCCGACGCCGATGACCAGGTCGGGTTTATCATTTTTCCAGTTTTTCCAGCGGCCGAGCTGAGAGAACACCTTCTCCTGGGCTTTTTCACGGATCGAGCAGGTGTTGAGAAGGAGCACGTCGGCTTCTTCTGCATTATCGGTAAGTTCTAGGTCGTGGGAGTCGGCGAGTACATCGGATATGCGTGATGAATCATATTCGTTCATCTGACATCCATATGTTTTTATAAATAACTTACGCGTCGTGCTCGACGGGGGCTTGCTTGACATTCGTTCCTGGTTAATTAGCGTTATGAAAACCAATTATACCTTGTCAGTAACATCAATATCTATCTTAAAAACACAAAGATTCAGCCTCTGAAACAGCCGGATTAAGGGCAAAAAACGCACCATAAAAGAGCTTTATTATTCGACTGTCACCGATTTTGCGAGGTTTCGCGGCTGGTCGACATCGGTGCCTTTGTGTACTGCAACGAAGTATGCAAATAGCTGCAACGGGATAGCAAACAGCACCGGCGCCAGAACAGGGTCTACTGCCGGAACCTTCATCACATGGCAATCTTCGCCCATATCACTGACATCGATACGTTCATCAGCGAACAGGAACACCTTACCGCCGCGCGCCAGGATTTCCTGGATGTTCGATTTGATCTTGCCCTCAAAGCCATCCATCGACGCTATGGCGATGGTTGGCAGGTCCTGATCTATCAGGGCTATCGGTCCATGCTTCAGCTCACCAGCGGGATAAGCATCGGCATGGATATAGGAGATCTCTTTGAGTTTTAATGCCCCTTCCAGAGCGATCGGGAACAGGGTGCCGCGGCCGATGAAAATGGCATTACCCAGGTCGGCAAAACCTTCTGCCCATAACTCGATGGCAGGTTTATTATCCAGTACACGTTCGATCAGTACAGGTAATACCTGCGCCTGCTGAAACAGTTCCTTAATCTTATCCGCCGACAGCTCACGGCGTTTGCCCAGCGCGACTACCAGCATCAGCAGCGCATAAAGCTGCGTGGTGAAGGCTTTGGTGGAAGCTACACCGATCTCTGGTCCTGCACGGGTCATCAATTTGAGCTCACTCTCCCTGACAAGAGAGCTCTCAGGAACGTTACAGATAGACAGGGTTAAATTTGTTAACTTCTTGATCTCACGTAATGCAGCCAGGGTGTCGGCAGTCTCACCGGACTGTGAGATAGTGACGACCAGGGTATCGTCCATCAATACTGTCTTACGATAACGGTACTCACTCGCCACTTCGACACGGCAGGGTATTCCTGCGATAGCTTCCAGCCAGTAACGCGCAACCAGGCCAGCATGATAACTGGTACCGCAGGCGATGATCTGAACCGCCTTTACCTGGTCGAAAATCTTTTCAGCATCGACACCGAAAGCACTATCTAATAACTGCCCGTCAACGACGCGGCCCTCGAGGATATCGATCAGTCTTGCCGGCTGCTCATGAATCTCTTTCATCATGAAGTGACGATATTCACCCTTGGCCGTGGCATCAGCACTCAATGCCGATTCTTTGATCTCACGCTCGACGACATTCCCATTTTCATCATAGATGACCAGGGAGTCAGTTCGTATATCAGCGATGTCGCCCTCTTCCAGGTAGATAAACTGACGGGTCACCGGCAATAGAGCCGCAGCATCAGATGCGATGAAGTATTCACCGAAACCGACGCCGATCACCAGCGGGCTGCCCCTGCGTGTCCCGATCAAGCGGTTATTTTCACTGTTGGACATCACACCCAGGGCATAAGCACCTTCAAAATCAGCGATCGCCAGGCGTACTGCTGAGAGCAGATCACCTTCCTGCTTGAGGTAATGTTCTATCTGGTGAGCCGCAACCTCGGTATCGGTCTGTGAAGTGAAACTGAAGCCATCACTGCTCTGCTTCTCACGCAGCGCACTGTGATTTTCGATGATACCGTTATGCACGATGACAACGGACTGGTTGCATATGTGAGGATGCGCATTGCGCTCACTGGGCTCACCATGGGTCGCCCAGCGTGTATGTGCTATTCCCAGCGTGCCACGCACCTCGGTCTGCTCGAGGGCGTCGCTAAGCTCTTTAACCTTACCGACACGTCGCACCCGGTTGATACAGTTATCATCGTCCAAAACCGCAATTCCGGCTGAGTCATAGCCCCGGTATTCAAGGCGTCGAAGCCCTTCCAGTAAAATGGGGGTCACATTCCGTTCGGCAACCGCGCCGACAATTCCACACATAGCTGTTCCTGATAAATTATTTGAAATATCGATTAATAATAGAAGTTAAATCGGCAAAAACATAGAGTAACCGGGCAAATTTACACACTATTATGGTTCCGGGTGATTTTATACCGGCTCGACCAGAGATTCATCTTCCTGCCGGGAATTATTGACACGCCGGTCGACCTTGTAGACCTTGAAATTGGTCCGGCATTCATCGAGCAGCAACTCCCTGTCATCAGCCGCATCCAGCCAGCGCCTGGCAGAATCCACACCCAGCATCACCGGCATACGGTCATGCAGCGACGCCAGCTCATCTTTCGATTCGGTGGTGATGATTGTACAGGAAGTCAGTTTGCCATCGCCGATCATGCATTCATCCCACAGGCCGGCGAAAACCAGCGGCTGTTCGTCATACGAGGTCACGAAATATGGCTGCTTGACTCCCTCTTCCGTCTGCCACTCGTAATAACCGAGTGCAGGTATCAGGCACTTCTGGTTTCTCTGCCAGGCACTTCGAAATGCCGGCTTCGACTCGATGCTCTCGATCCGGGCATTGAAGGTAGCGTACTTACTGGAGATCTCTCTCGACCACGAAGGCACCAGTCCCCAGCGCATGGCATGACACCGGCCTTCGACGAAAGCCCCTATCTGCGACGCCGGTGATACATTATATCGGTTGAATAATTCATCCGAGCATTCCTGCATCAGCTCCAGCCATGCATCAGAGGGTTTTAGAGCACTGGCAAATCGACCGCACATAAGCCTATGATAAATAATTTTCCGGGTAAAAAGGATAAGAAAGGTTCAACCTCTTTATCGGAACGTTACAGAAGTTGCCAGACCACGCATATGTTTCAACTACCATGATATACACCTGTATTTTAAACACGCCGGAAATCTTTGTTAACAGCCCTATTTATAATTTAACTGCCGGCTGATGAGAAGCGATTTTACCTGCCACAAAAAAAAGCGCCCGAAAGATCGGGCACTTTTTTTAAACGTCTATGATACCTTAAAACGGAATATCATCATCAAATCCATCATCAACCATCGCAGGAGCCGGTTGCGCACTCCGCTGTGCTGGGGCTTCCTGCTGTGCTGGTGCAAAACCACCGGCTCCGCCGCCTGCGCTGTCCAGCATCTGCATGGTGCCACCGATATCGACCACGACCTCTGTGGTGTAACGATCCTGCCCATCCTGGCCCTGCCATTTACGGGTCTGTAACTTACCTTCGATGTAGACCTTTGAACCTTTTTTTAGATACTGGCCTACGATCTCGGCCAGTTTTCCGAAGAACACGACACGGTGCCATTCTGTTTTTTCTTTCTTCTCGCCTGAGCTTTTATCACTCCATGTTTCTGATGTCGCCAGGGTGATGTTTGCTACTGCATTACCATTCGGCATGTATTTAACTTCCGGGTCTTTGCCCAGGTTGCCGAGTAAAATTACTTTATTTACGCCACGTTGTGCCATTTTATCCTCACTTACCTATGTTTATCGTCGTATAGTTTCGTCGTATTAAATTTCGTTATGTTTTTATCTTTCTGTCCCTGTCCGGGTCGATTCAGGCTCGATCCGAAGCTGCTAACGATAGCAACTTTTCTTCATCAAGGATACGTTTTTTAACTTTTAAATAAGCCACCGTGAGCGGCCTGTTGTCGGCATCCTTATCGTCTACCCAGTCCACTACCGGCTGTTCCTCGATGAGCGCTGCTTCGACCACACCTTCGACAGCGAGCAACTGTTCTACGGTGACGTCTCGTACGTTTAGCAGGTAGGTACTCAGGGATCCTGGCTTCTTCATGGTCAGGGCGAGCAGTAACCAGAAGGTCAGCACGATGAGTACCGTGTAGAAGACTCCTGGTATACCCCACGACTGATGCGCATAACCGCCCACTGCGCCGCCGGCAAAAGCCCCCATGAACTGGCTGCTGGAATACATGCCCATGGCCGTGCCTTTCTGTGTTGCCGGTGCAATCTTGGTGATCAGTGACGGCAGCGATGCCTCCAGCAGGTTAAAACCGGCAAAGAAGATGACCAGGCCGAATACCAGCGACCACAGGGAATGACTGCTCAGAAACACCGATGTCGCAATAACCAGGCTGATGATAGCGCCATTGAATACCGGCTTCATCACCTGCTTGCGCTCAGCGATAATGATAAACGGCACCATGATGACCAGTGAGGCGGCAAACACCGGCAGGTATATCTGCCAGTGCTTATCGGCAGCAACAGAAAAATCATTAAGCAGGATCAGGGGCATCACCAGGAAGATACACATCAGGATGAAATGCAGGGAAAAGATGCCGATATCCAGGCGCAGCAG
>Ga0316190_10002705_pt1 | contig 12873 bp, 12 predicted proteins | sample Eddworburrow2_MG_FD_204929 | JGI IMG/M metagenome (GOLD analysis project Ga0316190, IMG submission 204929) | Coastal sediment microbial communities from Maine, United States - Eddy worm burrow 2 | ecosystem: Environmental > Aquatic > Marine > Coastal > Sediment | place: USA: Maine | collected... | reverse complement strand
CAGGCACAGACCCAACCACCATGAAGACTCTGGGTCCGCCAAACTCAGTGGGGTTGGCGAACCAATGGTTGGCGTCTTTCCTACGTGGGGCCGGGTATGTGTCGATCGACTCGCCGCGTACATGAGCCACCTGGAACTCTGGTCCTGAATGGCTGCTGGTCGCCGTGGTTAGGTTGGCCGCTGCGGCCAAACCCGGTAGCTCAAGCCATTCGATGGGGGCGAGGTGTGGCTGGCGGCCCATGGAGACAACTGGGGTTGTAGGTCGAGGTGAGGCCGATCCAGATTGGGGGCCAAGAAAGTGCTGCTCAGTCCCTATGATCAGCATCGCGATCAGCGATAGCCACATAAGATCTGGAATAGAGGGCCATCGAACCTGCATCTGCTACATATCGGTCAGATTCGATAGTTATAAATGGGTTCGAGGGCCTATCGTTATCTTATGAGCCATGGGATAGAACCCTCGGACCGGTTTGGGGCATCCGCTATTTTTGTTGCCCAATCGATGGCTCAAAAATACGGACCGCTGCCCGAGATAGACCGGTTGCTGGAGATGCTGGTTGACACCGAGACACCTCGCGGCCCCGATGTACCAACTGATCGGGCACTTCTAAACGTAGATCGTCTGATCGACTGGGTTGAGTATTTCCCTCACCTGTTCGATCTGATCGACTCGTTCTTGGATCTGGCCGTGGTCGGCCCTCCAACTCATCCGGTATCCCAACGTCTGTTTAGATCCGTGATGTGGGTTTCTATGCGAAAGTCCCCAGGCCGGGCATTGTCCAAAGTGCTTGAAATCTTTCGCAACGCAACGCCCGGAGCTACTTTCCGCGCCGACCAATGGCCTCCCCATGAGTTCTTCGCTGCCCTAACGGTGCTGGTCTATCTCGGAGGAGATAATGCGCGTTGGGAGCTGCAAGAGTTGTTGGATGCGGCGAAAGAACTCGGACACCATGATCTAGCCCCAATTCTCGATTGGTACCTCGATCGCCCATTTGAGGCACCGTCAAGGTAACCACCCATGCGGCTGGCCTGTTACACCTAGACGTCAGAGCTTTGGGGTGGACACCGCTGTGATGCATTCATCATCGCCAGCGGCCAAAGAAGCCGATAGGGCCACTTCTGTTTCGCCATACAACGAGCCAAGTAGCCCTTCCACCATGCCTCGGTCAACAGCACATATCACCGGGTGTTCAATAGCAACGTCGCCGAATGGGCAATGGTTGGAAACGATTCGCAGTTCGTCGCCGTGCCGTTCAGCATGAGCGGCAAAGCCGTGCGCCGATAGGGCATCAGCAACGATATGAAGGGCCGAACGAAATGACTGTTGGCTGGAATCGGTGGTTCCCATTGATGAAGCCATCTGTTTGCCGAACTCTACCCCAACCTGTTTGGCCATAGCGGTGGCATCGTCGGTGTCGAGGCGGGAAAGCGCCTTGCCCAACAAGGTGACGAGGATGTCATCGTGGCCAACATCAAATTTAGTGACTAGCCCTTCAGGCGAGCATAAATAGACCTTGGCTGGTCGCCCGGCTCCGCCCGTAGCCCGCCGTGTGACCTCTAGATAACCGCCCGCTACCAGTTTGTCGAGATGGTGCCGGGCCACATTGGAGTGCAGGCCGACCGACTCGGCCACTTGGTTCGCAGTTAATCCATCGTCTTTGGTGTGGACCAGCAGGTAGATGTCTCTGCGGGTGGGATCACCAAACGCTGAGGTGACTGCATTTACCAGATTGGAGAACTCTGTGGGAGAAAGGGCGCGTTGGGCCACCACGGCAGTCTATCCTTGAGATTCTTCCTATCCCCGTAGGAGAAATACGTGGAACTCTCAGAAGCAAACATAATCGAAGCGCTCCGGCCGGTAGAAGACCCTGAGCTTCACCGCAGCATCGTAGACCTAGGCATGGTTCGTAGTGTGACCATTGACGGTTCGGTGGTTGCGGTGGGGATAGACCTTACCGTGCCTGGCTGTCCGCTAAAGGCAGAGATCGAGCGTCGGGTAACCGAAGCCGTACAGGTCCTGGACGGAGTCGGGTCGGTGAACGTCAACCTTGGCGTGATGACCGATGAGCAACGTGCCGAGTTGCGCCAACAGCTGCACGGCGATCCAGGATCAACCGCAGGGTCTGGGGAGGCACACGGCCACGCTGAGGGCAGAGCCATCCCGTTTGCTGATCCCGATAGCCGCACCAGAGTAATCCTTGTGGCATCGGGTAAGGGCGGAGTGGGCAAAAGCTCGGTGACAACCAACCTAGCGGTTGCTCTTGCCGCCCGCCCCGGAGTCACCGGCAGGGTTGCGGTAGTGGATGCTGACGTGTGGGGATTTTCAATCCCGCGGATGTTGGGCATAAGCCAAGACCCAACCGTTATCGACGAGATGATTGTGCCGCCTCAGGCTCACGGAGTAAGCGCCATTTCTATGGGGTTCTTTGTTGACGAAGCCCAACCTGTGATTTGGCGTGGGCCCATGTTGCACAAGGCGTTGGAGCAGTTCCTCACCGATGTGTATTGGGATGAACCTGACTATTTGCTGGTTGATCTGCCTCCCGGCACCGGCGACATTGCATTGTCGCTTGCCCAGTTTTTGCCCACCGCTGAACTGATCGTGGTTACTACGCCCCAGCCAGCGGCCCAAAAGGTGGCCCAGAGGGCGGCCTATATGGCTCGCAAGGTGCGAATCGCGGTTGCTGGTGTCGTGGAGAACATGAGCTGGTTCACCGGGGACGACGGCAAACGCTATGAGTTGTTCGGTGAGGGGGGTGGAGCCCGGCTGGCAGCAGAGCTTGATGTTCCATTGCTAGCTCAGGTGCCGCTGGTCCCTGAACTGCGTGTTGGGGGCGACGACGGTGCCCCGGTGGCGACCGACGACAGCACCGAGATTGGCTCGGTATTTGCCGAGTTAGCTCGGCGAATTGATGAGGATATGGCTCCAACCAAGCGCTATCGGTCTGAGCTCAAGGTGATGTGACCGCCTAGGTATCTAAGCGCGTCCGTCAGCCGCTAGGTTGCGTGTTATGGACCTCCGCATTGGTATCGCCAAGAGTAACAACATCATTGAAATAGAACTGGAAGACGGGACAGACAGGGACCAACTCAAGGTCCAGATCGATCAGGTATTGGCCGACGAAGGCCGTATTTTGTGGCTTACTGATTGCAAGGGCAAAGAGTTGGCTGTCCCGTCGTCTCGCATTTCGTTTGTTGAGGTGGGAACTGCGGACGCTGAACGTCGGATTGGGTTCGGCGTCTAGGCCAAAGCGAGGTTGTCGGGCGTCATGACCGCAGCGGCTGAGTGGGGAGCCCAACACGATGCCGACAACCTCGGTGGTCACGTTTTAGGGGGATTCAGGCTAGTAGCCTGGGACCATGGCGGTTATTACCGATATTATTCGGCGGCATACCGATCTCAACCAACAAGAGAGCGACCATATACGGCGACTTATCGCTCTGTGGGGGCCCTTGGCCGACCTGAGTTTCGCTGATCTGTTACTGGTGGCCCCGGCTGTTGGCGTTCATCTCGGCCACCTGGTATGCCTGGGACAGATCAGGCCCACCACTGCACCAACGCTGCACGTTGATGACTTCTTTGGTCGTTTTTTGCCGTGTGAAGAACAAACCCTGGCGATGGCTGCTCTTGAGTCCGGCCAGATTGAGTATTCACCCCGTGCACTTGATGATGGATCCGACACGCCAGGCATCACCGACGCTGACGATGTTGGGCCTATGGCCATCCCCGTAGTATTCGATCGCAGGGTGGTTGCGGTATTGGTGCGGCAATCCGCGGTATCAACCCAAAGGACGCTAGGCGACCTGGAGATGGCATATTTGGGGGTGTTCGAGCGTCTGGCCGAGATGATTGTTGACGGGGTATTCCCCTTTAGATCTGATGTTGAAGAAGGCGAGGAGGCCCCCCGAGTGGGGGATGGTGTTCTGGTTCTCGATTCTCGCCTCAAGGCTAGCTACGCGTCTCCCAATGCTGTGTCGGCGTTTCACCGACTCGGGTTCCATGGAAGCATCCTCGGAAAAACGCTAACTGAGCTTGGATTCAAATCTGAAGTTAGTCGGAGTCTTCAAGTTTTGAAGGTGCCAATAGTTGACGAGATAGAACGCGGCAGGTCGGTTACGATTCTGGCCCGGATCCTCCCGCTCTTGGCGGGTGGGGAACTCGGGGGCGTGCTGGTGCTCCTGCGTGACGTTTCAGAGATGCGTCGCCGTGAGAGGCTGCTGCTATCGAAAGATGCCACGATCAGGGAGATCCATCATCGGGTGAAGAACAACCTTCAGACGGTCTCGTCCCTGTTGAGGATTCAGGCCCGTCGGGTGGTTGCTGAAGAAGCCAAAACCGCATTGCGTGACGCTGAGCGCAGAATAGCGGCCACAGCAGCCGTGCACGACCTGTTGGCGCGCGACGGGGGCGACGATGTGGAATTTGATGTTGTGGTAGGAGAGATCCTAAAGAAGGCCAAGGACGTGACCGGAAGCCCGGTGCGGTTCCACATGGTGGGCAAGGGCCCCATCTTGCCAACGGCCAAAGCCAGTTCGCTAGCGCTCGTTGTAAACGAACTCGTTTTAAACGCTGCCGAACACGGATTCCCGCCCGGTACAAAAACGGAGGGGTCGGTAACCGTGGAGCTAACCCACTCGGCAACCGAACTCAACGTGAGAGTTGACGATGACGGGGTCGGCTTGCCTCAAGGCTTTGATAGTGAGACCTCGGCAGGCCTTGGCCTCACTATCATCAAAACCTTGGTTACCCAGGATTTGGGTGGCGAGCTAACAATTCGACGGGCCACAGAGTCGGCGGCAGGTACAGTTGCTCAGCTGACGGTGGGCCTACAGGACCCTTCTAGCGGCTAGCCTGACGTCAGCGGTGTTGGTTGCAGGATTAGTGTTTGATGCGAATATAGGTTCGGCGCAGGTGTCTGCGGTCCTCCTCAGATGTCGCACCCCACACGCCTGAGTCTTGGTTCGTGCTGAGAGCGTATTCGAGGCAGGGGATTCGCGATGGGCAAGCGGTGCATACGATTTTTGCCGAGGAAATCTGGTCAACGGCAGGACCAGTGGTACCAATAGGGAAGAACAGATCTGGGCTGGTGTCTCGACATGAGGCGGTGGCCCTCCATTTGAACTCAGGATCATGTTCAAAGTCGCCTGCGGCTACTCGCTTGGCTACTGTTTCGAACTCAGTGAACCCTATTGTGGAAACTTCCCACGAATTCGCTAATGTCACGCATGCCTCCCTAAAGCTGGCTTTGGTGTTGGTGCTATTGACCCATTTCGGTTGCAGGTTCCGAAATGGTTTACTGTCTGGATTGCCCGTGTAGGACTCAGCGGCGGTGATGCGTAACTACAACCGGGGTGATTGGGAGTATACACTAGACGGATAGTTAGAAGTTCGTAAAGAGTTGAACCTCCGATTTTTGTGGGACCACACAATTCTTAATGTAAACGTAACGCTTGGGTCGGGAAGGGTTCATTCATGCTCGTAATAGGTCATAGGGGTGCCTCAGCCACCCATCCAGAGAACACGATCGAAGCGTTCCAGGCCGCCATAGACCAGGGGGCTGGTGGCATTGAGCTTGATGTTCGTCGCACCGCAGACGACATCTTGGTGGTTTTTCATGACGCCGAACTCCCATCAGGCAGGCGCCTCAGGGAGACGACTCTTGAACAGCTCCCCAAACAAATCCCAACCTTGGCTGAAGCGTTGGAAGTATCGACTGACCTTTGGGTCAATATTGAGATCAAGAACCTCCCTGAAGACCCCGACTACGACGCCAAGAACGCGATCTCACTGGCGGTAGCAGGGCTGGTATCAGCCCATGAAGCCGTTCACCGGGTCGTGATCTCATCATTCAACATAGATAGTGTCCGTCGCATTGGGGCCGAAGATCGGTCGATACCACTGGGATGGATCGTGTGGGGTGGACAAGCCGATCCCGCTTCGCTAGTTGCTCGCGCTGTTGGAGCGGAGATGACTAGCATCCATCCCCAAGAGATGCTGGTTGATAGGTCGTTTGTGGCTCGTGCCCACGATGAAGGTTTGGTAATCTACCCGTGGACGGTTAACGACCCTAACCGGATTGTGCAGCTCGCTGAACTGGGAGTGGACGGCGTAATGACCGATCATCCCGCCATGGCGGTGGCCTCATTAGCCGCAGGGTAATGGTGATAAGCCTAGTGCCCGCCTCGAACTGGGAGCACCAGGTTGATGGCATCAGGGCGATAGGAAATTTGTAGGTCATCGACCGGATCAATAATTTCACCGTCGACCTGGTAAGGGAACGGTCGAAACCCAGTAATCGTCGCTTGGTGGATATTGGACCAATGGCGAGTGTTTTTCGATTCCGCAAGGCCGTCTTCGCTGCGCAGCGCATGGACAAGGCGTACCAGCACCCCCGGCGACAGTTTGGTCAACGCCATCATCGACAAAGGAGTGTGGATCGTGGCTTCGGGGGTGAGATGCAAAGGAGTGCTGCCAAGGAAGGTGTATGGGGTGGTGTTAATCGCAGACACTTGTTGGGCTCGTTTCACCGAGTGCCCAGAGTCGGTTTCCACCGAGAACCATGCGGTGCCGTGATCGATACCCGAAAACAGCGTAGCGAGGGTGGAATAGATGAAATAGGGGTGACCGAACCATCGTTTCAACTGGCCGCGACGTTCCACCCTGGCCACAACGGCTGCATCAAACCCTGCCCCCAGATTAAACAAGAAAGCCCTTTCGTTGGCCATGCCCACCCCGGCCGGAACGATATTGCGGGCGGTAAGCGCTTCAAGTAAAACGCCGGTGGCTTCAATAGCATCATTGGGGTAACCGAGCGCTCGGGCAAACACATTGGTTGATCCCCCAGGCAGGGGAACAACGGCGCACGACTCGCCCAACAATCCGTTTGCAGCTTCGTTGATGGTGCCGTCGCCTCCTAAAGCCACCACCACATCAGCTCCGCTCCGGGCCGCTCTGCGTGCGAGCCTGACCCCCTGGCCGTGTCGGCTGGTCTCATACACCGATAGATCGTGATCGGCTGCCAGCGCCTTTTGGATAACGACCCGGGCCCGCCTGGTAACCGACGATGCAACGGGGTTGATGATGAGGGAAACACGCACCACTACATTGTGCCTGAACCTGCTCGGTACCAAGTTTCGCGATGGCTGGATATGGTCGGATCGGCCTAATTCATGCCCCTAGGTGAGTTTGGATGCCCGAAACTGTGTGAGTCGCTTTGTCATGGCGTATTATCTGGCCTCATGAACGTTGTCGTGTGTGTTAAGCAAATCCCTGATCCTGCGGATCCAGGAGCACTAGATCCCGACACCAAAACCCTCAAGCGCGATGTCAAGCTGATCCTCGACGAATCCGATTCCTACGGTGTCGAAATGGCTTTGCAGCTAGTTGACGCTGCTGGTGAAGGCGAAGTCCGGTTGGTGTCAATGGCCCCCAATTCTGAACGGTCCGGGTTGTCCACCGCTTTGGCCATGGGCGCAGCGTCGGCCACCTTGGTGTCTGACGAAGCTCTCGTTGGGTCCGATGCATTGGCTACAGCCAAGGTCCTGGCAGCGGCAATTGCCGACCAGGACGCCACCCTGGTGATCGCTGGTTCGGAATCATCTGATGGATACACCGGCACGGTGCCAACCCAGATCGCCGGGGTGCTGGACTGGCCTTCGGTTACCGCAGCCAAGGCCATTGAGATCGAAGGCGACACCGTAAAGATCCAACGTCAAACCGACTCGGGATATGACGATGTTGAATGCCCACTTCCCTGCGTTATTTCGGTGACAGCAGGTGTGGTGGAGCCTCGCTACCCGTCGTTCAAGGGGATCATGGCGGCCAAATCAAAGCCGGTCGAAGAAAAGACGGTAGCCGACCTTGGCCTTGATGCCGACCAGGTTGGTTGGGCCGGCGCAGGCCAGGAAATTGTTGATATCGCAGACGCACCACAGCGCGAATCTGGCGAAGTAATCGAAGACGACGGCGAGGCCTACACCAAGGTGATCGAGTTCCTCGAAAACCTGAAAGTAATCTAGGTCCACGGATCGGGATAGGAGAAAACGAATGACACTGTCAAAGATCTGGGTGTTGGCTGAGGCCGATGGCGACGAGGTTTCCAGCACCACACTTGAAATTCTCACCAAGGCACGTGACCTTGCCGACACAGTTGAGTGTGTATACGGCGGAGACAACGCCGACGACTTGGCTGAAACTCTTGGCGAATATGGTTGTGAAACCGTTCATCAAACCGGCGACCTAGATGGGGCCCTGGTTGGGGTGCCGCTAGCAGCCGCCATTGCCGAAGCAGTTGAAGCCGGAGACGGACCAGACGCGGTGCTGGCTGCCACCACCTATGACGGTCGTGATACTACGGCCCGATTGTCGGTCAAGCTCGATCGCACGGTGCTCACCAATGTGGTGGACATTGAGCTGGACGGAGACGAACTGGTTGGCACCGAGCCCGTATTTGGTGGAGCCACCGATGTGCGCACCAAGATCACGGGCGACGGAGTTGCCATCTTGTTGGTGCGACCAAAATCTTTCGCCGCTGAACCATGCGATGGGGCCGAAGCCGACGTAGAAGATCTCGACGTGCCTGACCTTGGCGCCGCCGGGGGAGCGGTGATTACCGACCGTCATGTCGAAGAATCCGAGGGCCCAAGGCTCGACGAAGCCGCCATTGTGGTTGCCGGAGGCCGTGGACTCGGCGAAGCCGACAAGTTTGAAATGGTAGAAAACCTAGCCAAGGTTCTCAGCGGTGCCGCTGGTGCCTCTCGCGCCATTGTCGACGCTGGTTGGGTGCCGTACTCCTACCAGGTTGGCCAGACCGGCAAGGTTGTTAAGCCCGACGTCTATATCGCCGCCGGCATATCAGGGGCAACCCAGCACCTGGTAGGCATGAAAGGCTCCAAGCACATCATCGCTATCAACAAAGATCCTGAGGCCCCGATCTTTGCGGTATCTGATCTAGGTATTGTCGGCGACGTACATAAGGTAATGCCCCAGATCCTAGAGGCTCTCGCTTCTCGCTGATCTGAACGAATAGATGATTCTCGCTGGCCCCCGATTATGGGGGCCAGCGGCGCGTCCACAGCCCATCATGGTCGGCTTCACCAGGACGTCAAGCATCGCCGGGTGCCACAACTACACGGCCTGAGTCTTTAGCTGCCGGCATTGGCGGGTGGGATGTGAGGTGGGCTGACCATGTCAGATTCCGGGCCTTGGGGAGCAGTTGGGCCAACAACTTGGCCAAGAAGATCTGAGTAGGGGTGGAAGTCCACGCGGGTGTCCACATTCACCACGGTCCACTGGCCAATCGACGCCTTGTCTGTTGGTTCGTGCAGAGTTACCCGGGCGTCGGTGAATTGGGGGCTTTCGAAGTAGATCCAGTGATCCATTTTGTCGCCATAGGTTGGCACTTGTGAAACAGTGAAGTTGGCTTGGGTCATCGATGTCCGCAACCGTTTGGCCATTGAAGCAGCATCAACGCCCAGATAGCGTACCGAGACCGTGAGGTGAAGGCTTCTTCGCCCCACAGCACTAGTTTGAACCCCGGCCCCTTGGAATTGTCCACCCTCAGGCAGCGGGACAGCCGAAGCCCACGAGCCGTAGCGGGCTGCGATGTTCATGTCGCCGGTTTCGTCTACCGTTGTATAGCGGATCCTGGCCAGTGATCGAGGTTGGTTGGCTGGCCCAACGGCATCAACCGGCCACAGCTCGATTTTGGCATCAGGCAGAAGGTAAAGGCTGCCTGGTATCTCGTATTGGGTTTGAATGCTGCCGCTCGCCGGTGTTGTAATTGCGGCCACGCTTGTCCAGCCAAGTCGGGCAGCTTCAGATCGGAAGAATTCGTCTGCGTGATTGAGGTCTCCGTCGATCATGAGAGACACCTCTGAAGTGACCAACACCGAAGAATCGTCACTGATGCGAACATCTGATCGCAGGTCGACGATCTCGGTTCGAGGCGGGGTGTTGATAGCCGGAAACTGTCCGAATCGGGCCATCTGGGCGGCCACATCGCTGGTTGGGCCATGCGCCTGTTCGACAGCAAGGCGCACCGAGTCAAAGTCGTCGGTGGGGGAAATGGGTGCCCCCACCGGGCGCGACGGGCCCGAACCAACAGTTACCAAACCGAAGGGCCCGATCTGTCCGGCGGAGTCAAAATCAGCGGGTTCTAGCGGAGCACTGTTGATAGGTGGCACATTGGCGTTGCTGTCATCAGATGTATTGCGAAGCCCGCACCCGGACACAGACCCTGCCACCAATACAGCCAAGGCTGCACTGGCCAAGCCGCTCAACGCTCTTGGCGCGCCCATTGACTTGTCCGTTTGATGGTGTGACGGATCTGTCATGGTGTGAAGGATTGCCCCCATTGGTGGTGTCTAAAACCTCTCGGTTTTGCGGTAGTGATCGCACAACCACCGTATAGCGTCAACGCCCCCATCACGGCGCGCCAAGCAGGTTTAATACATCCAAACTCCAGACCACACTGTTTGATACGCCCTCATGTTTGTGACTGGGGCCCAAGGGTGCCAACATGGTCCAATGCATGCCAATCGCCAAGTACTCGTCTACTGTTCGGTTAATTCCGCGGTGGCTTCATGACCGATCAGCTAACAACCCTCACCAACGAGACCGTCGAGCTTCTTCAAGCTCTTATTTCTAACCAGTGTGTTAACGACGGCACCCCCGATTCAGGAAACGAAGATGTTAGCGCCCGGCTGCTGCGAGACGAGCTGGAAGGCACCGGGGTTGATCTTCAAATGTTTGAAACCAGGCCCAACCGATCCTCGCTGATTGCTCGTTGGCCGGGCACCGACCCGAACGCTCCCGCTTTGTGTCTTATGGGACACACCGATGTGGTGCCGGTTTCGCCTGATGGGTGGGACCATGACCCGTTCGGCGGCGAACTGATCGACGGCGAAATATGGGGTCGAGGCGCAGTAGACATGCTGAACCTCACCGCATCAATGACCGTGGCATTCCGGCACATGATCCAATCGGGAAAACGATTCGCAGGCGACATTGTATATTTTGCGGTAGCAGACGAAGAAGCAGGAGGGGTGTGGGGAGCTAAGCCCCTAGTTGAAAACGAATGGGACCATCTCCGTTGCGACTATGTGTTAACCGAGTTTGGTGGAATCCCGCTTCATAGCCCGTCGGGAACCTCGATCTTGGTTACAACCGCAGAAAAAGGGATTGGCTGGCGTCGTCTAACAGTAAAGGGTTCGCCCGGGCACGGATCGGCGCCGTGGGGTGCCGATAACGCACTAGTCAAAGCATCCGCGGTTGTTCAGCGATTGTCGCAATACTCACCCAAAGCCAAACTTGATGAGCTATGGGCGGCCAGAGTGCTGGCCCTTGGCCTGGACAAAGACCTAACCGGGCGGTTGCTTGACCCCAACCAGATCGACGCGGCGTTGCATGAACTACCGCCGGGCATTGCTGCCAACGCCCATGCGTGTTCACACACCACGTTCAGCCCGAATGTGATTGAGGGTGGAGTGAAAACTAACGTCATCCCCGACAAGGTGGTGATCGAGGTTGATATTCGCACCTTGCCTGGTGAAACAGCAGCCGATATCAAAGCCCACCTTGATGCTGCTTTGGGTGACCTGGTTGACCATGTGGAGTACGAAGACATTCACACTGATCCGTCTACTGCGTCTCCTACCGATAACCGTTTGTGGGAAGCACTGGTTGGCTCAACCAACGCTGCGTATCCCCAAGCCAAGGTGATTCCTTCGATCGTGAGCGGAGGCACCGACGCAAGGTTCTTCCGCAACCGCGGCGCGATTGCTTATGGGGCTGGCCTACTAAGCCCTGCGGTGGACACCGTGGAGTTCTTCCGGCGGTTCCATGGCCATAACGAACGCATCGATGTCGATTCGCTGCGACTTACCACCCAGCTCTGGTTGGACGTGGTAGATCGTCTCTGGGATTGAACCTACCTTTCGCGGGGCCTCACTTTGGGCGCCCGGGCCTACTCTGAACACTGATGTCTAGCGTCACCACAACCGCCTTTGGTACCGCAGCAATCGAACGCCTTGGCGATCTATTGGATCAGCACAGATCTGGTGATCTGTTGGGGCCGGCCACCGTGGTTTGCGCGCAGAGTTTGGTGGCCGTAGGCGTTCGTCGGGCGTTAGGGCGACGTCCCGGCGGAGTGGCGGGCGTCGGTGTAACTAGCACCGGCGAGTTCCTCACCCGTTTGGCCAACGAGGGGGTGTCAGCCAACGGCTGGCACCAAGCCAGCGACGTGGAAATACAGGCCATGGTGGCCGCAGAATTGTCTGAACACCCAGGGCTGTTTGGCCCGGTGGCCGGGCATCGCACGACCCAGCAGCGTCTGGTTGGTCTCCATCACCAGCTCGCTGGCGTCGGAAACGATACCCGACGGCGACTGGCGGCCCAAGCAACTGGGCTTGCTGCCGATGCGGTGAGGGTGGTCAGCGCAGTTATGAACCGGGCAGGGCCTGCACGATGTGGCGACCAGATAGTTGAGATAGCGATCGAAGGCCTAGCCGATCACCCAGTGGGTTCTATGGGGCCGATTATCGTCTATCTTCCCGAGCCGGTGCGTCCATCAGATGGGCGGCTATTGCAGGCCCTGGCCCGGCGAGATGATTGCCATGTGCTAGTCGGTATAACCGGTGAAGCCGACATAGACCGCCGCCACCTGGCCCGCCTGGCGGGATGGAGCATCCAGGTTCCGTCACCAATCCCGATACAGACCCCTAAGGCCGCCGTGGTGGAAGTGGGCGACCCCGACGATGAAGTGAGGGTAGCGGTGGGTGATATCGCCGCTCATGCCGCCCTTGGTGTTGCGCTGTCTGACATGGCCATTATCTACTCGGCCTCTGACCCCTACGAAAGCCTCCTGGTTGAGC
>Ga0316190_10002704_pt1 | contig 12873 bp, 15 predicted proteins | sample Eddworburrow2_MG_FD_204929 | JGI IMG/M metagenome (GOLD analysis project Ga0316190, IMG submission 204929) | Coastal sediment microbial communities from Maine, United States - Eddy worm burrow 2 | ecosystem: Environmental > Aquatic > Marine > Coastal > Sediment | place: USA: Maine | collected... | reverse complement strand
TTATGGTTACAACGGTCCTCAGCGTGACGGACAGCAGGCTGGACGAGAGTACGGAAGTAAGGTAGGGCTCAACACACAGTTAGGCAATGGTGCTGAGACACGCAGGCTTAGTAATTAAGGAGAACGACATGGCAACATTTAGAGTACACTTCAAATTGTTTGGACAAGGTCGGTTCGTAGATATTGAACAAACACCAGGATGGTCATTGTTAGATCAAGTTAGTAATGGCATATGGCTAACAGCAGACTATCAGCTAACAGGCGGCGCTATCAATGCAGTATATTGGATACCTCCTTCACAAATACAGTTATTAGAACGAGTAAAAGCGGAGATAGAGTCATGAAAGATAACAGAAGAAACCCAGATGTACTTGACATGCAAGCACGGTTCATAAAGTTCGGTACAGCAGTTGCGATCATAGTGCCGATTGCATTATTAGTCGCTATTTATTTTCATTTTAGGTAACCACTCTTTTATGTATAATAAGGAAGAAGGGGCAAAGGAGATGAGCATGTCGGATAACAAACAAACAGAAGTTATATATTCGTGGAGCAACAAGGCTCTACCTGCGCCCCCAAACTTCAAGTATCAACGACACACATACTTACGCTTAGTTACTAGTAGTATGTTGCTAGGGTTTCCCGAAGAAGTAATCACGAATAATGACTCAGCTGCTTTAGTAGAGTGCAGTAACGACACTGATTTCCATATGAGAGCTGCTGTGTTAGTAAAGAAACTGGTAACAGTCAGCCTTAAGGTCGTGCATAGCACTGAAGACAATACTACAAAGATGCGTCTGACGTTGATAGCAACTAGACTGACGCAAGCTACAGATAATAGAGTGATAGGATATGATGACATTAAAGGGCTCGACAGAGACAGCCTTGACTACATGCAGAAGATCAATGATATGATGCAAAGTATGATTAATAGACATTTTTCCTTTGGGTATTTATAATAGGACAATACTTAAAACAGAATAAGGGTGTACCGCAGTGCGATATAGACCGACTAAAAGGGATAGACGCCGTGTTAGTAAGATGGCGGGATGTGGTATGACAGTTGAGGAGATAGGAACAGTACTGGAGTTGTCACATCAAACAGTATCAAAACATTTTAAGTATGAGTTAGCAGCATCAGCATTGACAAAGAATGCATCAGTAGCAGGCGCTCTATACAAACAAGCGACACGCTATGGACACGTAGGGGCTATGACATTCTGGTTAAAGTGTCGAGCTAGATGGAAGCCTGAAGCGAATGATTTTGAGGAAGGTTTATCGGCGCAACAACAAGCAAGAGCTATTCGAGATGCATTGGCTACACTAAATGACCTAGAAGACGCTGAAGTCTAAGCAAGTTGTTGTATATATAAGGAAGCAGTAAAAGAAAGGCAAAAGCAATGGACAGATCTTTGCTGAACATCCAAATAGAATTATTAGAGCCTGCTCCGTCAATGAGTAAGCATACTACTAAGTTAAAGTAAGGAAGGAGAGTACCGATGTACGCATTAGATATAGATGGAAGAAGGATAGTTCAAACAGACCCCAAAGTATGCAAGACGTGGATAATGAGGGATGCTGCTGATAAGTTAAATCGATTAGGTACGAAAGCAGTACTACGCACTTCCGTTGATGTAAGTAGTAGTGGAACACTGAGGCACGAGCATGAGGGCTGGACGTTCATTAATTACTCCGGTGAAGTGGCCAACGGATAACAATAACCATACTAAAGGAAAAATAATGCAGACTAATGAATCACTGACAAGGCAGTATTTACAGGCGAAGGCCATGGGGCGTTATGCTGAGTCAAAAAAACACCCTCACGGTCGTCCTGTAGCAGGCAAAATAGTACGCCGATTACTTAAACGTATTCGACGCCGAGTAAGAACAGGCTCAATGAGGTAAGTTATGACTGACGTAAGTATGTTTGAAGATATCTACGGAAATGCAGTTGCAGTAGATTTGAACAACAATCCGAGACCGCAGGATGCAGTTGGTAGTAACGCCAACATAGGCATAGGTACTGGTCGTGCTGAAATAACAGGAACTATCTCAGCATACTTTTCAAACAATGACCTTGTCACCAAGTTTGTAGCTGGTACAGCAACAAGTCTTCGTTTCCAGGTTACTGACAGTGATGGTAACAGCTACATTGCAACCATTCCTAAGATACGGTTCACAAGCGCTACAACAGTAGCAACAGGTCCTAACAACGATGTTATGGTAGACTTAGGGTTTTCAGCTATGATCGATTCGTCCGGTCTGTATGCCATACAGTTTGATATTTTAGACGCGTAGTAACAACAACCTGAAGGGGAGATTTAAACATGGATCTAGATAAGTTTACAACCAACAAGCAGCTGGAAGTAGAGGGTAAGTGGATTCCTTTGGACAACACTTCAAGAATTCGCGTAGCCAGGATTGGCAACAAGAATTACAAACAGAAGTTTACTGAGTTGTCTGCACCACACATTGTTGCTATCAGAAGCAAGACCATCAGTGACGATATGGCTGAGCAGTTGTTGGCTGAGTCATTAGGCTACTCAGTGTTGGTAGATTGGGAAGGCTTAACTATCAATGGTGAGCAGGTTGAGTATTCACCACAGAAGGCCACTGAGATTTTACTTGATCCTAAGTATAAAGATTTCAGGGATATGATTGTCAGTATTGCTACTGACATGGACGTGTACAAAAATAGTGCAGATGAGGATCTGGTAAAAAACTAACAGAGTTCGCCCATTGGGTAGCACAATGGGGCGAACATGAGCAGTTTTTTATAAACATAGCAGAGGAGTCAGGTATAACTCCGGTCGCATTAGAAGAGAAGCCGGAGTTATATACAGATGCAGTTACGTACGCCGAAGCGTTTTTTATGTTGCTGCCTAGTAGTAACACTAGTTTAGGTAAAGGAGCTATTCAGTTAGTTGAGATTAAGGCATATATAGATATGTTTGAAGTTGTTGATAAGAAGTTGTTTATTAAGTGCATACGGGCTATGGATAAGGCATACAGTGAGGGCGTTGCACTTACGAAACCAAAAACAGTTTTATGAGGTCCTAATAGAATGACTGAGATTGCAGAGCTAGGTATACGAGTCGACAGTAGACCTGCAGTCGACGGCCTTACTAAAATAGAGTCTAAGTTAAAGTCTACCGGAGTAGCTGCTACACACTTAGGTAATCAAGGTGCAACTAGTTTTGACAAGCTAAAAGCTTCGGTGTTTTCTCTGCAAGGAGCTATGGTAGGCTTCTCAGGGTTCCTAGCGCTTCGCCAAGGCTTCGGTGTCATATCATCCTTTGAGAAATCGATGGCAGGGGTAAGGGCTGTAACCGGAGCAACAGGTGACACGTTCGCTGCATTGACAGCACGAGCTAGAGAGTTAGGTGCTGTAACATCGTTTTCAGCATCTGAGGCTGCAGAAGGTATGCGGTTTTTAGGGCAAGCTGGTTTCGAAGCTAACGAAGTAATTGATTCCATAGGTCCTTCATTAAAATTAGCACAAGCTGGTATGCTTGATTTAGCAACGGCTGCTGACATTGTATCTAACATCATGAGTGGTTTCGGTATAGCCGCAACTGAGACAGCTAGTGTGGCAGACGTCTTAGCTATTTCGGCTGCAAATGCTAATACCAATATCCAACAGATGGGTGAAGCTATGAAGTTTGTAGCTCCTGTAGCAGCAGCAACAGGACAGAGTGTTGAAGACTTGGCAGCATTGGTCGGCGTGCTAGGTAATGCAGGCTTGCAGTCTACTCTGGCTGGTACTGGTTTAAGGATGTCAATGCTGGCTCTTTTGAATCCTACGAAGACAGCACAGAGAGCAATCGATGACTTAGGCTTAACGCTACAAGAGCTTGATCCTGACTCAAACAATATAATAGAAATAATGAAGAAGTTAGCCGATGCCAACATATCGGCAGGCCAAGCATCAGCTATTTTTGGTGCTCGAGCAGCGACTACTGTGTTGGCTATAAAAAGCCAAACAGAAGCATTAGATGAATTATTAGTAAAGACTCATAACGCGGATGGGTTTTTGAAGACAACATCCAGCATAATGGAAAACACGTTAGCCGGTGCTGCAAGACGAGCTACGTCCGCCTTATCAGAATTAGCATTGCAAGCTGGTGCTGGAGGTCTTACTGGAGCGTTGCGAGGCTCCATCGATTTATTCACCGACACAATCAGTGCCCTCAACGGTATGCTTGATGCCTCTGACAAGACTAAAACAGCTGCGTTTTTACTAGCCGATGCACTAACGTTAGTAGGTATTGTGGCAGCAAGCCTTGTGGCATCGAAAGTAGTGGCGTTCTTTTGGACACTAGGATCAGCTGTAGTCACAGCATACACAACATTAGCCACGTTGGCCGCAGGAACCACCGCTACCGCTGGTACGTTCAGTCTACTAACAGGAACCGTTGTAGGTGCAACAGCGGCCACGAGTGGTTTTACGTTGGTGCTGCGTGCTCTGACAGCCGCTATGCTGGCGAACCCAGTAACTGCATTGACGATAGCCATAGCTGCCGGAGCAGTAGCGATACTTTCATACAAATCTCACACGAAAGACGCTACCGCAGAAATAAAGAACATGACAAGTGCAGTCACAGGCTTGAATAACGCTATGAATCCTTTTGCCAGTCTAACAAGGACCGAGATGATCACAACGCTTGCTGCTTTGGAGAATCAGTTAGCAGGTGTTAACCAAACACAAGACCAGTTAAGAAAACAATTTGCTGAAGGAAAGATTGATGCACGAGTGTTCTCAGGACTTAGTCTAACTGCTATCGATTTGAATAAGCAGATAGCTGCACTAAAATCTTTGTTAGCAGCATCAGTGCCACCTATTAAAAAAGTAGAGGAAGGTGTTATAAAACTTACCGATGCTGAGCGTGGGTTGTTAGATACAGCGTTACCGCTAGAAGCAGCTACGCGTGAGTATGAAAAATCTGTGTCAGTGCTAGACGACTTATTGAGTCGTCATGAGATAACGTTAGTTCAGTATAACACAGCAGTGCAAAACCTAAACACTGATTTATATGAGCTAACTAACACCACGAAGAAAGTAAAAGAAGCAGTAGATCCTGTTGCTGAGATTTACAAACAAACAGCTAATAGTATTCAAGGTGCTTTTGCCAAAACGTTTAGAAGCATCTTCGATGATGGTATAAAAGGCTTTAGTTCTCTTTCTAAAAACATACTGGACGTCTTCAAAGATATGCTTGCTCAGATGGCTACCCTAGCTATTGCAAGGCCGATTATTATTCCCGCGGTATCTGCGCTAGGCGGTGCATTAGGTTTGAGCAATGAAGCAATAGGTGGAGTTACTGGTCAATTAGGTGGGGCAGCATTAGCAGGGGCCGGTGCAGGCGCAGGACTGGCGGCTGGTGCAGGCACGACTGGTCTGTATGCTGCAGGTGGTACAGCCGCTGGTGCGGCTGGAGGGTTTGGTGCAAGTGTAGCAGCAGCAATGCCTTGGGTATTAGGCGCGCTTGCTGTGAATGGTTTAACAGGTGGTGGATTATTTGGTGGAAAGCAAAAGCAGACAGGTGGAGGCATAACGCTTGATATAAGTGGTGGTGTTATATCAGGCAGAGCGTTTACTGACTTCGAAAAGAACCGTTCTTTGTTTAGGGGCACAAAAAGATGGACAGAGTTTACTGAGCTGGGAAAGGATGTCAATGATTCATTGCAAACAGCTCTGCAAGGCACTAGATCGGCCATGGAAGAATTCGCTACAACCTTAGGCACAGACTTTACTTCAGTGGTAGAAGACTTCACAGCTACCTTTACCGGTAAGGTAGAAGATGCCGGTGTGTTTATAGCAACAGTAACAGAAGATATGTTAAATAACTTATTTGCACAGACTGGTGCTGCTGTAAATGCTAACTTAGATAAACTAGCTATTGGAGATCGGATAGCTGAGTTGGAAGCAGAGATACAAGCGTCAGTGGAAAGACAGAACAGTCTTGGGTTTAGAGAGCCAGGATCGGCTCGTGAACACGCCCTTCGCGTATTCGCTCAGCGCGAGCTTGGCCCTCTCCAGGAAAAGTTTGCCAGCATGTCTGACACAGTAACGGAACTTCAGTTTGTGTTGCAGAACACAGACTTCACCGACATGACCAAGGCTTTGGAAGACGTAGGATTTGCGGTGGCCGTAGTTGGCAGAGCTTTGTTTGAAGTAGATACAAGATCAGATGCCAAGAAAGCTGTCGATGCATTGAATGACTCAATGCATGACATGATCAAGACAGGATTACGCCTTGGGCTTACAACTGAAAGCCTGCAGTACATAATGGACTCATTCAACAAGCAGTTGAGAACGTTGGCTACCGATTTTGATACCAGCATATCAGACCAGATACTTAAAATACTTGATCCTCAAGCATTCTCATTGCAGGAGTTTGAAAAGATAGCTAACGAAAGATTACAGAATGCCATTGATTTAGGAGCCAACATATTACAAGTAGAAAGACTTAACGCGTTAGAGCGCCAAAAAATACTCGGTGATTTTTCTACAGACACAATAGACGCACTTCGAGGCATAACTGATTTTGTATCAGGGATGGGCCTTGCCTCGTACTCAGTACTGACGCCTGCAGAAAGATTAGCTAAGGCATCCGGTTCGTTTGAGTCAACGTTAGCATCCGCGAACACTGGTAATTTAAACGCTCTGCAAGCACTGCCTGATGTGGCTGACGCCTTGCTTAATGAGAGCCGATCTTTCTACGGTGCAACTGAGGGGTTCCAAAACGTGTTTGCTCGAGTAGAGGAAGCTCTAGGCTCACTGGTTATAAACCAAGCTGACCCAATAATACTGCAGATGAAGAACAGCGACTTGCGAGCATACGAAAATGCTCAGATGATAGTTGATGCTCTGGTTGAGATGAAGCAGGAGATTATAAACCTTCGCGCTGACAATAAAGAAGTGTCAGACACGCTTGCTAGAGTGTTGGTCGCGTGAGTGTTTCTACCAGCCCTATAGGCTACGCAGCAATATCAGAAACATACTCTGGTTTTGATGCTGCTGTTGCTAGCCCTATTGATGTAGTCAGGAATGATAAGAGCATACCAAGAACTTACATTGCTGAGATAAGAAAGACTGGTTATAAGTGGACAAGAAAGTTTACCAGTTCAGGCGCTGGTTACAAGAAATATGATGTGGCTGCCGGTAGGGATGGTTTGTGGTTAGTGTGTGGAGCATCAGGCAGGACGTATAGGACTGAAGATCACGGAGATTCTTGGGAAGAAGTTGCCGTCGCTTCAGGTGGTCCATCCTTATATGACATTGTACAAAAGGACGGTGTGTTTGTAGCTGGACATAACAATGGGATCGTAAGATCTGAGGACAACGGAGATACTTGGGTAGACGTTAATGCTGGTACTAACAGTGCAGAAATATATGACTTAGCTACAGGCAACGGAGTATTTCTAGGGTCTTGGTATAAGTCTATAGTCAGCACAGTTATTCAATACTCAAGCACCGGAGAAGTATGGGCAGACGCTACAATACCTGCGTCCACTGCATACACGGAAATAGTGTACGATGCTTATTCAAGTTCTTTTTGGGGAGTAGGTTGGAAAAAGGTAGGAGGAATTACTAAAGCAGCCATAGGCGTCTCACAAACAGGCTTAGTGTGGACTTCTGCTACTGTTTCTACAGGGGCCGCAATGGACAGCTCTTCTTTGGCGCGCATATCTACTAACGGCAAAGGTTTGTTGGTAATAGATAGCACTCAAGGCACTGCGTGGGCATCTACTCCTGCAAAAGGAAGTTCAATAGTTGACTTTACTTATGTAGCTTCTGCAGCCAGACCTTACGCGTACCAAATATTATGGCACCCACTGTCAGAAGAATTCTATGGGTTTGCTACAGGAGGGCTGTACGAGTCTAGCGACGGAGCAGTATGGGATTATGTAACAACATCAGGTGACACTTCCTTCTATAACAAGTTTGCCATCGACAGTAATACTGGTGTAACAATAGCCACAGGTGGTAATCAAAGTGCTGTTGCTAGGATGCAGCCGTCGCCTATTCGTGTGGCTACTGATAGATATGTGGGAAATGGTTTTGTATATGAAGCTCGTTTAGATAACCCAGCTAATTTCAGTATGCAGCTTGGTGTCTCTCCAATAATTGGTGGTGAGAGTAGGGCTTCATATGGAGTAGTATCAATACTCAATGGTGACGGTAGGTATGATGACAGACTAAATGATGCGTGGGACAACGGCGTCCTATACGTCAAGTTTGGTACTACTGATATAGAACACGATACTTTTGGTGTGGTGTATGAAGGGTTCGTACAAGAAGCAGTGTGGGATGAGGATAGAATACAGCTGAGTATGAAAAACAACCAAAGTATATTCGAGGCGTTGATACAAGACGAGGTTTACGGGTCTTCATATAGCAGCAGTGTGCAAAATAAGCCTTTGCCTATAGGCATGGGTGTCGTATTGAACGCAGCACCAGTAGTTGTCAGTGCTGTCTTGTCGGCCACAGTGTATCAAGTCAATGATGGTCCTATTAGTTCTATAGACCACGTCTACTTTGCAGGCGTTTCTACGGCAAGTTACACAGCCGATATTTCTACAGGCACGTTCACTTTAACAGTCGATCCTTCACCGGATGAGGTCACAGTAGACTTTAAAGGTGAAGCATCTACAGGATACTCTGGACAAATAACGGACTTAATAACCAACATCGTCACCTTTCGCACTGACTTAACCACCGCCGACTTAGATTTACCAACGATACAAGAAGTAGCTGCAAGAAACGCAGCAGTGGGTGGCATATACATAACTGCTGACACAACAATCAGGAGTGTCTTAGACACGCTGCTTCTAAGCATAGGCGGGTATTGGGGTGTTAACCGTAGTAATCAGTTTTTTATTGGTACTGTAAAAGAACCAGGAACGCCATTCAGGTCTTATGAACAAGGCGACATACTTGCAATAAAGAGACTCACAACTGATCCAGTGGTGTGGAGTGTGCATGCTGCATATGAAAAAATATGGACAGTGCAGTCAGGCAACACGTTAGCAGGAGCAGTCACAGATGCAAGACGCGCATATTTATCTGAGGAACATCGTCATGCTAAAGCCGAGTCATCTACTGTGGCTGCTAGTCATACGTTAGCGCGAGAAATTCATTTAGATACCTTGCTGGCTTATGGGTCTGCAGCAGAGTCACTGGCTAGTTCTGTTTTTGATTTGTATTCAGTACAGAAGAACATATACTCAGTTGTAGTAGGTGAACTGACTCACGATCTTGAAGTAGGACAAAGTATTTCTATAACCTACCCTCGTTTTGGTTTAGACAACGGCAAATCCTTTGCGTTGGTTGGCTTTACAGAAAACATTCGATTAGGCAGCGTATCTATGCTGTTATGGGGATGAAGTAATGAGCAATATAGTAATAGCTACACCTGCATTATCAGATTCTGCTTCCTCTATAACAGCTGGGAGTGAAGTTGCTGGTTTTCAGGTAGAGAAACTGCAAGATAAGAACATGTCCGATAGATGGCGAACTGCTTCACTAGCTAGCGTAGTTAATGTGGACGTTGATCTTGGGTCTGTTCAAGTATTTAACTTTGTCTCATTGATAGGAACAAATGCAACAGCAAGTGCACTGGTTCGTGTAAAGGGAGCTGTGTCTAATAGCTCGAGTGCTTTTGATCAAGGCCCTGAGTTGGTAACGAACGGCAATCCAATAGCTTCAGCAGGTAGTTGGACGCATGGCGACGATTGGGAAATAGGGTACATATTTGATGCTAGTGATTCTAGCATAGTCGCATCTGAGTACTTCTACGCTTTGGATGTGACGATAGATGCTGGGACTTTGCAGCCACTAATCTTAGCCGGCGGTTACAGTGACCCAAACATCTACTACTACTCCACTGACGGTGTGACATGGGCAGCTTCTTCAGTGCCAAGTGTAGAAAATGTTGAGGCTTTTGTTAGTGATGGGATAGGCACTACCATAGCAGCTTGCTACAACGGTGAGTTATTACGCTCCTATTATCCTACTACAGGATACGGTTCATGGGATGTACTGTCTTCAGCATCAGCAACAACGCCTGTATTCAGAGATGGTTCTTTTAATAAAACCAGTGGTGTTTGGGCTTTCCCAGATGAAGTGTCTACTAATGTTCACTATGGGACAGTAGCTTCGGCGCTAGTAAGAAAGTCTCATGCAGGTTTTACAAGCATGAGGGGTATGGAGACAAACGACACCGACATGTTTGTTGCTTGTGGTACAGCAGGCAGAGTATATTATGCAAGTGCGGACGCAAGTACGTTTGCTTCTACACCCTCAAACACAACCAACAATCTTCGAGCAGTGCACTACGGGAATTCTATATGGGTTGCTGTAGGCGAGAATGGTACCATAATAAAATCTTCGGATGGTCTTGCATGGACGTCTGTCACAGTGAGCACCACACAACACCTCCAGGATGTTACTTACATCAAAAACCAAGCCAAATGGGTGGTGGTAGGAAACTCTGGTGCAGTATTTGAATCCTCAGATGCTATCACATGGACTAGAAAAGTAGGCGTAGCTTCAACATTAGCGTGTACTTGCATAGCTTATGCCTCAAACACACGGCAAGCAATTATAGCTACTAGTAGTGCTAAAATATTCAGAACCTTTGGAGCAACTGGTGCGTACCACTCAGCCTTATCATCATCTTTGACACCACTTTCTCAGTCGATAGCTATTGAGGATGGGACTTCCTACACAGCCGTTTTTAAAATAGTACAGCCAACTTTTACAGGAGCATACGTAGAAGTAGGAGGGAATGCCGGAGCAACAAGCTACTTATCAAGCACAATCACACAACAAGTGTCGGCTAGCACCGCAGGAACAGTTACAATGAACGCACTCAGTAGTGCCGCAGCGTTGTTTGTGGAAAGTGTTTCTATATATGCCAATGACGGTGCGGAATCATACGACAGTGGGTGGGTGAGTCATTGGCCTGAAGCTGGTTTGAGTTCATTGGCAGAAACACCTTTCATACACTACACATCAGTAGGCGCGTCTGTTCGCTACGTAAGAATACAAATAGCTGACAGCAACAATGCCGATGGTTATTATGAAGCTGCCAGACTATTTATTAGTAATGCATGGGAGCCAGCTAAGAATATTTCATACGGCTGGGATCTTGGTTGGATAGATAAGAGTGTTCAAAACGAAACACTAAACGGCAACGTACTTATCACGCCTAGAAGTAAGTTCCGTGTGATTAACTTTTCACTTGATTTTCTGGATGAAGACACTATGTACAATTACGCTTATCCATTGGATAGAGATAGTGGTACGTCTTCTGACATTATGGTAGTTAGGGATGCCAACAGTATTAACCATTTGCAAAAACAAAGCATCCACGGATATATGACTGAGTTGCCGGCTATGGTAAATCCATACTTCGGGATTTTCAGAAAACGGTTTAGAATAAGGGAGTCCATATAATGACTTTAGAAGTAGCAGACAGAGTACACGAAACAACAACAACTGAAGGCATTGGGACTATCAGTCTAGGTGGAGCTGTTGCAGGAGCACAATCATTCGTTACCGGTATAGGAAACGGCAACGCTACTTACTATGTCATAGCCGACGATGTGGATTGGGAAGTTGGTGTAGGTACGGTTACATCTGGTTCTCCTGACACGCTAACTAGAACCACAGTATTAGGATCATCTAACGGTGGAGCTAAAGTAGTGTGGGTAGCAGGCACAAGAAATGTGTTTTGTTCGCTACCAGCAGCTGGGCCTATAAGGCAGCCGTCTTACACTGTATCACAGCTAGGCACGCTCGGAGCAGCTAATTATGCGGGGTGTACGGTATACGTTACTAATGAGTCAGGAGGCGCGACCATTGCTTACAGTAATGGTACTAATTGGTTGCGTGTTTATGACAACGCTACTATTTCTTAAGGAGTCCGACATGAGCGTACTCAATGATAAAAGGGTCTCAGAAATAACAAAGAACGACATGCAAGAAATGTTCTTAGGCCCGTACTTTGGTTATGCAGTGACCAATACACAGAAGGCTTATATACTGCATGACTTACCACAAGCCGCTAAAAGATTCGTGGCTGCTCATGAGTTGTATCATCTAGATTTTGCTAAGAGAGTAGTACCACTTGAGGAGCGCTATAAGAAGTTTGGCCCACCTGTTAATAATATGTTTCTGCATGAAGTGTCTGCTTCGTGGGCTGGGATAAAAGAATCTCCTGTTGGTTTTCTAATAGTAGTATATAAAACGGTTACATCACTAGATAGATTGAAACTATACTTTAAATTAGCTTGGAGATAATACATGTCTGGTCTAGAGGAACGAGTAGCAGTCCTTGAGTCGTTAGCAGAACGAGCATCAAAGGACACGTCCGCTCTATTTGAAATGCTCAGAAAGCACATGGAAAAAGAGGAAACAGATAGAGACGCCTTGCTGGCTGCTCTGAACCAAATACGAATACAACAACAGAAGCAAAAGTCTTTTGTGGGTGGAATAGTGTTTACTGTGTCTTCTTTATGGGCTGTGATACTATTGGGCATCACACACTACTTCAAGAGTAAATAAGGAGCTTGTAATGCATGACTGGTCATTAGTAGAACATTTTTCAAAAGAAGGTGATGCGTGGTCTGAAGATCCTGATTTGTACGCATCTGAGAGCTTAGTACGCAGCGTTGACAGGTATAGGGGATTGCTTGGTTCACCTGTGTCACCATCGCCTAGTACAGGGGCTCTCGCTCGGTTTGACGATGACAAAGGCGTGTCCAAGACCAGTGAGCATTACGTAGGTGGTACTCGTGACGGTAAAAAAGAAATAGTACGCCGTTCTAATGCGTTAGATATTTTTTGCACTACTAATATACGGT